>ENA-OPNW01001545-OPNW01001545.1-human-gut-metagenome-genome-assembly--contig:-NODE-1545-length-11267-cov-4.749108_pt1 | contig 11267 bp, 8 predicted proteins | sample MGYA00241540_ERZ501777 | MGnify/ENA primary metagenome ERZ501777 (study PRJEB25962, sample SAMEA2042615) | human gut metagenome | biome: human gut; feature: human-associated habitat; material: faeces...
TTTTTGGTGGAGATAAGCGGGATCGAACCGCTGACCTCATGACTGCCAGCTGCTATCGGTTCGTGATATTGAGTGTTTTTACGTCTAATCCGTCCGTTCCGTCAGCGAAAAGTGCGGGATTTTGCAAGGTTTTATCCATTGCGTCCACACGCTTTTGCACACACTTGGGTCACAATCTGGGTCAGTGCAGACAAGTGAACTCGGAGGAGTTTCTCCGGCGTGGACACGGATTGTAGCTTGAGAGTTGCCGATAGTCAAGTCATAAGAGCTTGAAACAAAAATTCAGAATGTCCGCATCTGCATGACCATCAGAGGAATAGCAGGCATAGATGACAGCGTTCAGTCTTCATCACCCTCGTTGTCTTCGCCATTTTCCAAAGCGAGCTCTGTCAATTCACGCAGCTTGTTTTGCAGAAGCGTCTTGTCGGGAAGACAAAGCCGATAATCTGCAACAAGTGTGGGCGACATACTGCGGCTTAAAGCATATTCGACAACCGCGTCATCCTTGCTGGCGCAAAGAATAACGCCTACACTTGGATTTTCATTTGGCTTCTTCACATCGCGGTCAAGTGCTTCGAGATAAAAATTGATCTGCCCGATGTGTTCCGGCTTGAATTTTCCGATTTTCAGTTCAATCGGGACAAGGCAGGAAAGCGCACGGTTATAAAACAGCAAGTCGATGAAGAAATCTGTATTGCCGACCTGAACACGGTACTCCTCACCGATAAAGGTAAAGTCCCGACCAAATTCAAGTATAAACTGCTTCAGATTTTCGATGATGGCTTTACGGAGATTCTTTTCAGAAAATTGCTCCGGCAAGTCCAGAAACTCAAGCACATAGGTATCGAGGATGCTTTCGCGCACATCATGCGAAACGGATTCAGGCATCGGCTTCTTGGCAGAAATCATTGAACGCTCATAGTACGATGTGCCGATCTGACGCTCCAACTCGCGTTTGGAATAATGTTCCTTCGCACAGAGCGCCATGTAAAAATGCCGTTCATCTGCCGTCTTGGAGCCAGACATAATAAGCAGATGGTTTGTCCAGCTGATTTGTGTCACCAGTGGTGTCACAAATTCATCGTCCTTGTAAGTCTCGTAGAATTGCTTCATACGATAGAGACCGCGACGATTGAAACCTTTGATGTTGGGGTTCTCTTGCGCAATGTATGCGGCAACTTCGTCAATGATCTTATCGCCAAAGCTTGATGCAGAACAAAGCTCTGACAAATACGCACCGACGCTCCAATACATCTGAATAAGCTCTGCATTGACCGCTTTCATGGCGCGGCTGCGGGCGTTGTCGATAATATGGATGACTTCATCGAACTGTCCCGGATTATGGGTTAATTCATTGCTCATATCTTCGCCTCCCCAAGCATTTTCAGCATTGCCTCTTTCAGCTTTTCGTTCATCGGTGATTCCGGATCGAAGCACATCTCAACAAACTTCCTCAGTTCAGGATTGTTCGCGTCAACCGGAGGTTTCGCCTCATACAGCTTGCCATGCTGATCATCGCAGCGAGCAAAAATATAGTCCATTGAAACGTCAAAGTAGTCCGCATACTTGCGCAGAAGCTCAACAGTCGGCGTTGCCTGACCGTTTTCATAACGGTTGATGCTGGACTGTGTAGAGCCGATCACATCGGCAAATTTTGATTGGGATAAGCCAATGCCTTCCCGCAATGCGCGAAGACGCATACCCAGTTGTTTCATGCCGTTCAACCTCCAATTCGGGTTAAGGATAGTATAGTCAAAATCCGAGCAGATGTCAACCCGGATTTTGATGAGTTTGTGTAAGAATTGACTGCGCGGCTATTATATAGATTACTGCGGCTGCTGATCCTCCTGCTGAGACTTAAGAACTTTTGTTATATCTATAATAGTCGCAGAACTTGGCTGAACTGCAAGATTTTTTGCAGCAGTAGCAAGCGGCGCCACATAAGTGTCCACAGAGGAAAGCTGAAGTCTTCGCATATTTTCGATATTTTCGAGTTTCTGCTTCAATGCCTGTTGCTCTGCCAAATCAGCCTCTGCGGACAGCTTTCTCAGTTCGATTTTCTTCTTGTCTTCGTCATATTTATGATTGATAATTCCTTTGATGACGCCGATTATAGAATGAAATTCATAATCTCCTACTTTTCCGCCAAAAATAGCCATATAGCATATTAAAAGAGGAAACGCATTTTCCTGTGCAAAATTCCATATTTGAAGAATTACGTCACCAGGGGAATGAAGAGTGGTTTTGACTTGAACTGTTTCCGGCTTATCGTCCGATAATAATCGCGCAGCACACAGAACAAAATTAGCGAGGTCAAGAACGTTAATTTCTTCTTTTCGCTTTACACGAAAAGTAACAGTAAGCTTATCCTTAAATAGAACTGTATCGAAGCATCCGCTCAACACCAGTTCTGCGTATTCGTTCAAATCACTTAAACTATGCCAGTTTCTCGCAATGGCACTCTGCAAATACGGACTTATTGTATCATCAGCAGTCAGTACTTTAATCAGTGTGATTTTTCTTCGTTTAATATACGGGCAGGTAAATGTATCAGTATTTGGATTTGCCTTTTCAATCTGCTGATGAACCTCTTTTTCTAATTCGACTGTGAGGGCTGGAGATTGTTCTTCATAATACTCTCCAATGTATGCAAAAGCAACCCTGTTGTTATCTACAATAACTGCAATGTCTCCCGCTTTGAGTTCATAGCAAAAACGAATACACTTATTGAGTGACGTTCCGGGCTTACTTTCATCATATGTAGCTTTTATCGAGGCTTTTAATCTGTCTGACTGACTTCGAGTAAGATTTTGACTAATCATGGCCTTTGTCAGTGAGTTCCAACCTATCGCAATAAACTCATTCCTTATGAACTCGTCAAAGAAAAAGCCACGCTTAGCTCTTACCATCCAGAAGTTTGTATCATTTTTAATGGAGGGAATGTCTAAAATCTGAGTCATCTTATCCATATCTGCTTCTCCCTTGAATCAGTCTCTTTATAATTGCGGCTTGTCCAACACATACATCAGTTGGCTTGCCAGCATAATTTGCTCCATAGCCTCGCGCTTTTCATATTGAAGATTAGCATGAGCGGCCGGATTGCGATAGGCTGCCATGATTCCTTCAAACAGAGATTGGATTCCGCGTCGGTAGTCCCTGCCGCTGGTAGTAGTTGTGTCACAGAATTTGAAAGCGCCGTTCTCGCTCATAAGTGCGCCAATCACATCACCGATCTTCGAAGGAACTGCTGCGCTGGGTTTTAATTCCGAAAACTTTTCGCGCAGACGAGATTCCACTTCTTTGACCGCCTTTTCTGCTGCTGTTGAGCAATGACCATCTGTATATAACTCACGAGAAACTTTCGCAATCCGCGGATGAATTGCAGACCAGAACCGGGCAATGGAAGGTTCTGCTCCGATATGGCAAATAATTACCATCAGCTCACCAAAGGCAACAGGATTCACAAGTGCGGGGCTCATACCGTTTCCTTGAAAAAGAATGTTGCAATACCAGGCAGCATAGCAGCGTAGAAAGGATACTCCGTTTGTGTTTCTTTTGCTATTACGCCGATCCACTGGTGAATGCGCTGAATTTTCTGAGGCGTATGGAGAAACTGCATATTTAAGGGCGTATTTGTATTGTCTATCCACTTCGCAGCTCATACAGTTCGTTTTCATACGGTAGTTTCAAAACACGCACCTCCCTTACAGTTCCTTAACCATGCTGCGCTCCTTATATTCTCGTAGGTATTTCATAGTCGGCGCTTCTGTCGCAGTTCATTCCTGCATCTGCTTATAAAATTACAGTATGATTATAATTGTCATAGCGAATAAAGGCAAGAATTTTCCCGAAATGTTCAGGAAGTATTTTCAATTTCGATATGAAAGGAAGGCTTCTCCAATAATAAAATGAGCAATTCAGAGACAAGGCCGAATTGCTCATTTTCAAAAAGCTGTGAAGCATTCCATATAAGACAAGCTGCAGGCTGAAAAAACAGAAAATCCGGAAAAAGTTCGGATATTTTTCGAAAATGACGGAACCGATTGAAAATACAAGAAAAATATTTTTCTTGGAAATCCAAAAGCAAACGAAAAAGTCCTGAAAATGCCTTGCAAAAATATGCAAAATAGGACAATAAAACGGACTTTCAACACAGCATTCCAAACGGATTCTATACAGATTCCATAATAACCGAGGGGTGTGCAATTTCACGGAAGTGGGCAGACAACGAAAAGCTCGACGAGAACTGATTACGGTCCGCCGGGGGTATTTTTATGCCTTTTTATATTGAATCAGTGCGACCAGAATGCCTGCCAACGCCTTTTGATCATTCACAGGCTGCTCCTGCAAAAGTGCATAGCACCGCGCGGGAAGATTATTTTCCTGCTGCTCGATGCTGATATTTTCAAAGAGTCTGGAAAGAGAAACACCCAACGCCCCGGCGATTTTTGAAATGCTTTCAATCGTGGCGTTCTTTTCGCCGCGCTCCAACTGGCCGATATAGGTGTGGTGGACATCTGCCTTTTCGGCCAGATATTCCTGACTCCAACCCTTTTGATTGCGGTACGCGCGAATCCGATCTCCGATAATCTTTGCAATGCTCATGCCTGTTCACCTCTATCAATGACTATAAGTATTATTCGTCAATAGAAAACAGACTATTGATATTTTTATGCGTGGAATATATACTATAAATATGAAATTTGGATTTTTAATGACTATAAACAAGAATCGTGCGGTGAGGGAACGGAATGAAGATCATCAACAATATTACGGAGAAGCTGTCAGACGAACTGAAACAGGATCTTCGTGCAGGCAGCAGGCTTTCTATCGCGGCTGCCTGCTTTTCAGTCTATGCCTTTGAAGAGCTCAAGACGCAGCTGCTCCAGATCGATGCGCTGCGCTTTATTTTTACGTCTCCGACCTTTTTGGCAGAGCAGCCAAAGCAGGAGCAGCGCGAGTTTTATATCCCGCGGCGCAACCGAGAAAAGGCGCTGCACGGCAGCGAGTTTGAAATTCGCCTGCGCAATGCGTTTACGCAGCGGGCCATCTCCAAAGAATGTGCCGACTGGATTCGGCAGAAAGCGGTCTTTAAGTCCAATAGCACAGACGAGCAGATGCCGGGATTTCTGACGGTGGACGGCGACGCGCCCAGTGCCTACGCACCCATCAGCGGCTTTACGCGCGCCGAGCTTGGCTGTGAGCGCGGCGGCAATATGTTCAGCATGATCAACAAAATTGAAGCGCCGGAGAGCAAGGCATACTTAACGCTCTTTGACCAGCTCTGGGCAGACCGCAGAAAAATGAAAGATGTGACGGAGCAGGTACTCGAACGTATCACTACTGCGTATCGGGAAAACGGCCCGGAGTTTCTGTATTTCTTCGCGCTCTACCACATTTTTAGTGATTTCCTGACCAATGTATCCGCCGACGATCTGCCGAACGATACCAACGGTTTCCGTGAGAGCAAGGTCTGGAACAAACTCTACACATTCCAGAAAGACGCGGTTCTCGCAATTATCAGCAAGCTGGAACAGTACAACGGCTGCATTTTGGCGGACAGCGTCGGCCTCGGCAAAACATTCACTGCGCTGGCCGTTATCAAATACTACGAAAACCGCAATCTGCGCGTGCTGGTGCTCTGTCCCAAGAAGCTTGCGGACAACTGGACGACCTACAAAGCGAACTACGTCAACAATCCAATTGCGGCGGATCGGCTGCGCTATGACGTTTTGTACCATACGGATCTATCACGCTCCAGCGGTTTCTCCGGCGGAACAGATCTCTCGAAGCTGAATTGGTCTGCGTATGACCTTGTGGTGATCGATGAATCGCACAATTTCCGCAACGGCGGCGACGCCGACAAAGAGGGCAAGGAAAACCGCTACACGCGGCTTATGAACAAGGTCATCCGTCCGGGCGCAAGGACACGGGTGCTGATGCTGTCGGCAACACCTGTGAATAACCGCTTCTATGACCTGCGCAACCAGCTCGCGCTGGCCTATGAGGGCAACAGCAGCGCGTGGGCGGACAAGCTTTCCACGCACCGAAGCGTAGAAGAAATTTTCCGCAACGCGCAAAAAGCCTTTAACGCGTGGAGCAATTCCGATGCAGAGCTGCGCACAACAGACCAGCTGATGCGGATGCTGGATTTCGATTTCTTTGAGATTCTGGACAGCGTCACGATTGCGCGTTCCAGAAAGCACATTGAAAAATATTACAACATGAACGAGATCGGTCACTTCCCGACGCGCCTGCCGCCGATTTCCAAGCGGCCGCCGCTGACCGACCTGTCTGACGCGATCACCTACGGCGAAATTTACGATCTGATCATCAGCCTGACGCTGAGCATTTACACACCGTCCAACTACATTCTTCCCAGTCGGATGGCAAAGTACGCCGATCTGAACCATGAGGGCAAAAACAGCCTGACGCAGGTAGGGCGAGAACAGGGCATCCGCCGTTTGATGAGCATCAACCTGCTCAAGCGGCTGGAAAGCTCGGTGCATTCGTTCCGCCTGACCTTGCAGCGCATTCAGAAACTGATTGCGGACACGCTGGAAACGATCAACGCCTTTGATCCCAACCAGACGATGGAATTGCAGGACTTCATAGCCGGAAACACGGAATTTGACGCGGATGATGCGGAAAATGATCTGCTGGCCGTTGGGAAAAAAGTGCATATCGCGCTTGCGGATATGGACTATCTGACATGGCAGCAGGATTTACAGGCGGATTTGCAGATTCTGAACCTGCTCGTCGGCATGGTTGCTGATATTACGCCCCAGCACGACAGCAAGCTGCAAATGCTGCTGGCGACGATTGCCGGAAAGATCTCGCAGCCGATCAATCCCGGCAACAAAAAGGTCATTATTTTCACAGCGTTTTCCGACACGGCGGAATATCTGTTCACGAACATCAGCGCATACGCAAAAGAAAACTATGGCCTCAATACCGCGCTGGTGACCGGCTCGGTCGATGGGCGGACGAGCGTTCCGAAATTCAAGGCGGATCTCAACAACATTCTGACCTGTTTTTCGCCCATTTCCAAGGACAAGACCGCGCTTATGCCGGACGGACCGGACATCGACATTCTGATTGCGACGGACTGCATTTCAGAGGGTCAGAACTTGCAGGACTGCGATTGCCTGGTCAACTATGACATTCACTGGAACCCGGTGCGGCTGGTGCAGCGGTTCGGGCGAATTGACCGCATTGGCAGCCGCAATGACAAAATCCAGCTCATCAACTTCTGGCCTGATCTCGACCTCGACTCGTACATCAATCTGAAAGCGCGTGTGGAGCTGCGCATGAAAGCGCTGGTCATGACGTCCACAGGCGACGACAATCTTCTCTCGCCAGAGGAACAGGGCGATCTGGAATACCGCCGCCAGCAGTTACAGCGATTGCAGACGGAGGTCGTTGATCTGGAGGAAATGGGCACAGGCGTTTCCATTACAGATTTGGGACTGAATGAGTTTCGCATGGAGCTTCTGGAATACAGCAAGACGCACCCGGAGCTGGAAAACAGTCCGGGCGGCATCAGCGCGGTCACGGCAGCGACACCGGACGCGCCGCCGGGCGTGGTGTTTGTGCTGAAAAACGTGCATAACGAGGTCGACGCCGACCAGCGCAACCGCCTGCACCCGTATTACTTGGTCTACTTGAGCGAGGAAGGCGTCACAGTTCACGACCACCTTTCCCCAAAAGACACGCTGGACGCGATGCGGCAGCTTTGCCGGGGAAAGGACAAGCCAATTGAAGCACTCTATCAGGCGTTCAATCGGGAAACGAACGACGGGCGGGATATGTCCGTGTATTCCGGACTGCTGGAGGACGCGGTGCTGTCCATTCTGGACGCAAAGGCGGACAGCGACCTCGACAGTCTGTTTACCGCCGGCGGCACGAGCGCACTGCTCAGTCAGGTGTCCGGGCTGGACGATTTTGAACTGATCTGCTTTTTGGTCGTGCGGGAGGGAGCGTCATGCTGAATCTGCCCAGCTCCACAGAATTTGGCCGCCGCGTGCCGAAACAGAAGTTTTATGAACATCTGGACGTTTCCCCGGAGGTCAAGCGGCTTTTTATCGACCAGATCAAGCTGATCACATGGGCGAACAAGCTCTCGCCGCAGACGATGAACCTCGGCGCGGGGCAGACGGTCACGGAAATCGAAGTGTTTCACATCCGCCTGGCCGGGCAGGAGCTTGACAAGCGGACGCTGGAGCTGATGGATCGGCAGATCCCGTATCACATTCTGTTTGTGCTGGAGCGGCCGGACGGACAGATGCAGCTGCGTATCAGCTATAAGGAGGCGGCGCAGTCCGGCGACCATGCATTCCGCCTGCGGCAGAGCTACGCCACGGAATTTGCGCCGCCGGAAAGCCTGACGCTCCCACTCGATGCGCTGGACATGGACGGCTTATACGCGTCCATTGTCCGCGCTATTGCGGGCGACGCGCTTGCCGCCCCGGAGCAGCCCTTGGAGCAGGCTGTTGCACAGGCGCAGGAAAAAGAAAAGCTCCAGCGGCAGATCACGCAGCTGAAGGCAAAGATGAAGAAAGAAAAGAATTTGGGAAAGCAGATGGAGTTAAGGAGAGAGATTAGACGACTGGAGGATAGAATGTGAGTGACTTTAATTGGGATGTTTATTTTGATCTTATGGAAAAAGACTTGTTTGATGCCAATAAATATCGACATTCATTTGTGCCACCAAAACTGTATAAATTTTTTCCACCAAATATTATTCAAAAAAGAATACGTACACTTAGGAATTGTGAAATGTGGATGTCGGCAATCGGACTATTGAACGACCCGTTTGAGTTTTCTGCTTATTTTTATCCGAATTTTCCACCGGAATACATCGATAAAATGAAAGACGATTTAGCAGCTTCCTATTATATTGCGGCATTAAGTAACAACTCTTTTTCAAGTCCAATAATGTGGGCTCATTATGCAGAAAACCATCATGGCTTTTGCGTCGAATATCGGGTGAATAACCCAGATTACATCTGGAATGTGCACTACTCACATAAAAGGCTAAAATTTGAAAAAGGACTGTGTAAGGCAATTAAAAAAACATCTGAACAAAATCTATATAACTATGAACTTGGACTGTTCATGCAACAGCTATTCTATAAAAGTGACGAGTGGAAATATGAGCGCGAGTATCGCGCGGTAGTGCCAGTCGATTTCATTCCAGACGGGAATTGCTATGGAGGGATTATTTCGCTTAGCCGTATCGGTTTAGAAGCAACAGCAATTATTGCAGGTATGAATAGTAGTGAAGCACTTATTAAAAAACTGAAGAAATCGGCTGATATTTTACAGTGTGATTTTTTCAGAACAACATTAAGCAGAACGGATTTTAGAATGGAGCGTATAACATGAATTACATGAAATTTGAAACACCGGACATGGTATCGGAAAACATAGACAAAATTGCCGCTCTGTTCCCCTCTGCGATTACGGAGATGCAGGACGAGGATGGGGAAATCAAGCGCGGGGTCAATTTTGAGGTTTTGAAGCAGCTTTTGAGCCGGGATGTGGTGGACGGCGACGAGTGCTATGAATTTACATGGGTGGGCAAAAAGGCGGCGATGGCCGAAGCGGCGCGGCCGATCACCAAAACGCTGCGCCCTGTGAAAGCGGACAGCCGTGACTGGGATACCACGGAGAACCTCTATATCGAGGGTGACAATCTGGAAGTCCTGAAAATCTTGCAGGAGAGCTATCTCGGCAAGGTCAAGATGATTTATATTGATCCGCCGTATAATACTGGGAAGGATTTTATTTACCGGGATAATTTTCAACATAGCCAACAGGACGAAGATGAGCAAATAGGAGTGTTGGATGAGGATGATAATCGGTTGTTTGAAAATACAGAAAGCAATGGGAGATTTCATTCTGACTGGTGTTCAATGATATATAGTCGCCTAACAATGGCTCGCAACATGCTTTCTGATGATGGAGTAATATTTATTTCAATCGATGACAACGAGTATTATAATCTTTCGCAAATTTGCGATGAAGTTTTTGGTACAGAGAATCGCCTTGAAACATTTCATGTGCAAGTTAGGTATGGAAATAAATCATTAAATGAAAAAGATGATTTCCAGAAGCTGATCGAATATGTGCTTATATATGCAAAATCTAGACATGCATTTAAGCCGAAAAAAGAAACTGAAGCGTATAAGCTACAAAAATTTAACCTTAATATAATGGAATTGAAAAGCCCGGATAAGCATTTTAAAGTCAACGGGCGAGAGGTTGATGTGTTTTTACCTGGAAGCTATTCAATAACGACTGTTGATGATGACCAAGTCAATACAATGGAATTCTTTAAAGAAACGTGGGTTACTGGCAGCATTTACTCTGGTACTGGACATGGTTTAGTGTATCAACAAGTCGTTGAACCACGTATTGATGATGACGGTTTTGGCGTCTTATATAAAATATACGGACTTGGGGAAGATGGGCTGGGATATAGATATATGACAGGCCCAAAACAGCAGACGGCTAAATACGGAAAAATGTATAATAAAATTCCACTAGAAAAGTTGGAAGGCCTGCGAGCGGGAACGTACCGAAAAGAAAAGCCTATTTTGAATTTTTATGATTACAGTCCGGATTTTGGAAATATACGGAGTGAGGGCGGAATTGCATTTAATGGGGGAAAGAAACCAGTTAAAATGTTGAAAAACATTTTAAATCTAATACCTTCATCAGATTTTATTTGCCTTGACTTCTTCTCTGGGTCTGCTACTACCGCCCACGCCATTATGCAGCTTAATGCGGAAGATGGCGGACATCGTAAATTTATTATGGTACAGATTCCAGAAAAGTGTAATGAATCCAGCGAAGCCTACAAAGCTGGCTACAAAAACATCTGCGAGATCGGCAAGGAACGCATCCGCCGCGCGGGCGACAAAATCAGGTCTGAACACCCGGACGCGAAGCTGGACACCGGCTTCCGCGTGTTCCGCGTGGACGAGAGCAATATGGAAGACGTCTATTATCACCCGGAGGAGCTGACGCAGACAATGCTGGGTGGCATGGTGTCGAACATCAAACCGGATCGGACAGATCTGGATCTTCTTTATGCCTGTCTGCTCGACTGGGGCGTGGAAATTAGCCTATCGCATACGCAGGCGGTGATCGACGGCTGCACGGTACATAACGTGGACAACGGCGCGCTCTGTGCCTGCTTTGACGAGCGTGTACCGCTCTCGGTCATAGACTACATGGCAAAGCAGCAGCCGCTGCGCGCG
>ENA-OPNW01001546-OPNW01001546.1-human-gut-metagenome-genome-assembly--contig:-NODE-1546-length-11260-cov-4.587327_pt1 | contig 11260 bp, 9 predicted proteins | sample MGYA00241540_ERZ501777 | MGnify/ENA primary metagenome ERZ501777 (study PRJEB25962, sample SAMEA2042615) | human gut metagenome | biome: human gut; feature: human-associated habitat; material: faeces...
GTAGTAACCCATCCTTATAAATTTAACGGTAGCGATGGATGAGTTGGAATTTCACATTGTTGTGTCTTTGATGATGGAAATGGCAACTGGTTCTTTGCTTCGCAAGGCCGTTTCCCGGCTAACGTGGGAGGTAATGCATATAGTAACGCCTTGATGATGGGGCATGTACGTTCTATCCGTTGGACAGAAGATGGTTGGCCTCTCGTAATGCCTGAGCGTTATGGTGCGGTTCCACAAGTCGCTATTACTGAGGATGAGCTGATTGGAAACTGGGAGCATATAGATCTTTCTTATTCTTATGGAAACCAGAAAACGTCTACTCAAATGACATTAGCGGCTGACCATACTGTAACAGAAGGTCCTTGGAAGGGAGTGACATGGTCGTATGATGCTGCAAAATGTACGCTGATGTTCAGTAACGGCATTGAATTGTACTTGCAACGTGAAACAGACTGGGAGGCTTCTCCAAGAACCCATACCATCGTTTATGCTGGTTATGGCGATAATTATAAGACTTATTGGGGAAAGAAAAGTAAGTAACTCGTTTATTGGTGAGTTCACATTGTAAATAATAAAATGAGTAATTTTGTTTACAGAATTACTCATTTTTTATAAGTAGTGATTTGATTTATATAAGCCATGAAACACATCTTTTTTTCATTTTTCCTATTGATTGCAGCTGGTGCGGTTTATGCTTCTTCTCCAGAGGAAAAGCCAGCAGTTATTCCTGTCAGCAAGGTAATGACTCATGACCCGGTACTGGCTAAACAAGGCGACACTTATTATTTGTTTGCAACTGGGCATGGGATTTCTGTGATGTCTTCAAAAGACTTGCAAAACTGGAAGTTCGAAAAACCGGTATTCGATAAAGCACCTCAATGGGCTGTGGAAACCGTAAAAGGCTATAACGGACATACGTGGGCACCGGATATTATTTTCCACAACGGAGTTTATCATTTGTTTTATTCATGTTCGGCATTTGGAAAGAATACTTCTGCTATTGGCCATGCCACGAATCCCACACTCGACCCTTCCAGTCCTGATTTCAAGTGGACAGACCATGGAAAAGTAATTCAGTCGGTTCCTAACCGGGATATGTGGAATGCTATTGACCCTAATATCATCATTGATGAAAACGGTACACCCTGGATGGATTTCGGTTCATTCTGGGATGGTATCAAGATGGTAAAGCTGACTCCCGATATGAATGGAGTGGCTCAGCCGGAAGAGTGGTATTCACTTTCTCGTCGTCCACGAACCTTTAATCTGGATGAAAAGGACGCGGGTGATGGAGCGGTTGAGGCTCCTTTTATTATGAAGCACGGTGATTATTATTATCTGTTCGTTTCGTTTGATTATTGTTGCAAGGGATTGAAAAGCAACTATAAAGTTATGGTGGGACGTTCGAAGACTGTAACGGGGCCTTATTTAGACAAAGACGGAAAGGCTATGGATAAGGGAGGCGGCTCATTGGTGATTCAGGGAAATAAGGACTATGCCGGAATAGGTCATAATGCAGCCTATCATTTGGATGGGAAGGATTATTTTATTTCCCATGCCTATTCGGTGGCAGAAGAAGGAGCCCCTAAATTGATAATTCGTGAAATGACTTGGACACCTGATGGGTGGCCGATTGTAAACTTCTAAAAGTGATGCTTGCAGGGATGCCGCAGGGAGTATGTATACTTCTGAGCGGCATCTTTTTTGTATGGATATTGCATGATTTTTGGTCGTGTTTTAGTGAAAATTTTATTGTTGATTTCACACTTAATTCCTATTTTTGTCCTGATTAGTAATTATCTGGAAAAACACCTATGAAAAAACAAGTACTTTTTGCAATGCTTCTCATGGCGGCATGCTGCGAAAAAGCAAGTCCGAGAAACGTCACCGTAGACTTTCCTGTCTCTCTAAACGAAAACGGGGAACTTTCCGAAGGGACAATTTCAGAAGACAGGTTCGACAACGGCAACATTGAAGCCTGCGAGGGCGAGCTTGCGTGCGATAACAAAGCCGTCGCCGCCGTTTTTGCCCTTTCCGCAGAGCACGCACACAAGTCCGCGCGACTGCTCAAGAGAGGCAAATCGCTCTCTTACAGCACGCGCGCACGCGCTGCCGGCGTTTTCCATCAGGCGGGTGAAGCTCATTCCCCTGTTGACCTGTGCCTGTTCGGCAGAGAACATCTGCGATGAAGTCAGAACTTTCATTTTGCCGCCTCCACATAAGCTTTTTCATAGCGCTCACTGCGGGTATTCCGCGCGAAGATAAAACAAATATCCATAATATTCCTCACTTTTATAAAACAAGGGACTGCCGCGCGGACAGTCCCCGATTATCATTTTGCGTCGATAACTACTTTTCCGTCCTCGACAAGAGCGCGGACTTCGCTCAGCGGAGACGAAGCGTGGTCAACAATAGCGTTGGCTATCTTATCCTCAACCTGCCGCCTGATATTGTTCCTCAGGTCGCGCGCTCCGCGCAGACCGCCCTCGGACATCGAGGCGATAAGCTTCGGCACGCTCTCATCCCACGAGAACACGATGCCCTTGTCGCGCAGAGGCTCGACAAGCTCGGTGAGCATGAGATTCGATATCTGCTCGAGATTCTCCGGGGTCAGGTCGTTAAAGACGACTATCTCGTCAACTCTGCCGATAAACTCCGGGCGCAGGAACTCTCTGAGTGCCTTGAGCGCCTTTTCTTTATTGGCGTCGTTCTGATTCTTTGCAAAGCCCATGACACCCTCGCGGCGTTCGCTGCCGGCGTTGGAGGTCATGATGATTATCGTGTTTTCGAAGCTGACCGTTCTGCCCTGCGCATCGGTTATTCTGCCCTCGTCAAGTATCTGGAGCAGGATATTCATAACATCGGGATGCGCTTTCTCTATCTCGTCGAAGAGTATAACTGAATAGGGCTTTCTGCGGACTTTTTCGGTCAGCTGACCCGCCTCATCATAGCCGACATAGCCGGGCGGCGAGCCGATGATACGCGAGACGGAGTGCTTCTCCATGAACTCAGACATATCAAGGCGGATAAGCGTCTCGGGAGTGTTGAACAGCTCCTGAGAGAGCAATTTTACAAGCTCGGTCTTGCCGACTCCGGTCGGTCCGACGAAGATAAACGACGACGGGCGGCGGCGCGGATTAATCTGCACTCTGCCTCGCTTTATCGCGGCGCAGACGAGTTCAACTGCCTCATCCTGACCGATAAGCTTCGCTTTGAGATGCTGTTCCATATCGGCAAGGCGGGTAAGGTCGCTCTCCATTATCTTATTTGCGGGTATGCCTGTCCAAAGCTGGATAACTCTGGCGATGTCACTCTCAGTCACCGCATTGTCGGCGGCGAGAGGCTTCAGCGCTTCGATATCTTTCTCTTTGGCGGCGATACTGCTCTTGACTTTGAGCAGACCCTCGTAGTCGGTATTCTCGGTCTCCTCCATCATCGCCTGCTGGCGGTCGTTGAGGAGCTTGAGGTCGTCCTCGGCGGTCTCAAGGTCGCTTATGCTCTTGTTTCTGAGGTTCGCGCAAGTGCAAGCCTCATCAAGCAGGTCGATAGCCTTATCGGGCAGGAAGCGGTCATTTATATAGCGCTCGGAGAGCACAACGGCTCTGTGGACGAGCGAGTCGCTTATGGTGACCTTGTGAAAATTTTCGTAATAGTCCTTGATGCCGACGAGCATCTGATAGGTCTCCTCTATCGACGGCTCCTCGACTTTTATCGGCTGAAGGCGACGCTCAAGGGCGGCATCCTTCTCGATATATTTTCTGTATTCGGTGAAGGTCGTTGCGCCGATTATCTGTATCTCGCCTCTCGAAAGGGCGGGCTTCAGGATATTCGCGGCGTTCATCGAGCCCTCCGCATCGCCTGTGCCGACGAGGTTATGCACCTCATCGATGAACAGGATTATATTGCCCTCTTTTTTGACCTCGTCTATAAGACCCTTTATACGGCTCTCGAACTGACCTCTGAACTGAGTGCCGGCGACAAGAGCGGTGAGGTCGAGCAGGTGTATCTCTTTTTTGGCGAGCTTCGCGGGAACTTCGCCGTTTGCTATACGCAGGGCAAGTCCCTCGGCTATAGCGGTCTTGCCGACGCCGGGTTCGCCGATAAGGCAGGGGTTGTTCTTCGAGCGGCGGCAGAGGATCTGCACCGCGCGGTAAATCTCGTTATCGCGTCCGATGATGCGGTCTATTTTACCCTCGCGGGCTTTTTCCGTGAGATCCGTACAATAGAGCGAGAGGAACTTTCTCCCCTTTTTCTTCTTGCCCTTTTTCTTTTCGCTCGGACCCTTGGCGTTGATAACGGGGATGCCGAACGGACCGACCTGGGGTTTGTTATCGTCGCTGTCGCCCTCGTCGATTTCATCCTCGCCGTCGGAGTCCTCGTCCTCTTCATCATCGTCCTGCTCGGACTGGTTCATGAAAGGAAGAGTTCCCGCGCCGCCGGGCATGAAGCCTGTTCCGTCCTCGCCGAACAGCTCATCGAACTGGTCGCTGACGGAATCTACCTCGTCCTCCGAGATGCCCATGCTCTCCATTATCTGTTTTATGGGACCTATATTCATTTCCATGGCGCATTTCATGCAGAGTCCTTCCTGCTTGGTCTCGTTGCCCTCGACCTTGGTTATGAAGAACATTGCAGGGCGTTTGCCGCACCTGGAACACATCATCTTTTTCATTTAAATAATCTCCGGGATTCTGATTTGACTTTTATCGGAACGCATATGATTAAACACCGCTGACACGGTTCATTTGCGGATTCCGATTATTATTTTTTGCTCTTTGCTTCCATTCTGCTCTGGTGCTTCTCCTTCACCTGTCTGTAGGTCGCGGGCATATAGCTTGCGAAAGCAACTATAGTAAGTATTGCCGAAATTATGACAAGTACCATGAGAACGGGGTCGGGCAGAGTCCAATAATTTCTGAACGCGCCGATCTCGGGGCCGAAGCCGATTATGACGAGCATGACGAGATAGAACACGAAGGTTGCGACCTTGCCGTATATCTCGGCCGCGCCGGGCTTGATGCCGCAGGCTATCATTATAGCTCCGCCGATAACCATGACCGCCTCTTTGGCGAGGAACACGAGAAATACCCAGCTGAAAGCGACCATCAGCTGATCGTTGCAGCTGCGGAAAGCTATGTAGAGCATGACTGCGATAGTTATCTGAGTAAGCTTATCTGCGACGGGATCGAGTATCTTACCGAGCTCGCTGACCTGATTGAAGCGGCGGGCGATTTTTCCGTCAAGGAAATCGCTGATGCCGGAAAGCGCGAGCATGAGCACTGCCCAGCCGATATGACCTTTATAATAGAGCACGGCGAATGCGGGTATAAGAAAGATTCTTATAAGCGAGAGCAGATTCGGGACAGTCAGACAGCCCTTAAACAGATTTTTTACCATAGTTATCCTCCTCAAATATCTTCCTCCCTGTGCGGGGACGGAAATATCAAACCGTTATCAGCCGCGAAAATATATCGGTTGAAACGATCAAACTCACGAGTTTGGATGCGCCGACTGCCGAGGCGAACTGCGTGCCGGGCGCAAAGGACGCGGCGGCATCGAGCAGCAGGCAGGCAAACACGGCGACGAACACGCCCTTCAAAGCCCCGAAAACACCGCCGAGAGTGCGGTTGACGGAGCGGATAACGGGCAGTTCAAACAGCTTGCAGACAGCCTTTGCGGCAATCTGAAGAAAGAAGTCGCAGACAAAGAAAATGACGGCGAAGCTCAAAACTTTGAGCACGGCGACGGCGATAGGCTTCGCGACGCTGTCGCAGATTTCGGCGGCGATATTCGACGCGCTCAGATCGACAGAGCTCGCCTTTTCGGATATCGCGGCGATATCAACGCCCATGTTCTGAGCCGCTTTGACAATGGCGGCGGGCAGAGAAGATATAACTTCCTGCACATTCTGCGAGGTGAGCTGAGCCGAGGACATATCGGGCAGCTGAGCCGCCACGGCAGGTTCAAGGCTCTTTTTTATGAACAGGTCATATATACCGCTTGCGACGGGTTCGCTCAGCCATACGGCGAGCGCAGCCGCCGCAGCGACCACGACAAGTCCTATAATAGAGCGGATAAGCCCGTTTTTGACGCCGACGAAAATGCACAGCGCAAACACTGCGACTATTAAAAAATCGACTATAAAATCCAAGACTTATCCCCCCTGTTCGCTGTTTTTTCAATTATATCACACGCTATGCACAGTGGCAAACCTTTTATTATTAAGCGGTTGTTAATTTTTTGTGATATTTGACGCATATTGCACATACACGTCGCTGCCCGCGCAGATGACCCTTTTGCCGTTTTTGCCGGCGGAGACGGTCTTTGCGGTCTCGCCGCTTGAAGATATCAGTTCAACGCCGTCGTCAAACAGCACGGCGACATATTTATCGGTGCAGGTGAGCGCATAAATTTTCTTGTCGAAGCTGCGCTCGAACAGAAGCTTTGAGCGCCTGTCGAAAGCCACGACTTTCGGCTTCTCTTCGTTGGCGTATTCATAGAGCACGACGGCGCTTCTGCCCGAATCCGACGCGGACTCGTGAGCCAGAGTGTTGCTGCCGAAAGAGTAATCCTCTTTGTGACCTTTTTTCGTCACGGTCGTTTTGAAATCGGTCGAATAGGCTATTATGCTTGTACTCGAATTATATATGACATTGAAGAGCAATGTGTTGTCATATTTTATGTCGGTGACTACCGGATTATCTTTTTTGAAGCTCAGCACGACAAGGCGCGAATATGTAACGGCGTTTTCGGAGCCGACGAGTATCAGCGCGGCGCTCTTGCCGTTGGGGGCTATAGAGATGTCGAATATCTTCTCCTGCGCGCACTCCCATGCGAATATCTTTTCTAACTTGTGATTATATACACACAGCTCGCTCTGAGCTGCGGAAGTTTTGAGCGAGAACGCTATTGTGCCGTCCTTGCCCATGGCGGCGGTATAAATTGGCGAGCCCGTGTTGCCGTCTCCCAGAATCTTGCTTGAATTCATCAAAGTGAAATCGCCGGATGTGCGGTCATAGACCAGCGCTCTGCCTTTATAGACCGCCATATCCGGATCGGAATAGTTATGTTCGAGGCGCGCGACCTCCTTGGCGGAGGAATTGAGCACAACGACGGAATCGCGGGTCAGCAGGGCGATATTCGACTTGAACGGTGTCATATCGAGCACATCCGCCGAGCTTATTTTATATGGATATCCCGCTCCCGTGCCGGACGCGGATATCAGCTGCTTTGCCGAATCCTCGACATCGTTATACTTCATGCCGCCAAACGAACGCGCGGCGAAGAACACGACCGCGCCGACCGCAAGCAGAGTCAATACAACAATTATTATCGTCTCGCGCTTGGAATTTTTTGTTTTCTTCCTGCCGTTTTGTGTGGGTTTATTCGTCTTTTTCTTCGCAAAGAGTCCGCTTATGAGTTTCTTTGCGCTGTTTTTCTTTTTGCCCTTTTTCTCTGCCAACTTGCCGCACCCCGTTTCAATCTTCTTTGCCGTTATAGAAAACCTGCTCAAGGCAGAGTCCGCAGGCGGGCGCAGTTGCCCCCGCTCTGTCTCTGCTGAGCGATGAAATTATATCGGGCAGCGTATCTGCCGCTATCCTGCCCCTCGAAATATCGAGAAGCGTACCGACCATTATTCTGACCATATTATATAAAAAGCCGTCCGCCTCAAAGTACATCAGCACTTCGTCGCCTCGGCGCACGACATCGGCGCGGGTCAATGTGCGGACATTGTCGACCGTGCTGGCACCCGCCGCGCAGAACGCCGAAAAATCGTGGGTTCCGAGCATCTGCAACGCCTGACGGTTCAAAAAATCCGCGTCGAGCGGATATTTATAGTGATAAGAATATCTCGAAATAAAAGGATTGCGCTCCTGCGCGTTCCAGATTCTGTAGACATATCGCTTGCCGGAGCAGTCATAGCGCGCGTGAAACTCAAACGGTACTTCGCGGCAGTCGGTCACAGCGATATCGTGCGGCAGAACTCCGTTCATCGCGCTCTTCCACTTCTCGGGCGAAAGAGACGATTCGGTGCGCATATTGCAGCAATACATATCGGCGTGGACGCCGGAATCCGTGCGCGAACAGCCTATGACATTGTCGCGGACTCCGCAGATTCGCTCGGCGGCATCCTGAAAGGTCTGCTGAACCGTATTCGCATTTTCCTGCACCTGCCAGCCGTGATAATCCGTGCCGTCATAGCGCAGGGTAAAGAGCAGATTCTTCAAAGCCTTCACTCCGATCAGATAAGATGCCCGAGATAATGATTGAGGACTATTACAGCCGCAAGCAGAGCGGCTGTGACACCGAGGGCGACAAAATCGCGCGCAGCGAGCTTCATCTGCTTCATGCGCGTTCTGCCCTCGCCACCCGTGTAGCAGCGGCACTCCATGGCAAATGCCAGCTCATATGCGCGGCGGAACGACGAGATAAACAGAGGAATCAATATCGGTATGAGCGCCTTGGCGCGCTTTATAAGTCCGCCTGTTTCAAGATCCGCTCCGCGCGCTTTCTGCGCGTTCATTATGCGCTCGATCTCCTCGATAAGCACGGGGATAAAGCGCAGGGCGAGCGTCATTATCATGGCGAGAGTATGCACCGGCACTTTTATCACTTTCAAAGGCGAGAGCAGACGCTCCAAAGCGTCGGTGAGCATAGTGGGCGTGGTTGTATAAGTCAGCAGCGAGCTGACGACAACGAGCAGGATTATACGCACGGTAGTGAATATCGCGGTATAAACGCCTGTGGTCGTTATGGTTATTTTCCAGAATGATACGAGTGTCTCGCCGCCGCGATTATAGAAAACATTGATGACGGCGGTGAAGAGCATAAGAATAACGAGCGGCTTTATGCTGCGCCACATCATCTTCATCGGAACTTTTGAAAGAAGAAGAGTTGCCACGACGAAAATGAGTCCGAGCGCGAGGGAATAGAAATTCCTGCACACGAAAAGAATGACTATAAGCGCCATTGTGAGCACAAATTTCATGCGCGCGTCCATGCGGTGAATGACGGAGGTGCCGGAATAATACTGGCCGATAGTGATATCGCTTATCATACCATTCCCCTCCCCTCAAAATAGCGCATGAGCTCGTCCGCACCCTGACTTACCGTGAACACGGACGGAGAGACATCAAAGCCCCTGTCGTGCAGCGATCTGAATATTTTTGTTATCTGCGGAACGGTGAGCCCCATCTCTTCAAGCTCGTCCGTGCGGGAATAGACCTCGGGCACAGTGCCGAACATCGCAACATGGGAATGGTTGAGCACCAGGACTTTGTCGGCGGTCTTGGCGACATCCTCCATGCTGTGGGAAACAAGGATAACAGTGCTCCCGGTCTGCTCGCGATAAGTGCGGACAAGCGAGAGAATGACCTCTCTGCCGCGCGGGTCGAGTCCCGCGGTAGGCTCATCGAGAATGAGCACTTCGGGCTCCATCGCCATAACGCCCGCTATTGCGGCGCGGCGTTTTTCGCCGCCCGAAAGATCGAACGGAGATTTTTTCAGATGCTCTTCGCTAAGTCCGACAAATTCGGCGGCGCGGCGCACGCGGCGGTCAATCTCCGCGCTGTCGAGTCCCATATTTTTCGGTCCGAACGAGATATCTTTATAAACAGTCTCTTCAAAGAGCTGATACTCAGGATACTGGAAGCAAAGCCCAACCCTGAACCTTGCGGCGCGCAGGGTGCGCTTGTCTTTATTGATATCCTCGCCGCAGAGCAGAACTCTGCCGGAATCGGGCTTCAGAAGTCCGTTGAGATGCTGAAGAAGGGTGCTCTTACCGGAGCCGGTATGACCGATTATTCCGACTATTTCGCCCTTTTCAAACTTTACGTTTATATTCTCGATAGCGGCGACGGCTCCCGCCATGCCGTTTTCATAATAGTGGGTGAGATTTTCTGTTTCAAGCACTGTCATCGGCTCACCTCCATTATTTTTGAAAGCGCCTCGACGCACTCGTCGGCGTCAAGGATATCGCCGGGCAGGTCTATCCCCTTTTCGATCAGGCGGTGGCACAGCTCGGTGCTCTGCGGCACATCGAGTCCGCAGCGGCGCAGGACATCGGTCTGGGAAAACACCTCGCGCGGCGTGCCGTCGAGGCAAAGTCGCCCGGAATCTATAATTATGACGCGGTCAGCCTTGACTGCCTCGTCCATGAAATGCGTAACAAAAAGGACGGTTATGCCCATCTCGCGGTTCAAGCGGCGGACTGTGTCAAATACTTCACGCCTGCCGCGCGGGTCGAGCATCGCCGTAGGTTCATCGAGCACGATGCAACCGGTCTGCATGGCAATTATGCCGGCGATAGCCACGCGCTGTTTCTGGCCGCCGGAAAGCTGGGCCGGGTAGGCGTTGGCCTTATCGGGCAGGCCCACCACTTCCAGCAGCTCTCTGGCACGCTTTTCGGCATCCGCCTTTTTCACACCGGCCAGCTCCATGGGGAAGCAGATGTTCTTCAGGCAGCTGCGCTGCATGAGCAGGTTGAACTGCTGGAAGATCATGGTGATGTCGCGGCGGCGCTCACGCAGCTGGGCTGCGTTTAAAGTCTCCATAGCGGTGCCGTCGATCACAACGCTGCCCTCGGTGGGGCGCTCCAGCAGGTTGATGCAGCGCACCAGCGTGGACTTGCCCGCACCGGACAGGCCGATGATGCCGAAGATCTCACCGTCGCGGATGGTGAGGGAAATGTCCTCCAGTGCGGTGACGGCGGCGGGCGTTCCGGCGTCGTAGATCTTGCTCAGATGCTTTAATTCAATCATGTTCCTCTCTCCAATCAAAAAAAGGGCTGGAAGCGAAACGCTTCCAGCCCTGAATGCTCCTCAAAACCCCCTGAGGATCACGTGGACATGACTGAAGACGAGCCGCTTTGGGTATGCAAAAGCATGCACATGCACATCGGCATGCACATCATCATGTCCATCATTGCAGCGGTGCGGATGGTCTTCATGCGGCGCGTCTCCTTTCCTCAGGTTTGGCGACATTCTAGCACGGCGGCGGCAGGATGTCAACGGCGTTTTCAAAAAATCGGTCTGTTGGACGGAATATTTATACTGTGCTATGCACGTTTCGTGCATATTCACGGGCGGCGTCCCGTTTTCCCTGCGGTCAGGCTTTCTTTGCGGGCATGTCTCCCGCTTCGGGGATGTCCGCCTCCATGCGGGTGTGGACGTCGTTGAAGGCCTCGCTGTCGAAGGTGATGATGGTGCGGTAATGGTGTCCCTCGGCGTGCAGCGCCTCGCTGATGCGCCTGCGGATGGCG
>ENA-OPNW01001548-OPNW01001548.1-human-gut-metagenome-genome-assembly--contig:-NODE-1548-length-11246-cov-3.043964_pt1 | contig 11246 bp, 7 predicted proteins | sample MGYA00241540_ERZ501777 | MGnify/ENA primary metagenome ERZ501777 (study PRJEB25962, sample SAMEA2042615) | human gut metagenome | biome: human gut; feature: human-associated habitat; material: faeces...
AGAAAATTATATCCTATAGGAATTCAGACATTTGAACGGATCCGCAAGGAGGATATGTTCTATGTAGATAAGACGGAATACATCTATCATATGACGCATACCGATGGAACGTATTTCTTCCTGAGCCGACCACGCCGTTTCGGCAAGTCGCTGCTGGTTTCCACTTTCAAGAGTTATTTCGAGGGTAAGAAGGAACTCTTCGAGGGGCTTGCCATCGAGAAGCTGGAGAAGGAGTGGACGGCTTATCCCGTGCTGCACTTCAGCCTGGCTGGAGGCAAACATATGGAGAAGGAACAGCTGGATAGATACCTCTTATATATATTAAAGGAAAATGAGGATAGGTTTGGAGTGGATTGTGATTCTCCAGATCCGAACGTTCGTTTGCTCAACTTGATAAAAACTGTTACAGCAAAGACTGGTAAGCAGGCGGTGGTGCTCATCGATGAATATGATGCACCGCTGCTGGATGTGGCTCACGAGAAGGAAAAACTCGATTTTTTGCGCAATACGATGCGCAATTTCTACAGTCCCTTGAAAGATTGCGAGCCATTGCTTCGCTTCGTTTTCCTGACGGGCATTACGATGTTCTCGCAGCTCAGTATCTTCAGCGAGCTGAACAATATCAAGAATGTGAGCATGGACGAGCCTTATGCCGGCATCTGCGGTATCACCAAGGAGGAAATGCTTACACAGATGAGCGATGATATCGACGCTCTTGCCGAGCATCAGGAACTTAGTAGGGAGGAAACCATCGAGGAACTGAAAAATCATTATGATGGCTATCATTTCTGCTGGCCATCGCCAGATGTCTTCAATCCTTACAGTCTGCTCAATTGCTTTGCCGATGGCAGAATGGATGATTACTGGTTTGGCTCGGGCACTCCTACCTATCTCATCAACATGATGAGAAAGTATGATTTTTTGCCTGCAGACCTTGGCGAGACCATAGAGGTGGGCAAGAAGGACTTTGATGCCCCCACTGAAACGATGACCACCATCGTACCTTTTCTTTATCAGAGTGGGTATGTCACCATCAAGGGTTATGATAAACCGACGAAATTATATCAGTTGGCATTGCCTAACCAGGAGATAAGGGTAGGGTTGTATGGTAGTCTCTTGCCTCATTATCTGACGGACAAGTCGGCGAAGGCTAACACGACCATCGCCAAGATGTCGGTATTGGTGAAGAAGGGGGATATAGATGCAGCCTTCTGCCTGCTGAACGACTTCCTGGAGACGGTGCCTTACTGCGACAACACCAACTACGAGGGGCATTGGCAGCAGACGCTCTACATCATGTTTGCCCTGCTTACCAACTATAGCATCCTAGTGGAACCGCATACGGCTAAGGGCAGAATCGATATTATGTTGGAGACTGCTGATGCCATCTACGTGATGGAACTGAAGTTCAACAAGAGTGCCGAGGAGGCCCTAGCCCAGATAGAAGCAAGGCACTATGCCGATGCCTTCAAGATGAGCGGCAAGAAGGTGGTGAAGATAGGCTTGAACTTCTCGGTGAAGGACGAGGTGAACTGTCTGGAATGGAAGATAGGATGACAAGATCTTATAGTCCTGTATATTTCCTGATAGCCTTGATGAAGGTATCGCCATATTTATTGAGCTTGAATTCTCCGATACCACTGATCAGGCTCATGGCATTCTTGGTGGTAGGTTTCATTCTTGCGAGTTCATGAAGGCTCTTGTCGCTGAGTACGATATATGGAGGATAACCCTGTTCGTCGGCAAGGTTCTTGCGTATCTTTCTGAGGTGTTCAAAGAGCCCTTTGTCTTCCACGCCTTTCGAGTCTTCCTGGAAGATGACACGTTCGGCATGCACCTCAGGAATGAGATTTCCCGGCTGGGCGATGGTGCCCTTTCTGTTGCGTACCGTTTTCTGTGGGCGGGTGGCTTTATCATCTTCTTCGATATAAGCCAGCGAAACATGATGTTCTCCCTTCAGTACCTTCCAGCCTAAATCGGTAACCTTCATGTAGTTGTGGTTGTTGTAGGCAATCTCGAAGAATCCCATCTGTAGCATCTGCAGCAGATAAGCATTCCAGTCCTTAGATGTTGTATCCCTGCCCACACCGAAGGTTTTCATCTCGTTGTATTTGTTTTTCACAACTGCAGAAGAATGCATGCCTCTCAGAATCTCGATGCAGGTACCTACTGCTATATGCTCACCCGAACGGACCACGGCACTCAGGGCTTTCTGGGCTCTGATGGTGCCGTCGAAGGTGCGTGGAGGATTCTTGCAAACATCACAGTTGCCGCAGTTGCAGGATGATGTCTCGCCAAAATAATTCAGCAGAATGCGTCGTCGGCATACTCTCGATTCGGCATATTCCTCCATGCGGCGCAGTTTCTCCATGTTCACATCACGCTGTCCGCTTTCTTCACAGAAAGAACGGAGGGTGATGATGTCGGCCATCGAATAAAACAGCACGGTATCTGATGGTGCTCCATCTCTTCCGGCTCTACCTATTTCCTGATAGAAACTCTCTATGCTTTTAGGCATATTATAGTGGATTACCCAGCGCACATTGCCCTTGTCGATACCCATTCCGAAGGCGATGGTAGCGCACACCACTTCTATCTGGTCCATCTTGAAACGCTCCTGTATAGAGGCTCGCTGTTGGGCGGAGAGTCCGGCATGATAGGCTTCTGCCTGTATGCCATGCTCCTGCAAAGCCTCTGCCACCATCTCCGTATTCTTGCGCGAGAGGCAGTAGATGATGCCAGCCTCGTTTGGGCGACGGGCGATGAAATGGTAAATGAATTTCAGTTTCTCCTTCTTCGTACTTTCCTGGCGCACGGTAAGACTGAGGTTCGGACGATCGAAACTGCTCACGAAGGTCTGGCCGTTCAGATGCAGCTGGTTGATGATGTCCTCTCGGGTAATCTTATCGGCTGTAGCCGTGAGCGCCATCACCGGCACGCCATTGAATTTCTCGTGAAGGAGTCCGAGCTGGGAATACTCCGGACGGAAGTCGTGGCCCCACTGACTGATGCAGTGGGCTTCATCTACGGCGAAGAGCGAAATCTTGATGTTGCAGAACAGATAAGGTATCTCGCTGAGAAGTTTTTCGGGAGAGACATAGAGCAGTTTCAGTTCGCCCGCTTCGCATCTTCTGCGGATGATGAGATCATCGGTTACATCGTTGCCGCTGTTGAGAGCTTCGGCTGGAATGCCGTTCGCCTTGAGGGCTTCCACCTGGTCGTGCATCAGACTGATGAGTGGCGAAATGACCACTGCTGTTCCCTCCATTGCCAGCGCCGGAACCTGATAGCACAGACTCTTTCCTCCGCCCGTCGGCATCAGCACCAGACAGTCGTTACCTTGCATTATTTCCCGGATGATGGCTTCCTGGTTGGGGCGGAAGGAATCGTATCCGAAGTAAGATTTCAATATCTCGTTGATTTGCATATTTCTTAACTATTTTTCTTCTTTTACATTGGATATTCCTGCAAAGTTACGTAAAAAACGGGAGATTTATTACATTTCTTTCAATAAAATAAGAAAAGTTGGCTGAAAAGTTTGAAAATCCAAATAATTGTCGTACTTTTGCGCTAGAAATAAAGGTTTAGAACATGGCAAATTGTAATGTAAACACCCACGAGCGCTTTGCCGACATCCAGATGCTGCGTTACGAGCTGAAGGGATTCGATGCATTGTCGCTCAATCAGAAATTGTATATTTACTGCCTGGCAAAGGCTACCCTGATGGGACGTGACATCACGTTCGACCAGCAGGGAAAGTACAACCTGCGCATTCGCAAAACCCTGGAGGCAATCTATCGCCATTACAAGGGCACAATCGGAGAGGCTATCGAAAACACAGAGACAGTATGCGATTCTACTACTCAAATCGAAACTTCTTCTGTATGCGATTCCGAAGAATTCAAGGCTTTCGAAGTATATCTGAAGCGCATATGGTTTGCCAGCGGCATCCATCATCATTATGGCTGCGAGAAATTCAAGCCGGGATTCTCTGAGGAATTCTTCTATCAGTTGATGGAGGAAATCTCTGAGGATGAGTTGCCCCTCAAGAGAGGAGAGAGCAAGGAAGATCTCCTCGCTCAGCTCGTACCTGTCATCTTCGATCCAGAGGTGATGCCGAAGAGAGTGAACCAGACCGATGGCGAAGACCTGGTAAAGACTTCTGCCTGCAACTTCTATGAGAATGTGACTCAGGCGGAAGTGGAGAGATTCTATGCCCGATTGAAGGATGTGTCTAACCCGACACCGCCATCTTACGGACTCAATTCCAAGCTCACCAAGCGCAACAACGAGATGATTGAGCTGGTATGGAAGGAGGATGGACTCTATAGTGAGCCTATCAAGGAAATCGTGTCCTGGTTGCTCAAGGCGCAGAAATTCGCTGAAAATGAGGGACAGAAGCATGTCATCGACCTGCTCGTGAAGTTCTATCGCACCGGTAATCTCGAGGATTTCGACCGATACAGCATCGCCTGGGTGCAGCAGCACGAAGGCATGGTGGATTTCATCAACGGATTCATCGAGGTATATGGCGACCCATTGGGATTGAAAGGTACCTGGGAGGGTATCGTGGAATACAAGGACCTGGAGGCTACCCAGCGAACCCAGACCATCAGTAAGAATGCTCAGTGGTTTGAGGATCATTCGCCTGTGGATCCACGTTTCCGCAAACCGGAGGTGAAGGGTGTTACCGCCAATGTAATCTGTGCGGCGATGCTCGGCGGAGAGGAATATCCTGCTTCGGCTATCGGCATCAATCTGCCTAATGCCAACTGGATCCGTCAGGAGCACGGTTCGAAGAGCGTTACCATCGGCAACCTGACTGATGCCTACAACAAGGCGGCTCAGGGCAACGGATTCAGAGATGAGTTTGTCATCGATGAGGAGACTGTGGCGCTGATGAATCAGTATGCTGATATCACCGACGACCTGCATACCGACCTTCACGAGTGTCTGGGACACGGCAGCGGTCAGCTTCTTCCTGGCACCGATCCTGATGCCCTGAAGGCGTATGGCAACACGATAGAGGAGGCGAGAGCCGATCTTTTCGGTCTGTACTATGTGGCTGACCATAAGTTGGTTGAGTTGGGGCTGACTCCGAATGATGAAGCTTACAAGGCACAGTATTACAGCTATCTGATGAACGGTTTGCTCACCCAGACTATCCGAATCAAGGAGGGTGACAAGATAGAGGAGGCGCACATGAGAAACCGTGCCCTCATTGCCTGGTGGACCCTGGAGCATGCCGAGGGAGCCGTGGAACTGGTTACGGAAGAAGTAAGCTATGCTTCTGCCGAGGATGCCTTGAAGGATGCTGAGGGAAATATCGTAACCACCCGCACCTATGTGAAGGTGAATGATTACGGGAAACTCCGTCATCTCTTCGGAGAACTCCTTGCAGAGATGCAGCGAATCAAGAGCGAGGGAGATTTCGAGGCTGCACGCCAGTTGGTAGAGAAGTATGCCGTGAATATCGATCCAGACTTGCATCGCGAGATTCTGGCGAGATACAAGAAACTGAATCTGGCTCCATACAAGGGTTTCATCAATCCTAAAATGACGCTGGTCTATGATGAAGAGGGTAATCCTATCGACGTAAATCTCGATTACGAGGAGAACTATACCGACCAGATGCTCCGCTATTCTGAGGAGTACGGAACGTTATAAATAATAAATAACGTTATAATAATAGATATGACAGATAATAAGAACGAGGAATTTCCGATAGTAGATGAAATGGGTAATATCCTGGGTGCCATCACCCGAGGTCATGCCCATGATGGATGCAAGATATTGCATCCTGTGGTTCATCTGCATGTATTCAATAGTAAGGGAGAACTGTATCTCCAGCACCGTCCGGCATGGAAGGATATCCAGCCTGATAAGTGGGATACTGCCTGTGGTGGACATGTGGATTTAGGCGAGAGTGTGAACCAGGCGCTTCATCGTGAAGTGAGGGAGGAGCTGGGTATCACCGATTTCGAACCGGAGTCTTTAGGACATTATGTCTTTGAGAGTCAGAGAGAAAAGGAGCTGGTGTATGTTCATCGTTGTGTATATGATGGTGAAGTGAAGCCGAGCCAGGAAGAGTTGTCTGGTGGTAGATTTTGGAGTAAGGAAGAAATTAAGGAAAACATCGGCAAGGGTGTTTTCACTCCGAATTTCGAAAACGAATACCAGAAGTTTTTCATGTGATATTCTTCATCGGAATACGCGGAGTTATCGAAAAGCAAGAATGTTTCCGATAACTCTGCGTAATCCGATGAATAATTCTACGCAGATAAAATTATATTTCGAAGATACCCTTGAGCGCCCCTCTGGCGATATTCTCGAAATCCTCTCCGAAATCGCAGAAGCGCATCACGGCATTGGCGGCAGCATGCTTCACTCCCATATTATCACCCTGCAATGCCACGGCAGCCTGATCCAGGAATTCATTGATTCCACGATCGTTAGGCTCCTTACCATTCGCAAAGAGGCGGGCAAGAAGCTGGAAACCGGCAATCTCATACAGCGGTTTATCGCTTGCAATCCATTGATACGCAATCACCGGCGCATATTCCACATATTGCAGCAGATTGAAGGCAAGCATCTCAGCCATTTCCTGGCTCTGCACCTGTTCCATCCAGATATCCGTGATTTCAGCCAGCATCTTGTCGGCAGGCATGATGAGGGTAGCAAGAATCTTGCACTCCCGTATATCTTCCTTCCAGAGTTCGATGGCGAGGTCGTAATCCTTGCCGTATTCCTGCGCCATCTTCTTCAATTCATAAAAGGGTACACCCCAATTCAGTTTATATCCTAGTCCCTTGTCTCGCATGGATTGCGAACCCGGACCGTTCATCAACAAGCGAAAGCTTCGCTTGATAGTCATCAGTTTCTGATGTGTTTCTTCATTCATTGTGTCGTGTTTAAAATCTAAAGTTTTAATACCTTGCAGAACATTCCTTCGAACTGCTCTTCGATATTGGCAGGCTTATGCTTGAATATACCGAAGATGGCACTGCCGCTACCGCTCATAGCTGCATATGCGGCCCCCAGATTGTAGAGCTTCTGCTTGATTTCTGCCAACTCTGGATGCATCGCAAAGATCGGCGCCTCGAAATCGTTGACAAGCTCATCCTTCCACGTCTCGATAGGCTGGCGGACGATATCGCGGCAGCATTTCGCAGGCTTCTTTGGAGTGATGGCAGCATAGGCATCCTTGGTGCTTACAGCGATGTCGTCGCGCTTCACCACCACAATGTAATATCCCTTCATGTTATCTCCAGGACCGCTTGCCGGCATCAGTACATCGCCGATACCCTCAGCATAGCAGGCAGTATCTCCATTCTCCGGGTCTGCACTGATGAAGTAGGCACAGTCAGCACCCAACTTGGCTGCATATCGCTCCATCTCAGGAATACCGATGTTTAGGCGGAAACGCTCATCGAGCAGACGGATCATGTAGGCAGCATCCGCAGAGCCGCCACCCATTCCTGCCTGAGATGGGATTCGCTTGACGAGATGCGTATGAATGCGGGGAATCTTGAAATCGGCAGCCAGCAAATTATATGCCTTCACCACCAGGTTTTTCTGTTCATCGCAATCCACGGCATTGCCTGTAATCTTCAGGTCGCACGCTACCTCGCTAGGAAATTCTTCTCCCATCAGCTTGATCTCCAAGGCATCAGTCAGGGGGATAGGGTAGAATACGGTTTCCAGATTGTGGTAACCATCAGCGCGCTTGCTTACTATATTTAAGCCAAGGTTGATCTTGGCGCATGGAAATGTAATCATAATCAATCATTGTTTAAGAGTGATACATTAACTATGTGCAATCTATATGCAATCTACTTGCAAAGATATAAAAAATATCCCAAACCCGGTGCTTTTCATCAAGATTATTTTCTTACTTGCATTAAAAATATTAAAAACATCCATATTCTGCAATATCTTTTGTACCTTTGCAAAGTGTATCCACATTTCTGAGAGTGATTCCGCTTGAGGGAAAATATATTTTGAGTTAAGGATAGATAAATGATTAGATAAAAATAAAAAAAATAGAAATATGAAGAAAGGTGATAAAGTAAGATTCCTGAGCGAAGTGGGCGGCGGAAAGGTGGCTGGCTTCCAGGGCAAGAATATCGTGCTGGTAGAGGATGAAGATGGTTTCGAGATTCCGATGCCGATCAACGAGGTGGTAGTGGTAGAACAGGACGACTATGCCATGGGCAAGATGATCTCTGCCAAGATGGATGCCAAGCAGAAGGCTGAAGAGCATGCCAACACCGAACTGCATCAGGACAGCAGAAGCATCAAGGCTATCCTGAACGAGCACGAGAATGATGTGGATATGAACGTAGAGGAGTATGATGCTGCCGACCGCGAGATTACCTTCGTAAAGCAGATTCAGGAGCGTACGGGCGGTAACAAGCTCAGCGCCTATCTCGCCTTCGTGCCTATCGATATCAAGGACGTGACCAACACCCGCTTCGAATCATATATGGTGAACGACAGCAACTACTATCTGCGCTACACCTATCTCGTAGCCGAGGGCAATGCGTGGACCCTGAAGGCGGAGGGTGAAATCGAGCCAAACACCAAGCTCTTCATCGAGGAATTCGGTCGTGAGGCTTTGAATGAGATGGAGCACATCGCCATCCAGATGATTGCCTACAAGAAGGACAAGCCATTCCTGTTGAAGCCAGCTACGGATGTCCAGTTCCGCCTGGACCCAGTGAAGTTCTACAAGCTCCATCTCTTCGAGGAGAATGATTTCTTCGAGACTCCAGCCTATCTCTTCACCATCGTGGAGAACGACGAGGTAGCCCGTCCGCTGGTCATCGATTCCAAGCGATTGAAGGAGCAGATGTACAAGGACGAGAAGGTGATTGCCAACACCAGCAAGAAGAAGAGCAAGAAGGATGACGGTACCCTCATCATCGACCTTCATGCAGACGAGGTTCTTGAAACAACTGCTGGAATGAATTCTGCTGATATCCTTCATTATCAGATGGATATCTTCAAGAAGACAATGGCGGAGAACAAGAAGAACAAGGGTCAGAAGATTATCTTCATTCATGGCAAGGGAGAAGGCGTTCTGCGCCAGGCACTCATCCATGAGCTGAACTATCGCTATAAGAACTGCACCTATCAGGATGCCTCCTTCCAGGAGTATGGATATGGTGCCACACAGGTAACAATAAAGTAATTTATCATGAAGTACGGATTTATGAAGGTGGCAAGTGCCATCCCTGCCGTCAAGGTAGGCGATGTAATCTTCAACACCCAACAGATAGAAGATCTGATAGCCCAGGCTGAAGGCAAGGGCGTAGAGATCATTACCTTCCCGGAATTGTCTATCACAGGCTATTCCTGTCAGGACCTTTTCCGCCAGCAGATGCTCCTGGAATCATCAGAGCAGGCGGTGATGATGCTGCTCGATTTCACCCGCAAACTCGACATCATCTCCATTGTCGGCGCTCCGGTAGTGGCTGGCGATCTGCTGCTGAATTGCGGTATCGTGATCCAGCACGGACAGATCCTGGGCATCGTGCCTAAGACCTATCTCCCTAACTACAGCGAGTTCTATGAGAAGCGCTGGTTTGCCTCTGCCCAGGATTTGCGCGACTGCGAGGTCCGCTATGCCGGACACAAGGTGAAGCTGACTCCGGATGTGCAGATTTTCCGCACTTATGACGGCGTGCAGTTTGGCGTAGAGATATGCGAGGATGTATGGGCGCCGGCTCCTCCTAGCAACAAGCTGGCACTGGCTGGTGCCGACCTCATCTTCAACCTCTCTGCGAGCGATGAACTCATCGGAAAGCACAACTATCTGAAGAGTCTGCTGAGCCAGCAGAGTGCCCGCACCATGACGGGTTACATCTACAGTTCCTGCGGTTTCGGCGAGAGCACGCAGGATGTGGTATATGGCGGAAATGCCCTGGTTTATGAGAATGGAGCTTTACTTGCACAAGGTGAGCGTTTCTCTCTTGATCCTCAGATGGTTATTGCGCAGGTTGATGTGGAGAAACTCCGTTCGGAGCGTCGCACAAATTCCACCTATGTCAACGCCCAGCGTAACATCAAATATTCGGTTCTCGGCGGACAGTTCAACATCCGTAACATCGATGCCGATCCTACCGAGAATGAACGCGAGTTCGTGTTGGAGCGTGAGGTGAATCCCCATCCTTTCATTCCTACCAGCAGCGATATGAATGCCTCCTGCGAGGAGATTTTCAATATCCAGCTGATGGGTCTTGCCAAGCGCATCGTACATACCCATGCCAAGACGGTGGTAGTGGGTATCAGCGGCGGATTGGATTCCACCCTTGCCCTGCTCGTCTGCGTCAAGGCATTCGATAAGCTGAAGATGGACCGCCGTGGCATCCTGGGTGTTACCATGCCAGGTTTCGGAACCACTGACCGCACCTACAACAACGCCATCTCGCTGATGAAGAGCCTGGGTATCACCATCCGTGAAATCAGCATCGCCAAGGCTGTGACCCAGCATTTTGAGGATATCGGTCATGATGCCAGCGTGCATGATGTAACCTATGAGAATTCGCAGGCACGCGAGCGTACGCAGATTCTGATGGACCTTGCCAACAAGATGGGTGGTATGGTGATAGGCACCGGCGACCTTTCTGAGCTGGCTCTGGGCTGGGCTACCTATAATGGCGACCACATGAGCATGTATGGTGTGAATGCCAGCATCCCTAAGACCCTGATCCGTCATCTCGTGAACTATGTTGCCGAGAGTGGGGTGGATGAGCAGAGCCGCATCACCCTGCGCGACATCATCGACACACCTATTAGTCCGGAGCTGATTCCTGCCGATGAAAATGGTAATATCAAGCAGAAGACAGAAGACCTGGTGGGCCCATACGAGCTGCACGATTTCTTCCTCTATCACTTCCTACGCTTCGGTGCCTCCCCCGCGAAGATTTATTTCTTGGCGAAGCGGGCATTCGGGGAAACCTACGACGATGCCACCCTCAAGAAATGGCTCCATACCTTCTTCCGCCGCTTCTTCCAGCAACAGTTCAAGCGCAGTTGCCTGCCCGACGGCCCGAAAGTAGGCTCCATCAGCCTCTCCCCGCGTGGAGACTGGCGAATGCCGAGCGACGCGATGGCTACGCTTTGGCTGGATGAGATCGCAGGGCTTTAACATTCGTTCACGGGTATGCTCATAGCTTCCCGTCTATGACCGGTGATAGAGCCTATGCTATGATCCATGAGAGAGCCTAGGCTATGAGGGGGGA
>ENA-OPNW01001553-OPNW01001553.1-human-gut-metagenome-genome-assembly--contig:-NODE-1553-length-11190-cov-1.530579_pt1 | contig 11190 bp, 21 predicted proteins | sample MGYA00241540_ERZ501777 | MGnify/ENA primary metagenome ERZ501777 (study PRJEB25962, sample SAMEA2042615) | human gut metagenome | biome: human gut; feature: human-associated habitat; material: faeces...
GCAGGCTTAACCGCCTGCACACGGCAAATCCAATGTTTAACTCCTAAAAACAAGCAATTATGAATTACACGGTATTTTGCGCAATGTGCGCCGCACAAATAAAGGTTTACGAAACACAAGTTGAAATATTAAACGTTGCCAAACAGGAAATAAAAGCAAGTTTTAACGGCAACGTATTAAACGCACGTTTGCTGAAAGCCATAGATGGCGAGATAAAGCGTGTGTATCCCACCCAAAATATAATAGTACGATTAGATTGGGGTAATTATAACGGCGTTGCGCTTACAGTTTATGACGGCGAAAACCGTGCCTACCGAGCTAGCAGCCCCGACCGCAACGGTTACTACACAACGGGGTACGTTATTGACGACACGGCAAAAGCCATTATAGCCATAGATAAGGACACGCAACGTGTAAACGCCCCCGCAACCGTGGAAAACATTACCACCACGCAATTACAACTATTAGACAAGGTTGACGAAGTGCGGCGGGATATGCGCCAATATGACGAAGTACGGCAAGCCGCCGCCAAATTGCAAGCCGAAATAAGCAACTTTAGAAAACAATATAGTTCCCGTTTGCGTACCTACGTGCCCGGTTGTAACCTGTAAATTAACCCTATTTCCCACACCCAAATACAAAGCCATGTTACACAAGAACCAAATCTTAACGATAACCGTGTACGGCAAGAAAGTACAGGTAAAGCAAGTGAACAAAACCGTTGCAAAACGATTGTACAACGCCGGGTATGAAATACACTTGTTACCGTGCCGAATGAACATAAATACTTCGTAGGGTTTTTGTACACGACGAATGCAGAGGAATGCGATAACGTGCCGTTTGATAGCATGGTGAACGCATACACGAACTACAATTGCAACACGCAATTAGGAAGGTACCCGCATTATTACGCCGTGCCAAACTTGTTATAACTCCTATTTCGGTTCCCCATGATACAAACCGGGTGCGCTGTATAACGCACCCTTTACCCGTGTTTAGGGCTCATGTGGTCTACCACTTTAGCCCCGTACAGGCTTAGTTCCCGTAACCATTTGGCACGGGCACGCACGCCGTCCGGCACGTTGGCGGTGGTGGTTACTACCGTGTAAGTGTTCCCGTCGGCGTGTAAAACGGGGGGTTCAATCGTTCCCGTGTTTTGCAACATACTTAGCCTAATCCGGTTTGCGGGGCTGTTAGGCACGCTTAAAATTGCTCTACATAACATATTGTTACCTTGTTTAGTTACTACATTTGTACCCGTGTAACGTTGCGCACGGGCTAAAAGTTACAATTTCCCGTCCTTAAAATGGGGTCTGTTTTAGGCTCGTGTTGGCATTATTTACGTTTAGCCATACGCAAGTATTACCGTTAGGGGTTAAATGGCTGTACGGGGCTAAAACATGGCAATTTACCCGCTTCCAATACCTAAATTACAACCCCGGTATTACAAGCCGCCCCGGTTGAATACATATCGCTAACCGATTTTATTAATGTTTTACGGGAAAGTTCATTGTTATGTTATTTATTTGCCCTACATTTGTAGTGTTAAACAAACAATAACCGCCCACAGGGGCACAAAAACTAAAACACATGAAAGGTAAACCAACAAGTACAATCGACCCCCAAAATTTTGTAGAACTGGAACATGGCAATTACCGTGTTGCAACCGTAATTCAAGTTGAAACCGATAAAGTGGTAGTGAGTGCCATTTTGATAATATTAAATTAGCACTTTATCATGATGCACCCCACCATAAAAGTATAAAGGAACTCGTCGTTGGTAAAGTGTGCCGGGTGCATAGAATGTCGTTCGATTCTTGTATTTTAATAGATGTAAAAGAATAACCCCATGTACACGAAAGAAATTACATTACAGGAAGCCCAACCGGGCACACGTTATCATCTAGTTGGTGATATTGCTAACGGTTACCGTAACGGCGAACCCGTTACAAGCCACGAGGAAGTAACCCGTAAAATTACCCGCATAACGGAAACGCACGTTATATGCGAATGCGGGCGGCGTTTTATTATAAACTCTAATTTGCATATCTATGCGTAGTTTATTACAGATAACAACGGGGAGCGGCACGTGCGCCGCCGCCCTGTTATACGGGCTTTACACTAGCGAAACCGCTCCTTTGCTGTGCGTGCTTACAAGTGTTGCGCTACCCGTTGCACTTTACGTGGAATACAAGTTATTAACCCTTATACCCAAACGAAAATGACAACGCAATACATTGTAAACCATTTTAAGAGAAAAGGCTATTATATAGCACTATGCCTGAATACAGGTGGTAAAGTAATAGTGAAAACCGGACGTGAAACAAAACTGTTTAACAGTTACGCCGCCGCACACAAGTATTATTTCGGTTATTAACCCTTAACGTTAAAACAATGGTAACACAAAACACGCCTATTTCCGCTCCCCAAAATACAACCCCCGCCGGGGCGCAAGCCTTGTTAGGAATGGCATTTATACAAACCGCCGCCGAATTAGTGGTAGAAACGCCTGTTACCTTTGAATGGGTAGACATCAATAATTTTTACCCTAACATATACCGGGGAACACCCCCAGAAAACCGCCCGTTTGTTAGAAATAATTAATGTAGACGGGCGTGTGTTTGCCGAAGGGCATTATAACCCGGAACTTGATGCAACCTGTATAGTAGTAACCATAAAACAAGAATAAAATGAAAACTTACAGTACCATTTTGCAAGCCGTAACCAATATTGAAGCCATAGATTTTGCACGAGGTTATGATTTTAGCGAAGAAGAAATAGGAGAAAGCCCCGTTGACCCGCAAGATTTACGCTTTGTTGGCACCGTGAACGGCGTAAATGTTTATTACAACGTGATAGCTGACTACCACTTTTTCACACCCGCAAATGTTTAATTCCCATCCCTAAAATACGAAACCATGAAACTATTACAAGTAAAACCGAAAAACCCCGTTACAATGTACGCCATACAGTATAACGGAAAGAACCTTGAAGAACTGCAAGAATGGGTAAAGAATTTTGAACCCAACTTTACCACGTTAGAAATAGACTGTGACCCCCATTTTCCCAACCCCGATTTAGTTTTAACGGATATAAATAAAGATGAATACGATATATTCGTGGGTGATTGGTTAATGGTTGAAGTGCATTCAAACAATTTGCTAAAATGGCAAGTAATCAGTAATTTTGAATTTAATAAAGAAATGGAAGTGGTTAAATAATCTATTTCTGGTCACTAAAATAGGAATTTATTGTTTGGTTTGTTTTACATAGTGTTAACACCGGGGTATATACCCCGGTGTTTTTGTTGTTGGTAGTGGTATGGTGCAACCGCCGCAACCTCTATTTCCCTTCCCCAATATAACATCCCCGTTTTGTTTACCGATTGTTAGCCCGTTTAAGGTACTGTAATATGTGGTAATGTTGGGGTATTACCACGGCGTAATAATCCCTTAAAACGCCTTATTTCCGGTCGCCAAAATGGCAACCATAATAAAACCGCCCCCGACATGGGAGCGGCAAGAAATATTAATTATCTAATAAATATGAAAACAGTACGGAATTATACGGTGGGGATGCCCAATAGTTTCATTCTTTCGTGCAATATTGTTAGGTATTGTTCCATGTGTTGCTGTTGAGCAACCATTAATTCAAGCTGTGTAGGGTCTAATTTCGTGTCCTCGGTTAGGAACGTTTTGTCTAGAAACCGTGTGAGTTTTGTTAGCTTGATGTTTAGCTCCTGTTCCTCTATCTGCAACCGTTCTTTGAAAGTGGTAGGTTCTAGTTCTTGAACTTGATCTGTGGATTCTAAGATGAGTAAAATATACGTGCTAGTACAAGCCTGTATTTCCCATCCCGTGTTTAGCAACTCTTGTATGTGGTTCACCTGTTCATAATTTGGAGAACTACCAATACTAATAACCTTTACTTGCTTCATGCGTCTTTTCTATTTTCTGTAATACCTCGTGCACGTCCATAATTTTGTCGGCTAAATCGAGGCGTTTATTGTTAATAATGTCCCTTATTTCCTCCAACAATAGGAGCGGGTCAACGTCACTAACGGTGTACAATGCGGGCACGCCATCCCGGCTAATGGCGTCCCGTTGTATGGTTACACCCACGTGTAACACGGGGGAATCGGCGTAACGTTTTCTAATTAATTCTTCTATCACTGAAGGTATTGGGATTTGCATTTTGCTCATCACGAATTTGGTTTGTTCTTTCGCCACGGTATTCATCCCCTCGTTATTTAATTTTCACTACCTTGTATATCGCTCTCTTGGGAAAATTTACTTGCATACGCTCCGTCGGTATGTTTAACACGGGTACGTCTGGATTGTAACTTATGAATGTTTCAATCGCTGCTATGTCAGCCCCGCAAAACACTCCCCATGTATCTTCATTCTTCATTTCATCTATCTGTTCTTGATACTCCCTTAAATCGTTCGGCATAACCTTGTAAGCATCTGGATTTGGCGGGCACACGAAGGACACGAGGTATTTCTGCCCGCACACGGCTATTTCCTTGGTAGGGAACGCCATCATGTCAGTAATGGCTTCAAGAAAACGTTTCCTAAAGTTTAAACGTTTATTTCTTTGATACACGTGTAACGTTACCCACAACACGAGCAACGTGCCTAAAATGGTCAATAAAATTGTTTCTGTCATAATTCTACCATATTTAATTATTATTACTATGCCATGTATATACGCACCTATATTTCCTCGGTTAGTATTTCCTTATATCTTTTGTCTTCAGCGAGGCGTTCCCACAACAATTGTTTCGCCCTGTGTAGCGAGGCTTTAACGGTGCCCAAGGGCACGTCTAACTCATCGGCTATCTCATCATAGGCGAACCCGTCTATGTACCGTAGGTGAACCATAGTGTAGAAAGGTTCCGGCAATTGTGCGATAACACCTCGCACTAAATCGACACGTTGTCTTTGTATGGCAGCATCCGCCGGGGTACGGTCAGGGTCAGGAATAACGAACATCGGGCGGTCTTCCCTATCGGGATCGTCCTGTTCTATACGGCACATCACTACCCGCCCGTGCTTGCGTTTATAATCTATCGCACAGTTTACCCCTATGTGGAATAACCATGTACTAAAGGCGAAATCCGTAGTGTAACGTTTCAGGTTTAGAAAGGCTCTACTAAAAGATTCCATGAGTAAATCGTTGGCGGTTTCCTCATCCCTCACAATTTGTAAAATTGAATACCGCAAGGAATAGCGGTATTTATTGAATAGTTTTTCGTATGCCTTTTGGCTCCCATCGAGTGCCTCTTTTACTAGGGCGGCATCCAACTCTTTAGCATCCATATATTTTATAGTGTTTAGCGTTTATTGCGCAAATGTAGTGTTTACTTTGTAAACGGCAAAGAAAATAGGGATTAATCTTCGTCATCTTCCCCGTAAGAATTTTCTTCGCTTCCTATTTGCTTGTGGAACGTGGCATCCGTCATCATTTTAGTCATGGCACTCACCGCCATCATTTCTTCCCATAAATCTTTCTTACTCTTCTTTTCTTCCCGCATTTTATCGAAATCCTCATCAGTTTTACACGGGTAGAGTTTATGTTTTTCAAGATACCCACTGTAAAATATTTCACGCATTCGGCGGCGTTCCTTCAGATAGTTTTGCCTGTGCCATTCGAAGAAGATATTAAATTCTATGTATTCGGTAGGAGTGAACGACACCTGAATGTCACGACCGTTCTTTGCTTGGTACACCTTTACTTCGTTACGAAATCTGTCATCAACCCCGTACAGGTGAGTGAACACTTGTAAGAATAATTTGTAAACGGAAGTACGAACGTGGAAATGATATACCCGACGGGCTTCACCTTCGTTTAACTCTTCTAGGGTGATGCCGTACCGGGCGCATAACCTCTCTAAAAGTTGTTGGGCGGCTTCCTTTTCACCGCTCACGCCCTGTTCCGCTAGGGCTTTCACTTTCTTTATCTTCAATAAGATAGCTTTATCTTGTGTTGCCATAGGAATTCATTGTTTGTTTATTCTGAAATAGGCGTATTCACTCGCCAATCCACCCTTTATAATTCTTCTAACAATAACGTTGTTAGCTTCGCCTTCTGGACAATTGGGGTTGCTACTAGCGAATAAGAAGGTTGCGCCTTCCGGCACGTCAGTACAATAAAATAGAATTATTTTCACGCCGTTACCATCCACGTATTCATACGGATTGGAGATTGGAGCCTGCGGGGTGTGAATGTAGGGTTTTACCCCGGTACTAAATTTAAATTCTTGTAAGTGTTCGTTCTGTGTTTCCATCTTGTTTAGTTTTTATTGTTTATGCAAATGTAAGCATTATATTTAAAACCACAAGGAAACATCCGTAAAAATGCGTGCCGAATGTTATTCACCCGGCACGCTTCACTAAACTATAAACTATATGAAAACTACAAACTTCACGCTACATTTTGTTTCTCATGTTGCAAATCTTTTACGTTCATATAAACCATGTAGGGACACTCGTCACGCAAGCCAATCAGGCTCACACCCCAGTAATGTATCTCTATTAATTCAGCGTCATAACCGGGTACTTCCCAAATCATTAGGGGTTCATCGGGTTCGTTAGGGAACCACGCTTCGATGTCTGTTGGCGTGGTGGGCTTGTGTTGAGGCTTAACCACCCTCAACTCCTCTTCCGTACACTCTAACCGGGTCATTATAAATTGCATCGCTTCCGGATAACAAACGATATCTCCTTTCACTAGGTCTTCAATCTCTTCTTGAGCAAAAATCTTTAAGTCTAACATAATTCTGGATTTTTTATATATTGTTTAACTGTGTTATATCATACGTGGATTAGGGAGGATAGTTAGTCCGTTTCGTCTAGGTTTACAAAATAATTCGTTGAATAACGCTTCCATAGTAATGGTTATGCTTACCGCTTGAGGTCTCCCTACTTTCTTACCTGTAACCAAATCTTCACACGTGAGTATAAGCGGATAACGCCCATCGTAATCTACGAGTAAAACATATTGAGAACATTCTTTACCGTTTGGACGCTGTACGGTAAATAAAACCCGGTAACGCCCCGCCGCATGGGGATGATAAAGGGTGACTGAAATTTCCCAACCCCTCTCAATCAAAGAACGTCCCGTATAGGCTATCTGGCAATCATGAATTTGTTCACTTGTACTGAATATAGTATATTCAGTGTTCTTATACGGTACCTTAATCGAGCATTCCATTGTAGGAATGGAATTAATACGTGTTAACGTCCACTGTGTTTTATCAGTTACATTTACGATAATTTGTTCTGGAGTTTTCATTGTTTTATTGTTTATTAGTTTGTATTGCAAATATAGGGCAAATATTTTAGGTGTGCAAGATATTGCGGATATTTTATTATTCAAAAAGAGGATGAGCCGATTGGCTCATCCATGACAAACAATAAACCCTAAAACTATTATGTGGTAAACACAATACTAATACGTGGGGTGAAAATATTTTGTTACAAGGTTACAAACTTTATTTTGTCATTACCGTATATTATTTGTTTATAAACAATCTAATCATTTTAATTATGAGTATTAATACCGGATTAACTCCTGAAGAACTTGAAAGGAGTGCTAAATTATTGAATGGTTTACTCGCTGACCATTTTACCTTGATGCTCAAAACGTGGCAGTTCCATTGGAACGTGGTGGGAGAATCATTTGGTTCATATCATGAAGCCATGTTAAAGTTATACGAGGCGGAAATCGAACGAGTTGATGACGTGGCTGAACGTGTGCGGGCTTTGGGTCACCGCCCGTTAGGAAGTATGGAAGCCATGTTAAGTCATAACCATATTCCAGAATTTTCCATGACGGAAGCCGTTCCACAGGAAATTGATATGTGGAAACACATTAGGGACGACTGGGACAGAATGGTGCGTGTTATTCGTGACATTCACGCTCAGATTCCTGAAAATGATTTGGCTACCCTGAATTTTCTGGAAGACATGATAGAATCCATGGAAAAAGAAGCGTGGATGAATCGTTCCTACAACGTTACCCCGGCGGGCAACTAACAAAAGAGGGGGCTTTCGCCCCCTTTATTCTTCGCTATCTTCTGGTTTCTTACCCTTCTTCTTTTCCTCCTGTTCCCGCTTCTTCTTTTCCCTTCGCATTTTGCGCTGTCGTGCAGCCTCTTTTTTGCGACGGGCTTCATCCTTCAGTATGTTTACTTCACCCTCTTCCTTTGCTTGCTTGTGACGAGCGATAGACTCCCCTATCGCCCCTTTTATGTACATACCTTTTTGTTGGCGGTACTTTTTATTAAGGTCGTAGTCGATAGGAAACTCCCCTGTCGGCTCCTCAACGGTTGGGTCTGTGGGTTGCAATACCACGCCCTCGGTGAGCACGTTTAAACCCGTGTCGTCGGGTGTTACCGGGTTGGCACGTTCGTCCTCCACCCGTTTGGCTTCCTTTATTGCTTTCAACCGTTGAAGCATCTGTTTACGGCGTTCTTCAGCCGTCATAGCTTTGGCTTCTTCCTTCTCCTCCGTCACGTCAGTAATAGGAGTGAATTCATCTATAAATTTTTGGGAAGCCGTTTCTATCTTACCCCAATCGTAACTGCGTATAAGGGCACTCGGTAATTCAACCGTGGTTCCATCCATGACGTTACCGTTGAATCCGTTAAATTGCTTGTACCAACTGTTAGCCAACTGCCCTATAAGCACGGCGGGGTTAAGCCCGGCTTTTGCGGCTGTTAATCCTATCACAAGGGCGTTAACGGATAGTTGTGCCATAGCGGAGTTAATGTTACCTTCGGCGTGTAGAGTGGCATTGATGTCTATTCGACCGTCAACGGTCATCTTGACTTCGTTACCCTTGACTTCCTTACGTGCCTGTTCGATGATGCGAATAATAAGGTTAGCGAGTTCGGTGTTTCCACCCCCTTGAGCCTTATTCTTCAATTCGGCATCTATCAACAACTTGTTAAGCACTTCTAAACGCCCGGTTTCCGTTGCTATACGAAAATCTTTGTTTTGTAGGATGTATTCGGCACGGCGTCGACTGATTAAATCACGGTTATCAACGTAAAATTTCTTCAGTTCTTCTTCTGGAATCTTGATGCGGTACTCCTTACCCATCACTTTGGCAACGTCATTCACCGTGTAGAACTTACCAAACAATTCCAGAATCGTACCCGTGTAATCCACGATGTTACGTGCTCGGTGGGTTTTCTTTCCTAACGCCTTGTTTAATTCCAAGACGGCGTTTTGATACGCCCGGTCTAACCGCAGGTATGCCAAACGTTTTCCATTCGCCTTGCGTACCGCTTCCAAATCTCCACCGTGCGTTTTCACGTAGGCACTAACGTTTACCGTTTGTTGGAAGTCTATCTCAATGGTACGTTCATCATCGAGACCTTCATTGATTAGGAGGGTAAAGTAACGTTCCTCACTAAGATCACGTTTTTCTTTCGCCCATTCGCTAGCCAAATAAAGGTCTTTAATCATATCGGTTGACTCCAGAATGTAATCTGGAGCATCCCGCATGATCCGGTCTTTATCCTCTTGGGTACATACCCTCTTTTCCTTTGTTTCTGCCATATTATTTCATACAGTATATTCCGCAATTCATTAATTGAGTTACCACTTTCCATTCGGGTTCCCCATCCATTTGATATAACATCTGTATCTCTTCATCAACCTCACGGGTCGCCATTATTTCCCTTTCGGGTGTTCGAAGGAACGGTTGAGTATTCCTATACTTCATATTACCGAAAGGGTACACCAACGACGTGTGTAACACGCCATTCTGACACCAGATATTAAAAGAATACTGCGAATATTTCATTAACCATATTTTATCTGAGAACTCGTCTATTCGTATATCCTTTAATTTACGTTCCAAAGCGTTGATGAAGAATTCTGAAGGAACCCCGTTAGAAGGGTGTCTTAACAGATACCGTTTCACACGTTTACACCGCCACCGTCTACGATGCTTTTTACAATAAATAACTATATATCCGATAAGTGCAACCAGACCGAATCCGAGTAAATTGTACATTAAATTATTCATGGCGTATTGTATTGTGCCCCGCCGGAACGGGGCTAATGAAAACTATTTCTTCTTACCCTTCTTTTTAGGGGTGGGTTCTGGCTGTTCTTCAGGTTCTTCAGTGCCCGGATTCACAATTACTTCAACGAGTTTGGTTTCCTCTATCTTGTTAATGTCATCACCGAACGCCCATCCATCAATGTAATGTTGAACGTTTTCCGTGGCTTCCTCAATGGTGTTGGCATCCACCAAAATGTAATAGGAGGTCTTGATGTCTTTTCCACTATCAGAGGTTTCAATGGTTGTAACCTTGGATTTGTACAAAATGTTACCCGTGCCTTCCACACTTATATCGGTGATCTTACTTTGGGTAATCTTCACTATTTTAATGTCCTCACCCGGAAAATGCTCAGCCATGTGGGCGAGGGCTTTCATTTCTACTTCTGAATAGTTTTCCCCCTGAAACAAACGGGTTTCCTTGATTGTCTTGTATCTGTTACTCTCAGTAACGATTAATCTTTTTGTCCTTACTTCAAAATTTAGCATAATCTTTTTGTTTAGTATTCGCCATCTTCATCTTTGTTTTTGGCGAATAGGGTTAAATCTTCTAATACCACGTACCACCATTCTTTACGAGTTGCCACCTTGAACCGGGTGGGAAACTCTGAAAACCGTGGGTAGCATTCTTTCACTACCACTAACGTGTTTTCAGGAAAGTGGTGTCCGCTTTCATTGTGGCGGATACGACAAATGTCTCCCGGTCCGATTTGTTTTTGGCTCATGACTTCTTGTCTTTAGGCGGCTCAGCCATAACACACGAAGTATTTAGGAACTGTATGGCAACGCTCACGGCGTTCTGCAACGCAAGGCGTGTAACCTTAACGGGGTCAATTACCCCAATCTCAAACAAATCCACGATGCACATGGAAGAAAAGTCAATCCCCTTGCGCCACTCACTTCCGATTTTGGTTTCTATTACCGCTTCGTATTTATCAGGGTTTACCCCGGCATTCATGCACAATTGACGGAAAGGTGCACGTAAAGCCCCGATTACCACTTCAATTCCCACACGTTCATCCTCCGTGGTATTGGTTGTCCAACCCGTTAGATATTGTGCTGCCTGATATGGCATCATGCCTCCACCCGGCACGTAGCCCTCGTCAATGGCTGC
>ENA-OPNW01001566-OPNW01001566.1-human-gut-metagenome-genome-assembly--contig:-NODE-1566-length-11121-cov-3.474155_pt1 | contig 11121 bp, 10 predicted proteins | sample MGYA00241540_ERZ501777 | MGnify/ENA primary metagenome ERZ501777 (study PRJEB25962, sample SAMEA2042615) | human gut metagenome | biome: human gut; feature: human-associated habitat; material: faeces...
AAAGGTCAGATTACTGTAACATACAATGGCAAGGGTATGTTCCCTGGTCATTTCAAGAAGTCTATCACCGTTCGTAGCAATGGCAACGTTGAGATGACACGCCTTTACATCGAAGGTGTCATGGTGGAAGAACAGAAATAAATCTGATTGCACTGAAACTAAAAAATGATATTTTATTTTTCTGGTACAGGAAATACCCGCTGGGCTGCCATCAAATTGGCAACAGCTACACATGAGCGACTGATTGATATTGCCGAAGAAATGAGGCTCATCAAAAAATCAGGCGCCCAATATACTGAGCCGTTCATCTTGGAAAAAGGTGAACGGCTTGGTTTCGTTTTCCCCGTTCATGGTTGGAGGGTTCCAAGACTTGTCAGGGAATTTATAGCTAAACTTCAGGTCAATCTACCAACTGAAGAAGTGCACCCCAACCATGAATCGCCAGTTCCAAGCCCCGTTTACGCCTATGCTGTCTGTACGGCTGGTGACAGTATCGGACTGACCATAGAGAATCTCAACGAAACGATTGCCTCCAATTCTTCCTTATCGAATATCGGAGTGCATGAGGTAGCCTCTTCCTTCTCTCTCATCATGCCCGAGTCATACGTAGGATTACCTTTCATGGATGTCGATCCGAAGGAAAAGGAGATTCGGAAAAAGGAGAAGTCTGCTTTGGAACTGGAAGAAATCAGCGAGGAGATTTTCAATCGTAAGGAAGGTATCTGCAGATTGGTAAAAGGCCCTATTCCATGGTTTTTTACTAAGGTTGTGGGTGGTTTCTTTGAAAAAGTTCTCATTACAGACAAGCGTTTTCACGTCACAGCAGACAAATGTGTGAAATGTGGCATCTGCGCCCATGTCTGTCCCGTTGGAGATATTGATGGCGGTAAAGGGAAAATGCCTGTATGGCTGCATCATGACGACTGCCTTACATGTTTCAATTGTTACCACCATTGTCCGCACCATGCCATCGAGTTTGGTCACCAGACCCAGAAGAAGGGACAATATTTTTTCAAATAAAGAATTCTATCAAACAAATAAAGTTATCATTTAGCATTCAAATAAAGCATCAATCAAACGAAATTAGCATTAATAATTAAAAATTCATTATATGAAGAAGATTTTACTTAGCATTGCATTTGCTCTGATGGGCATCGCAAGCGGCTTTGCTGCAAAAGCGCATACAGGACTCACTACCATTACCCAAAGTGATGGCAGCCAACTGACCATTCGCCTTCATGGTGATGAACACTTCAGCTGGTACAGTACCGCAGACGATGTACTTCTTGTACAAGTGGGCAGCAACTATTATGTAGCACAGGTAGAGGAAGACGGAACGCTGAAAGCGACCCCACAATTGGCTCATAATGCCGGTGAACGTGGAACTGTGGAAGAACAGGTCATTAATAACCAGAACAAGGAAAAGTTCCTCAACTTGCTCAATGCAGAGCCTCAGGCACTTGCAAAACCCATCGGCACAGTAACTCCTGCATATTTCCCTCATACCGGTTCACCGAAGGCTTTGGTCATTCTGGTAGAATTTCAGGATGTCAAATTCAAGACATCATATCCAGTTGCCACATTTACCCATTATCTTAAAGGAGCCGAAGGAGAAGCAGCACCTGAAGCCAATAATGCTTATGTTACTAATGTTACAAAAGGAATGGTAAACCACGGCAGTGTATCCCAGTACTTCAATGATATGAGTCAGAGAAAGTTCACTCCTCAGTTTGACATCGTAGGTCCCGTTACCGTAAGTATGAATTCTGCCTATTATGGTGGCAATGTCGGTAATTCTACAGATGTAAATTTTGACCAAATGATAGCCGAAGCCTGCAAGAGCGTATCAAGTAAGGTCAACTTTGCAGACTACGATCAAAATAATGACGGCTATGTTGATTTGGTTTATATCATATATGCTGGTTATAGCGAGAGTTTCAGTGGCAACAGTTCAGATTGTCTTTGGCCAAAATCAGGCACTAACAATTTCTATGAGCCGGGGACCAACAACTTGCTCATGTTGGATGGTAAACAGATTTGCAGATATGGAATCAACAACGAATTAAATGCTACTCCATCCGATTGGATTGATGGCAAGCCATTGCTCAATGGTATCGGCCTTTTCTGTCACGAATTCAGTCATACAATGGGACTACCAGACCTCTATCCTACTGTAGAAACTTCAAGAGTAGATAACCAGAACCCTGAATATTGGGATTTGATGGATGGAGGAGAATATACATACAATGGCTATTTTCCTACTCCATATTCCCCATGGGAAATGGATGTAATGGGCTGGACTACTCCTATTGAATTAGGAGATGAAGCAAAACAAGTAAGCTTAAATTCCTATGCCAGCGACAGAACTGCTTACAAGATTAATGGAGAAAATAACGAATACCTTCTTATCCAAAATATCCAGACAGATGGCTGGTGGGGGGGAATAACAAAAGCCTTCAAAACTGGTATGTTAGTTTGGCGTATTGACTACCCTTACGATGTCGTCAGCCTTGGCAACAGACTCAACAACGAGATTGGCAAACCAAATGTCATGATTGTTCCTGCAGATGGTTATGTAATTTCAGAATATAACGTTACTGACGATGATGAAAGTAAGGCTAAATACAAAGCAAGCCTAAAGGCAGACCCTTTCCCAGGTGCGAATAATGTGCCCGAACTTTTAAGTGTAAAACTCAACAAGAGCATATTGGAAAAGCCTTTCTACAACATCAAGGAAACCAATGGCGTCATTACCTTCGATTATCTCAAGGACTATGCTACAGGCATCGATAGCCCTGTCATCCAGCAGAATGAGGAGAAGGATACACGTATCTTCACCCTCGACGGTCGCTACTTGGGCACAGATGCAAGCCTGCTTACCAAGGGAGTTTACATCATCGGAAAGAAGAAGGTTATCATCAAGTAAGACGTATATAATTCTTTGCAATACATTCCAAATGAAAATAATAGCAGAATCATTTGGTTACTTGCCCAAATTATATTATCTTTGCATTCAATATGAGAATAGATATTATCACTGTATTACCGGAAATGCTGGAGGGATTCTTCAATGAGTCTATCCTGGCACGTGCACAGAAGAAGGGTCTCGCAGAGATTCATCTCCACAACTTGCGTGATTATACATTAGATAAATGGAAACGAGTAGATGACTATCCATACGGAGGAAGTGCCGGCATGGTGATGCAATGCGAACCTATCGACCGCTGCATTACTGCCCTCAAGGCCGAACGCGAATATGATGACGTCATCTATGTTTCTCCAGACGGAGAGACTTTCAACCAGAAGATTGCCAATGAGATGTCTATGCAAGGCAACCTCATCATCCTCTGCGGTCACTACAAGGGAATTGACCAAAGAGTGAGAGACCATCTCATCACCCGTGAGATTTCTGTAGGCGACTACGTATTGACAGGTGGCGAACTTGCTGCAGCCATTATCTCTGATGCAGTAATCCGTTTGGTTCCAGGAGTCATCAGCGATGAACAAAGCGCTCTCTCCGACTGTTTCCAGGACGACATTCTTGCTGCCCCTATCTATACCCGACCAGCAGACTATAAGGGTTGGAAAGTTCCAGAGATACTGCTGAGCGGAAATGAGGCTAAGATTCGCCAATGGGAATTTGATCAGGCCATGGAAAGAACCAGACGCCTGCGTCCTGATTTATTGGAAGAATAAAGATTCATTGGAATAAATCATAAAGTTGAGTCTTTGAGATAAAAACCAAATAAGTCATTTAGCATGACTGTCTGAAAGAGACAGCATGACTAAATGACTTATTTTTATTTGAAATTCTGGCAGAATCTCTCTCCTAAAGAGAAACCTTCCTCATACAAACGTTCCAATTTGACAGTATCTTTCTCAATACGTCCCACCTCAAGCGGACGAAGCGGGCGAATACATGTGATCTTGCCCGCAGCCTCCAGATCATCTACAAGTTGGAGTTGTTCATTATATACCTTATGACGATGACTCAGAGCAACACGAAGGCGAGGATAGTTCTTATATAAATAAGGTATCTTGCGATCCTTCCCATGATTACGCCACCCCTTGTTGCGGGTCAGTATCACCACATTATGCTCATACCCCATATCGATGGCATGCTGAACAGGAATACTGTCGGCAATACCACCATCCAGCATCGGGATACCATCCACATTCACAATCTTGCTGACATAAGGCAAACAGCTTGAAGCTCTGACGATATCCAGAGCACGCTGCTTATCATGAGTTTCAGAAAGATACATGGCATGCCCCGTCAGACAATTAGTCGTTACCATCTCAAAACCTTCCGCATGCTGGAAATAAGTATCAAAATCGAAAGGCAACAACTGGTTGGGAAATTTATCATAAAGCACCCGGCGGTCGAAGATGCAACCTTGAGTAACCAGATGCCGAAGACCGATATATTCATACCGAGCCAAGTAATCGATATTGGAAATACGGGCACGACGAGGTTGTCGACTGATATACGACATACCATTGCAAGCACCTGCAGAAACAGCCACCGTATATGGGAAATACAAATCGTGTTTCATGAAGGCATCCAGTACCCCGCTTGTAAACACACCTCTCATTCCGCCTCCTTCCAAGACCAATCCCGTTTTTCTTTCCATCTTCATACCATTTACCTGTTTTTTATTCATTTTTGCACAAAAAGCGGACTTTTATTATTAATTATTTATAAATTCTCACTTTTTATACGATTTTGCTTGCAAAGATAAGCATTTTTTGGGAAATAATCACTAACTTTGCACCAAAATATAACAAAAAACTAAAAATATGTTTAGTAAGGACACTTACATTCAGCGCCGCCAAGAGCTTAAGAAGCTTGTAGGTGAAGGCGTAATTTTGATTTTCGGAAATCTCAATTCCGTCGTATATACATTGAAGTAATGGTAAACTAAGTTTTTTAAAATATAAATAACTAAGTTTTTAAAATATATATATCAAAGTGGAAACAATTCAGTTTCAATCTGTTCTCCCTCAGGTCTTTGCGCAGCGCACTGATCTTGATTCGGAGATCTGGCAGCAGGATGTCTCTTTTGAGAAAGGGCATCTTTATCTTGTTGAGGCAGACAGCGGAAAGGGTAAAAGTACTTTCTGCAGTTATGTTTTGGGTTATCGTCACGACTATAGCGGAAGCGTGATGTTTGACAAGGATGTGACCGCTCATTATCAGGTGAAAGATTGGGTGGAGGTGAGAAAGCGCCATATCAGTCATCTCTTTCAGGAACTCCGTCTCTTTCCAGAGCTTACGGCGATGGAGAATGTAGAGATCAAGAACAAGATTACCGGTTTCAAGAGCCGCGAGCAGATTCTGCAGTGGTTTGATATGCTTGGTATCGCCGATAAGGTGGATGCCAAGGTAGGGAAGATGTCGTTCGGTCAGCAGCAGCGTGTAGCGATGATGCGTGCCCTCTGCCAGCCTTTCGATTTCATTCTTGCAGATGAACCGATCAGTCACCTCGACGACAACAATTCCCGCATCATGGGCGAAATCATGATGAAGGAGGCGAAGGAGCAGGGGGCTGGCGTCATCGTGACCAGTATCGGTAAGCACATGGACTTAAACTATGAACATATATTTAGATTATGAATCTCGTTTGGAAGTTACTTCGTCAGCATATCAGCATACCTCAGTTTGTAGGCTTCGCCTTTGCTAATCTCTTCGGTATGCTCATCGTACTTTTCGGTTTTCAGTTTTATCAGGATGTGCTGCCTGTCTTCACCCAGCAAGACAGTTTTATGAAAGCCGACTATCTCATCATGAGCAAGAAAATAGGTATGGGCAATACCATCAGCGGCCGCTCCAATACCTTTTCGGGAGCAGAGATGGATGATGTCAGCGACCAGAAGTTCGTGAAGAAGATAGGAAAATTTACCTCTACCGAGTACAAGGTAGATGCGCAGATGGGCGTAAATGGTGTGAATGTATTGAACAGTGAGCTTTTCTTCGAAAGTGTTCCTGATGGTTTCGTGGATGTTCCGCTCAAGGATTGGAAATACACACCTGGCGAGAAGGTGGTTCCAATTATCCTCCCGCGTACCTATATTAATATGTATAACTTCGGATTCGCCCAGAGCCATTCGCTTCCTAAGATCAGTGATGGTCTGATGGGAATGATTGATTTCAATATCTGCATTCAGGCTGGTGGCAAGAAAGAACAGTTCAAGGGAAAGGTCATTGGATTCTCATCCCGTCTCAACACCATTCTCGTGCCACAGGCGTTTATGGATTGGAGCAACCAGGAGTTTGCGCCTAACCAGAATAGCGATCCTACCCGTCTGATTGTAGAGGTAGGTAATCCGGGCGATGAGAATATCACCAAATATCTAGATGATAACGGTTATGAGGTAGAGACAGATAAGCTCGATGCCGAGAAGACCACCTATTTCCTCCGTATGATGGTATCGATGGTGATGATTATCGGCCTTGTGATTTCTGTTCTGAGTTTCTATATCTTGATGCTCAGCATCTATCTCCTGGTGCAGAAGAACTCTTCCAAGTTGGAGAATCTGCTCTTGATAGGTTACAGTCCGGGCAATGTTGCGAAGCCATACCAGGTGCTCACCATCTCTCTGAACATCGTAGTTCTGGTCATCGCCTGGATCATCCTCTTCTTCCTGCGAGGATACTACATGGATTTCATCGAGGCACTCTTCCCAGACATCGAAGAGGGAACGATGCTTCCAGCCATAGCTTTAGGTTTTGCTCTCTTCCTGGTAGTTTCGGTTCTGAATATAGTAGCCATCCGTCGCAAGGTAATGAGTATCTGGCAGCGAAAGGAGTAGCCCTGTTCCCGCCCGGCCCAATGTAGCCTTTCCCCCGTTCCAGGCGATTCCATCGCCTGTCCCCTCGCGCCCATACCCTCAAAAAAACTATAAGCAAACACCCCTTATTAATAACAATTTAAAGAAAATCTGCGTTATTTGCTTAACGCAGATTTTTTTTGTGTTATAAAACATCATTTTTAATGCAGATGTAACATTTATATCGATTTTTTTGTTTATATTTGCACTCGAAATCAATATTAAGGGAATATTTCCCAGCATTATTAATTAATTTTTTAATAAGGTATGCAGAAAAGATTGCATTTATTAGTGGCTTTGCTGGCCTTTATGGTAACCACAGCGATGGCGCAGATTACTACATCTAGCGTTAGTGGTAAAATTACAGCCAATGGCGAAGATGTTATTGGCGCAACGATTAAGGCTGTTCATCAACCTTCTGGTACAGTCTATCGTGCTGTGACCAACATTGATGGTCGTTATTCTATTCAGGGTATGCGCCCTGGTGGTCCTTATGTCTTGGAAGTAACCTATGTGGGCTACAAGAACAAGCAGGTGAAGGGCATTTCTCTTTCTCTTGGTCAGAACACAGTTTTGAACGAGACTTTATCTGAGGATGCTGCCCAGTTGGAAGACGTAGTGATTGTTGCTGATCGTAACAATAACATGCGTACTGACCGTGCTGGTGCAACAACAAGCATTAATGCCGACCAGATTGAGGCTGTTCCTACCGTATCACGTAGCATGAACGACCTCTTGAAGTTGACTCCTCAGGGTGCTAACGTAGGTAGCGGATTCTCTGTTGGTGGTGGTAACTACCGTCAGTCTTACGTTACTGTCGATGGTGCTGCTTTCAACAACGCCTTCGGTATTGGTGGTAACCTCCCTGGCAACGGATCTCCAATCTCTCTTGATGCTTTGGATCAGATTTCTGTATCTTCATCTCCATACGATGTTCGTTTGAGTGGATTTACAGGTGGTGCTATCAGCGCCGTAACCAAGAGCGGTACCAATCAATTCAAGGGTACAGCTTATATGTACACTACCAACTCTCACTTGCGTGGTAACAAGGTAAGCGATTATGAGTTGAACCGTCTCCAGTCTCATTCTACTACATGGGGTGCAAGTTTCGGTGGTCCTATCATCAAGGATAAGTTGTTCTTCTTTGCCAATGGTGAATATCAGAACAATATCTCTGCTGGTCCTTCTGGTACAGCTCGTGTAAATGCTTCTGATGAGTGGTCTCCATCATCAGGTACTGTTCATCGCCCATTGCAGAGCGACATGGACAATATGCTCAGCTTCCTCAGCAAGAACTATGGTTACAACCCAGGTCGTTATCAGGGATATTCTCTTGATACTCCATCATACAAGTTCCTGGCTCGTATCGACTGGAACATCAACGAGAACAACAAGTTGAACATCCGTTTCTCTAAGAGTCACGACAAGGATTCTTCAGCTCCATCAAGCTCTACAACTCCATTCAAGGATTCTGTCATCTATCCTGGTGGTGAGGATGCTACGGGTGGTAAGTCTCAGTCTGGTCGTACAGCTAACGCTGGTCTCTACTTCGAGAGTGCACGCTACTATCAGGAGAAGAACTTTACTTCTTTCGCTGCTGAGTGGAACTCTAAGTGGGGTGGTGTAAACAATGTTCTCCGTGCTACTTACTCTTATCAGGATGAGCCACGTACTTATGTGGGTGGTATGTTCCCAACAGTGGATATCCTGAAGAATGGCTCTTACTATATGGGATTCGGTCCTGATCCATTTACTGAGGGTAACCTCCGTCAGGTGAAGACTTTCGTTGCTACTGATGAGGCTACATGGTCTATGGGCATCCAGAACTTCACCGTTGGTCTCCAGTTTGAGACCAACAAGGCTACCAACGGCTTCGGTGCTGCTTCTGCCGGTTACTATGTATTCGAGTCTATGGACGACTTCATGAACGGCAAGGCTCCTAGAAGCTATGGCGTTACCTTCCCAATGGACGGTTCTGGCCAGTTCCTGGCTACCATGAAGTACAACCAGTTCTCTGCTTACGTTCAGGATCAGGTTAACTTCTCTGACCGTTTCCGCCTGACAGCTGGTTTGCGTTTCGAGTTGCCTATCTACCCAGAGTTGGAGAACAACTATAACAAGGCTTTCGCTGCCATGAAGTGGAAGAACGATGCTGGCGTTGAGTCTCAGTATTCTACCGATCAGCTCCCTGATGCTCCATTGACAGTTTCTCCTCGTGTAGGTTTCAACTGGGATATCCTCGGCAACCACAAGTTGGTTCTCCGTGGTGGTACAGGTTACTTCATCGGTCGTCTGCCATTCGTATGGCTCGTATCTGCAGTAGGTAACGCTGGTTGTGGTCAGTACACCTATTATTATAATACTCCATCTGATAAGGGTGCTACCTATAAGATGGATAAGTTCTATCAGAGCCGTGAGGATCAGTTGAAGGTATTGCAGCAGCAGGGCTTGGCTGTGAACCGTGAGGATGCAGCTGCGCCTTCTACTCCTACCATCATCGACAAGGACTTGAAGATGAACGCTACATGGAAGACTTCTCTGGCTTTGGATGCCAAGTTGCCATACGATATCGACTTCTCTTTGGAGGGTATCTATAGCCGTGAGTTCAATCCTGCTACTGTCATCAATCTCAGCCGCTACTGGGATGGAAAGACAGTGAAGTTGGCTCCTGGTGATGAGCGTCATTACTTCTCTCAGAGTAATAAAAACAACCCTTACATGATCACAAACGCTGGTCATAAGGCATACTACTACTCAATCACAGCGTCTTTGACTAAGAAGTTCGACTTCGGTTTGAACCTCTCTGCTTCTTACACCTATTCTAAGGCTAAGTCTTATGGTGATGGTGTAGGCGACCAGGTTTCTTCTGCATACTATAACAACCGTTACTCTGTAAACGGTAACAACGATATGGAGTTGGGTTATGGTACCTACGTGGCTCCTAACCGCTTGCTCATCTCTGCTTCTTACAAGAAGGACTACGGCAAGAACTTCGGTTCTGAGGTCGGTTTGATTTACGAGGGTATGAACATGGGTTATGCTGATGGTTACAGCTGCACACGTTACACTTACCAGTTGACTGGCAATGTAGTTAACGACTACGGTTCTAACGGTTTGGTTTACATCCCAGCTTCTCGCGAGGCTTTGGATAAGTGGAACTTCAAGGACAATGGTAAATATACTGCTGAGCAGCAGAAGGATGACTTCTGGGCTTACATCAACCAGGATGATTATCTGAAGAATCACAAGGGTGAGTATGCTGAGCGTGGTGGTGCTGTAATGCCTTGGCATCATCAGTTGGACTTCAAGTTCAACCAGAACTTCTACCTCAACGTAGCTGGTCAGAAGAACACTCTCCAGTTTGGTGTTGACATCAAGAACCTCGCTAACCTGCTGAACAACAGCTGGGGTCTCTACAAGACTGTTAACAACACCAAGTTGTTGAAGTATACTGCTGGTAAGGATGGTGCTGCTGGTTCATTCCAGTTCCAGAAGAACGGTAAGGATGTATTGTCAAAGACATACACTAACTTGACAAGCTTCAACTCTACCTATTCTATCCAGTTCTCTATCCGTTATATCTTCAACTAATGGATAGTTATTTAGAAGAATAGACTGATTTATAAATAATAGATGCACTTCTCTACTTATAGTGAAGTGCATCTTTTTTCATATATAATCATTTTCAAAAAATCCCTAGAGAAATGCTTCTCTAGGGATTTTAATATATTAGAACAGCTGGGCGAATGCCTCAGCTGTCTTGCCTGTATAGGTTACCATTTCTGTAACTGGCTGGTAGCCGAAATCCTTGAAGGCAAGGAGCTGGGTGGCTACAAACTGATGGTCGTCAGAGAGACAAGCCTGCAGCTTCATATTACCCATGCTGATAGCTGATACCGGAAACTTCTGGATAGAAGATTCCACCTCGCTAGGGGCTGAATTAAGGATGCTGATGAGTTTCTTGCCATCCTCAGCAGAATATTCCTTCTCCTTAATCTTGATAGCACTGTTGGTTGGTTTGTAGATCAACTTGATGGTCAAACCCATAAAACCCTTCTTTACCTGTACATCGTCGAGTGCCAATACTTCTGCACCCATATCTAAATGATTTATCTTAGCCATAATCTTATTTCTTCTTTAAATATATATATAAATCTGTTTTTTGTAAATAATCGTATGCCATGCATACACCTTATTATATACTGGCTTTATTATATGCCACTTTATTATATGCCTATTATATGCCGACTTTTCGCTAGTAGGCTCCAAACGCCCTGAAAGGGCAGAAGC
>ENA-OPNW01001577-OPNW01001577.1-human-gut-metagenome-genome-assembly--contig:-NODE-1577-length-11074-cov-2.232144_pt1 | contig 11074 bp, 10 predicted proteins | sample MGYA00241540_ERZ501777 | MGnify/ENA primary metagenome ERZ501777 (study PRJEB25962, sample SAMEA2042615) | human gut metagenome | biome: human gut; feature: human-associated habitat; material: faeces...
CGGACGATGAGAAAGCTTGGATCATCAATATCGCCTGTCAGAAACCAATTGATTTTGGTTATGCCGCAGAGACCTGGACCTATGCCAAGCTAACGTCACATATCAATAAAAACGCAGAAGCAGCTGGCTATACAAGGCTTTCCACCATTCACAAAAGCACAGTTCATAGCATTTTGGACGAAGCTGAAATCAAGCCTTTTCGAATCAAATATTACTGCGAAAACCGGGATCCTGATTTTGACAGCAAGATGCATGATGTTTTGTTAGTGTATAAGCAGCTTTCAATGCAGTTCGATGAAGATGGGCATCTCATTCCATGGGCAGAAGACAAAGAATTTGTCCATGTGCTTTCCTATGATGAGAAGCCTGGAATACAGGCAACTGCCACAACTTCGGAAGACCTTCTTCCGGATGAGCGCCACAGTACGATCAGCAGAGACTATGAGTATAAGCGTCTTGGGACGTTGTCATTGCTGGCAGGAATCGACTTACAGACCGGAGAGGCCATCCCACTGGTTAGCGAGACCCACAACAGCAAGGACTATATCGAATTTCTGAAAATACTCGACAGCAAGTATCCAGAGGGTGACAAGATTCGTATAGTGCTCGATAATCTGAAAGTTCACACATCCGAAGAAACAAGGAAGTACCTTGCTACGGTGCCGGGGAGATTTGAGTTTGTATTTACGCCAAAGCATGGATCCTGGCTGAATATGGTTGAAGGTTTCTTCGGCAAAATGACAAAACAGATGCTCCGGGGAATACGTGTTAAGTCAAAGGCAGAGCTAGTGGATCGCATTTATCTGTATTTTGCTGAGGTCAACGCAGAGCCAGTGGTATTTCACTGGAAATACAATCTTGATGATATCGATGTATCCGAGGAGATTATCGTTGATACTCTGTTGTGTAAAAAGTCCAGTTAATTAGCGAACGTTATACTAGAGAAAAGAAGAACTGCAGGATTATAAATTTTCCGTTGCGAAGGATCAGGAGGGCAAGAGCATGAAATTAGAGAGAGGTATCAATTTAGGTGGCTATTTATCTCAGTGTGTGCATAACACAGAACATTACGATGCATTTATTCAGGAGGAAGACATTCGTAAGATTGCTTCCATGGGATTTGACCATGTACGTCTGGCAATTGATTATGAAGTATTGGAAGATGAATATGGCAGAACCAGAGAAGAGGGCTTTGCCTATGTGACCAGAGTGGTGGAATGGTGTAAACGGCAGGGATTGAACATTGTACTGGATCTGCATAAAGCGTATGGCTATGATTTTAATAATGCCGGAGATAAGGAGAAAAATATTCTGTTTACAAATAAAATGGTGCAGAAGCGTTTCGTAAATCTGTGGATCAAGATTGCAGAGCATTATGCGAACGAGACTCATGTTGCGTTTGAACTGCTGAATGAAGTGGTAGAGCAGGAAAATGCGGAAGCGTGGAATCTGCTCATTGCGGAAACGGTGGACGCTATTCGCCGAATAGCCAGAGACACTATTATTATATACGGCGGAATTCAATGGAACAGTGTGAAGACATTGAAACTGTTAGAGAAGCCCAAGGATGAAAATATATTGTTCACGTTCCATTTCTATGAGCCGTTGCTGTTTACCCATCAGAAAGCACACTGGGTACCGACCATCAGCCAGACCGAAGATATCTATTATCCGGAAGCAATGGACTATTATCGTACAAAGTCGCTGCCCATTGGTTATCAGGGAGAAGTGGTATGTAAGGCACAGTCACAGACTATGGGAACAGAATTTATCACAGAAATGGTAATGGAAGCGGTTACTGCTGCGAAAAATGCCGGAGTGACTTTGTACTGTGGAGAATTCGGTGTTATTGATCAGGCTCCTGTAGAAGATACTCTGCGCTGGTTCACGGATGTGGATACCGTATTCCGACAGTTTGGTATCGGCTGTGCTGTCTGGACTTATAAGGAGATGGATTTCGGACTTATTGGGGAACATTATGCACCGATTCGCGAACAATTGTTGAAGCTTTGGAACCGGAAGTAGATGGAAAGTTAGTGATGCATTTACTCTTTCGATTTGTTTTTAAGTTTTAGAACGATTTTTACTCATATTGCTATACAACGGCAAGCATGGTAAACTGAAACAATTCGGAATTGTAAAGGAGTGAAATAGAAATGAAGATTCGCAAGGCAGAGAAAAAGGACATCCCAAGAATTCTTGCACTGTTGGGGCAGGTATTACAGATACATGCAGAGATCCGTCCGGATATTTTTATACCGGGTACTACGAAATACACCCCCTGCGAGCTGACAGAGCTATTACAACAGGAGGATCACCCTATCTATGTAGCCGTAGACGAGGACGATCTGTGCATGGGCTATGCATTCTGCCAACTCAGGGAGCAGCCCTTTTCCACTAATATGGTGCCCTTTAAATCATTGTTTATCGATGACCTTTGCGTTGACAAGCAGACACGGGGTCAGCATATCGGGGAAAGCCTGTTTGAATATGTGAAGCAGCAGGCAAAAGAACTGGGCTGCTATGAAGTAACCCTGAACGTCTGGGCAGGCAACACTTCGGCAGAGCACTTTTATGAAAAGATGGGAATGAAGACAAAAGAACGGCAGATGGAATATATCCTGTGAGCCGGACGGAGGTGGCAGGCATGATTAAAATTGCATTTTTTGATGTTGATGGAACGCTTTTGAAGATGGGTCATAAAGAATTAAGTGAGCGGACGCTGCATGCATTAACTTCCCTTCGGCAGAATGGGGTGAAGCTGTGTATGGCGACCGGAAGAGGATATCTGTCGGCGCCGCGTTTTCCGGGGATTGATTTCGATGCGCTTCTGACCTTTAACGGTTCTTATGTGACAGTCGGAGACGAGATTATTTTTAAGTGCCCGCTTGATCGGATGGACAAGCTTCAGATCCTTCAGAATCTGAAAGACATGCATAGGGCGTTAGCAATCAGTAACGAACATTTTATCATCACCAACGGTACAGATCCGGATCTGGAGCAGTATTTCAGATTCGGTAATGAGATGCTGAAAATCGATAAACGATTCGATGAACGGGTTCATGAGGACATCTATCAGATGATGTGTTCCTGCAGGGAAGAAGAGTATGAGCGGATTCTGGCTGGTACGCACCATACACAGATCACAGCATGGTGGGATAGAGCGGCTGATATCATTCCCCTGGAATGTGGGAAGGGAAACGCTGTGCGCGCGGTACTTCAGCATTTTGGCTTTACGAAGGAAGAAGCCATCGCTTTTGGAGATGGCTTCAATGATATCGAGATGCTGGAAGCAGTCGGCACCGGTGTGGCCATAGGGAATGCGAAGGATGAGATCAAAGCCCACGCCACCTGTACGTGCAGATCGGTGGAAGAAGATGGAGTCTACGATTTTTGTTTAGAACACGGGCTGATTACAATATAGGCATTGCTGCCCGCATTTCCTTCACTTTTCCGGCATCTACTGCTTCATATGCATTCTTTCGGCTTATATCATAAGAGAAGTCAACGTCCTGCAGGGAGGCAGTCACATCCGGCTGCCAGCTTCTGCAGGATGTATGAACCTGCTCTATCCTCGTATATTCCATCAGAGCTTTTACATTTTGTGAATTCACGCCGCTTCCCGCTAAAAATGTGATTTCTTTACCATATTGGCTTTGCAGCTTTTGCAATTGTGTTCTGCCCGACCATACATCAGGTGCACCACCGCTGGTGAGGATCCGGTCCGCGCCAAGCAAGATCAATGCTTCCACCGCACGTTCCTGCTGTGCAACACAATCAAACGCCCGGTGAAATACAGCTTCTTTTCCGGCGCTATGGATGAGGTCGATCATTTCCTGCGTCCGGTTCCTATGGATGGCATGGTCCTCTGTCAGGAAGCCGAAAGCAATACCGTCAGCTCCGTGCTCTAAAAGTATGCGGGCATCTAAGAGCATGGTCTCGTATTCATCCTGGGAATAGCAGAAGCCGCCTCCTCTTGGACGGAGCATTGTTATAATAGGGATGTTGCACTGCTCTTTTGCACAGATCAGATTGGCCGTAGAAGGTGTGAGACCACCCAGATACAGTGCACTGTTAAGCTCTACCCGGTCTGCACCATTTTGCCAGGCGGTTTTCACATCTTCGAAGCTGCCGCAGCAGATTTCCAATAATCGTTTCAAAATAATCCCCCTCTATATTATATCTTCGTGGTCCACCGGGAGAGATCCCATACCTGGGTAGCCAGTCCGTCATAGAACTCCGGTTCGTGGCAGACCATGAGAATGCTGCCCTTGTATTCCTGCAGGGCGCGTTTCAGTTCGTCCTTGGCATCGACATCCAGGTGGTTTGTCGGCTCATCCAGCAGCAATACATTTGTGGCGCGGTTCATCAGCTTGCAGAGACGTACCTTTGCCTGTTCGCCACCGCTCAATACCTTCACGCGGCTTTCAATATGCTTGGTGGTGAGTCCGCATCTTGCCAGGGCGGAGCGGACCTCATATTGGGTGAAGGCGGGGAACTCCTGCCAGATCTCTTCGATGCAGCTGTTATCTCCGGAGCCGGACATTTCCTGCTCGAAGTATCCGATCTCCAGATAATCGCCCTGCTCTACTTCACCGGACAGCGGAGGGATCAGACCCAGAATGCTTTTTAACAAAGTGGTCTTACCGATACCGTTGGCACCGATCAGCGCCACCTTCTCGCCGCGTTCCATAGACAGATTCAGAGGCTTGGACAGCGGCTCATCGTAACCGATGACGAGATCTCTGGTCTCGAAAATGATGCGTCCGGTAGTACGTCCTTCTTTAAAAGAGAATTCCGGCTTCGGCTTCTCCGCAGCCAGCTCGATGACATCCATTTTGTCCAGCTTCTTCTGCCGGGACATCGCCATATTACGGGTGGAGACCCGGGCTTTATTTCTCGCCACGAAGTCCTTCAGATCGGCGATCTCCTTCTGCTGGCGGTTATAAGCAGCCTCCAGCTGGGACTTTTTCATGGCATAGACTTCCTGGAATTTGTCGTAATCGCCCACGTAACGGGTCAGCTCCTGGTTGTCCATATGATAGATGAGGTTGATGACACTGTTCAGGAAGGGAATGTCATGGCTGATCAGAATGAAAGCATTCTCGTATTCGTTCAGATAGCGCTTCAGCCATTCGATATGCTCCGCATCCAGATAGTTGGTAGGCTCGTCCAAGAGCAGGATATCCGGCTTCTCCAACAGGAGTTTTCCCAGCAGGACCTTGGTACGCTGGCCGCCGGACAGTTCGGTGACATCACGATCGAGACCGATCTCCATCAACCCTAAGGCTCTTGCCACTTCTTCCACCTTGGCATCGATCATATAAAAATCATGCATGGTTAAGAGGTCCTGGATCGTCCCCAGATCTTCCATATACTGTTCCAGCTCTTCGGGAGTGGCATCTCCCATTTTGTCGCAGATCTCATTCATCTGTGATTCCATATCATATAAAAAGTCAAAGGCGGAGGCCAGCACCTGGCGGATGGTCATGCCGGGAGTCAGCACGGTATGCTGGTCCAGATAGCCGACACGGACATTTTTCGCCCATTCCACTTTTCCCTCATCCGGCATGAGCTTGCCGGTGATAATATTCATAAAAGTAGATTTGCCTTCGCCATTGGCACCGATGAGGCCGATATGTTCTCCCTTTAACAGTCGAAACGATACATCGTTAAAAATAGCACGGTCACCGAAGCCGTGGGTCAGGTGTTCTACATTTAATATACTCATAATTCCTCACATTCTGCTGCGTATGCAGCGGACTCATTTCCGTATTCTCCTGCAAGTATAGCCTACGGCCCGCAGGTTTGTAAAGAAAGAAAAATAGAAAGCAAAATTGATTTTTTTGAAACTTTTCAACATCAGCTGTCGTCTGATAGTATAGGAAGCCCCGTCTGGGGGATATTACAACAATAAATATGGGCATATCCCATAGAAATGAGGAGAGAATTATGAAGAAAAAATTAGCATGTATGTTACTTATGGGTACTTTGGCACTGTCCATGGCGGCCTGCGGAAACGGGCAGGACAAGAATACCGGTGCTGCTACAGAGAACAGTGTGGAAAGCACAGAAGGCACCGTGGAATCCACCGGGACGAGTGTAGAGAGCACTGAGGTGGGAAATGCCGGCACACAGCAGGAAAATGGAGATGTGGCATCGGCATTACAGAGCGCCAAAAAAGCAGTGACAGACGCGCTGGGTGATGATTACTGGCCGGATTCCGAGATCCCGGAGGAAATGCTGAATGAGACCTATGGTGTCAGTGCAGATCTGTATGATGCTTATCTGGGTGAGTGTCCCATGATCAGTGTCAATGTAGATACTTTATTGATTATTCACGCAAAAGATGGTAAGGTAGAGGATGTAGAAAATGCATTGAACGCCTATCGTGACAGTCTGGTGAATGACACGATGCAGTATCCCATGAATCTTGGCAAGATACAGGCATCCCGAGTGGAACGGATAGGTGATTATGTATGCTTTGTACAGTTGGGCGCGGACACTTCCTCTGTGGAAGAGCAGGGGGATGAGGCTGTGATCACTTACTGTCAGGAGCAGAATGAACTTGCCCTGGAGGCTATCAGACAGACTCTGGAGTAAATGCGGAGTAGAGTGAATGGTATTCAGCAGTGTGTTGTTTCTTTTTCGGTTTTTACCGATTTTTATGATCTGCTATTTCCTGGTTCCCCGGAACATGAAGAATCTGGTTCTGTTTCTGGGGAGCCTGGTCTTTTATGCCTGGGGAGAGCCGGTCTATATTTTTCTGATGCTTTTTTCCACGATTTCGGATTTCGTATGGGGAAGGCTGATAGAGGAATATAGGGGGGAGGATCGCTCCAGGATCTTTTTGTTATGTTCTGTTGTTATCAATCTGTTTATCCTGGGATTTTTTAAATATGCCGATTTTCTGTTGCAGACGGTGAATACAGTGTTCGGAACATCGATCCCGCTGCTGGGTCTTCCGTTACCCATCGGTATCTCTTTTTACACCTTCCAGACCATGTCTTACGTGATCGATGTATACAGAGGAGATGCCAAAGCGCAGCGCAATATTTTACAGTTCGGTGTCTATGTGACCATGTTCCCGCAGTTGATCGCGGGACCGATCCTAAAGTATCATCAGATTGAAAAATATCTTCAGGAAAGGCGTTCCGATCTGGATGCCATCAGCTACGGAGCGAAACGCTTTGTGACGGGACTTGCGAAAAAAGTTCTTCTGGCCAACAATCTCGGACTTTTGTGGACACAGATATCTTCCCTGAAAAATGATCAGATGAGTGTGCTGATGGCGTGGATAGGAATTGTGGCATACGCTTTTCAGATCTATTTTGATTTTTCCGGATATTCGGATATGGCGATCGGACTGGGAGCAATTTTGGGATTTCATTTTCCGGAGAATTTTAATTATCCTTATATTGCCACCTCCGTTACGGATTTCTGGCACAGATGGCATATTTCCCTCAGCACCTGGTTCAAGGAATATGTATATATTCCCCTGGGCGGTAACCGCAAGGGACCCGCCAGACAGATCCTCAATATACTGATCGTATGGACATTGACCGGAATCTGGCATGGCGCAGGGTGGAATTTCCTGTTCTGGGGACTTTGGTTTGCCCTGTTTTTAATTCTGGAAAAACTGTTTTTGGGAGAGCTCCTGAAAAATGCTCCGGTAGTGTTTGGCAGAGTCTATACGCTGACAGTGGTATTGATCAGCTGGGTATTTTTCGCACTGGAGAAGCCGGGAGAGATTCTGGCATATCTGCAGGCGATGTTTGGATTAAATGGTGTTGGACTTATGAACACACAGGCAATGTTTTTGGGAAATGAGTATCTGGTGCTTCTGATCATTGCACTGGTGGCATGTCTGCCCGTCGGCAGTCTGCTGATGCACAGACTCAAAAGCAGCAAGACAGGGCCAGCCATGGCATTATACCGCGTAGGTGAAAAAGTCATTCCCGCGGCATTGTTGATTTTGTCTGTAGCATATATAGTGGATGCATCTTATAACCCATTTTTGTATTTCCGATTCTGACAGGGAAGGAGGAACCGTGTGTGGATGATAAGAGAAATGCTCTGCTGACTGTCGGACTGATATGTGCGGTTCTTTTCATTCTGGGAATCGCCGACCTGTGTAACAGTGACAGAATTTATTCTGAGACAGAGAATAGGGTGCTGGCTTCCAGACCGACATTTTCCTGGGAGAGCCTGCTGTCGGGAGAGTATGGCGACGATTACGAAGAATATATGTCTGACCAGTTTGTAGGACGGGATAAATGGGTGGGAATAAAGACCCGCGCGGATATTCTGTTTCAGAAAAAGGAGATCAACGGAGTCTATCTGGGGGCAGACCGCTATCTGATCAGGGTAAATGATCCGGAAAAATACACGGAACAGATGGAAGATTCCCGGATTGCGTCCCTGAAAAAGCTGGTAAACCGGTGGGATGCCAAAGTCATGCTGGTACCTACCGCGGATAATATTCTGACAGATAAGCTGCCCGCTTTTGCACCGCATTATGATGAGATGAGACTGCTTGCGAAGGTGAAGGAGTCTGTCGGTGAGGAGCACTATATCGATGTGTATTCCGCATTGCAGGAGCATGCGGGGGAACCGATCTATTACCGCACGGATCATCACTGGACCAGCCTCGGAGCCTATTACGGATTCCTGGCATGGGCAGACAACATGGGAAAATTCCCCTATCCGTATAATACGGCAGGCATGAAGACAGTGTCGGAGGATTTTCAGGGGACCCTGCAGTCCCGGATCAATGTGGCCTGGATAAAGGACAGGATACAGTATTTTCCCGAGACGGAGAAAAAGCCGGTATCGATCACCTATGATTTCGCAGACACGGCGGACTCTCTGTATGCGCCGGAATATCTGGAGACCAAGAACCAGTACGGATTTTTCCTGAATGATAATCATGCCTTTATAGAGATTCATACCGGCTATAACCCTGGCAAGACGCTTTTTGTGATCAAGGATTCCTATGCGAACAGCATGATCCCGCTGCTCGCGGCGCACTATGAGACGATCTATGTGGTGGATCTTCGGTATTTTAACGGGAAACTGTTCCAGCTCATGGAGCAGTACGAGCCCGAGCAGGGCATGGATGTGCTGGTACTGTATGATTGCATTCATTTTTTAGAGGATTTTAAATTCTATTAAGGATTCACATTATTAACATAAGTAATTAAGGAGGTTTACCATGGCTTATTTGGGAATTCCCCAGAATACCATCGCGGTACTTCAGAAATACCATTTTAATTTTCAGAAAAAATTCGGACAGAATTTTCTGATAGATACGACGGTCTTAGACCGGATCATATCTTCCGCGGAGATCACGAAGGAGGACTGTGTGCTGGAGATCGGTCCGGGCATCGGCACCATGACACAGTATCTGGCGGAGCGCGCGGGCAGTGTTGTGGCGGTGGAGATCGATAAGGCGTTACTTCCGATCCTGAAGGAGACTCTGCAGGATTATGATAATGTTACGGTGATCAATGATGATATTTTGAAAGTGGATATTAACAGACTAGTGGAGGAGAAAAACGGTGGACGCCCCATTAAAGTGGTGGCGAATCTGCCTTATTACATCACGACACCGATCATTATGGGACTGTTCGAGAGCCGTGTACCGCTGAAAAGCATTACGATCATGGTACAGAAGGAAGTGGCGGATCGTATGCAGGTAGGACCCGGCACGACGGTGCATTATCCCTGGCAGTGCAGTATTATGCGAAGCCGGAGATCGTGGCTAACGTTCCTCCGAACTGTTTTATTCCGAGACCCAATGTCGGCAGTGCGGTGATCCGTCTGACCCGTTATGAAGAGCCACCTGTGAAGGTAAAGGATGAGAAGAAGATGTTTTCCCTGATCCGTGCTTCTTTTAACCAACGCCGGAAGACTCTGGTGAACGGTCTTGGCAATGCGGGACTTCCCGGAATTACAAAAGAATCAGCGTCAGCAGCTCTCGAACAGATGGGATTGTCACCTACTGTTCGCGGAGAGGCACTGACGCTGGAACAATTTGCACAGCTGAGTGATCTTATTTAGATTGTTAAGATGCTAATTCGTCTTTTTATCTGCCGCAGCGTTGATCAGTTCCATGATGGTCTTAACGGCATCCATCTGATGGCTTTTGCTCATGGCGTCTACATAATTCTGGCGGTTAAAGTACAGTTCATGTACTTTATCTACCAGAAGATTCGTCGTAATATCATCTTCATTCAGGACAATGGAATATCCTTGGGCTTCGAAGGAAGCAGCGTTCAACAACTGGTCTCCGCGGCTGCTGGCAGCAGGCAGGGGGATCAGGATGTTGGGCTTTTTCAGTGCCAGAAGCTCGCAGATGGCGTTGGCTCCGGCGCGGGAGATCACCACATCCGCCATGGCAAAGATGTCTTTTAATTCGGCCTTGATATATTCAAACTGTTTATACCCGGGGGTATTTAATAACAGATTGTCGATCTTGTCTTTGCCGCAGAGGTGTACGACCTGGAAATCCTCTAACAGCTTCGGCAGGGCATCACGGACTGCTTTATTGACATTGGCAGCACCGAGACTTCCGCCGATGACCATGATCACAGGCTTATTCGCAGTAAATCCGCACATGTTAAGTCCCGCAAGCTTACTGCCTTCGGCCAGTTCTGCGCGGATGGGAGAACCGGTGAGGACGGCTTTGTCTGCCGGAATGTTTTTCATGGTCTCCGGGAAATTGCAGCATACCTTTTCCGCAACGGGAATGCACAACTTGTTCGCCAGCCCCGGAGTCATATCCGATTCGTGAATGATACAGGGAATATGTAAGGAAGCTGCGGCGCGGACCACGGGGACGCTTACGAAGCCTCCCTTGGAAAATACTACATCCGGCTGATAATTTTTCAGATAATTGCGTGCCTCCACGAATCCCTTCATGACACGGAAAGGATCCGAGAAGTTCTTCGGATCTAAGTATCTGCGGAATTTGCCGGTGGAGATTCCCGTGTAAGGAATATTGAAGTCGGCGATCAGCTTCTTCTCGATGCCTTCGTAGGAACCGACGTAGGCAATCTCATAGCCCTGCTTG
>ENA-OPNW01001578-OPNW01001578.1-human-gut-metagenome-genome-assembly--contig:-NODE-1578-length-11071-cov-4.478940_pt1 | contig 11071 bp, 7 predicted proteins | sample MGYA00241540_ERZ501777 | MGnify/ENA primary metagenome ERZ501777 (study PRJEB25962, sample SAMEA2042615) | human gut metagenome | biome: human gut; feature: human-associated habitat; material: faeces...
CGACTGCGGCTCGTCGATAATCAGAATCGGGTTCGTTTTTGCAATAATATCAATCGGACGACGGGAACGGAACTCGTCCAGCTTCATGTAAATACGCCGCGCGTCCTTACCCTTGGCATTGAACGCCTGAGAGTTAATAATCATGACATTGATGGCACTGTCCGACGCAAAGCGGTCAATTTCCGTGAGCTGGGCAGAATTGTAGATGAAGAACCGGATTTTCTTGCCGTATTCCTCCGCAAAATGCTCCTGCGTCACCTGAAAGGACTTATAAACGCCCTCGCGGATGGCGATGCTCGGCACGACCACGATGAATTTGCTCCAACCATAGTGCTTGTTCAGCTCATACATCGTCTTGATGTAGGTATAGGTCTTGCCAACGCCGGTTTCCATTTCAATCGTCAGGTTATAACGACCTTCCAGCTTGTCCGACGGCTTGATCTGATTGGTACGCTGCACCTTTTGCAGATGTTCCAGAATCAGCTTGTCGGAAAGCTCCGGCACAATACGTTCATTACGCCAGCCGGTGAAATCCGTATCATCCTCCAAGCCAATCTGATAGTTTCCATCACCGCGGTCCATCATATATGTGGGCGTGAGGTATGGCTGTCCGGCAAAGACGTCAACGACTGCTTTTGCTGCATCCGCCTGAAATTTTTGGTGTTTGAATTGCAGCTTCAATCGTCTTCACCTCCAGTTTCTTCTTCAATCCACTCTTGCAGTTTCTTTTGCAGAAGTTTTTTATCAGGCAAGTATAACTGATACTGTGACGCAAAAATGTTGGAATTTTCGGGGAGTGTCAATTCGACTACAGCATCATTTTTCTGCGGGCACAGCAAAATCCCGATTGTTGGATTTTCAAAGTCCGTTTTCTCATATCGGTCATAGTAGTTCACATACATCTGCATTTGCCCAAGATCCTGATGCTTCAGTTTTTCGGTTTTGAGATCAAACAGTACAAAGCATTGCAGCAAACGGTTGTAAAAGACAAGATCAACACGAAAATGGTCTTCCTCGAAAGTAAAGCGTTTTTGTCTGGCAACGAAGGCAAAGCCTGTCCCAAGTTCCAGCAGGAACTCCTGCAGATGGTCGATCAACCTGCTCTCCAGTTCTGTTTCCGAAAAATCGGTTTGCTCCGGAATGCCCAGGAATTCGAGAATATAAGGATCTTTCACAAGATCAGCTGGCTTTTCTGCAAGCCGTCCTTTTTTTGACAGTCTGAGTATTTGCTGCTTGTCCTTCCCAATCAGCATCCGCTCGTAAAGAGAACTTCCGTACTGACGGCTCAACTCACGCTTGCCCCAGTTTTCCTGAATTGCCAGCTGTTCATAAAAATCACGTTCATCTTCGTTCTGAATCCGCATCAGAATCAGATAGTGCGTCCACGACAGGCGAAAAGGCACATCATTTCCGAATTTCGTAACCAGCGGTTGCGAATTTGGTTCTGAGAAATCCGTAACCATCGGTGCCGAAATTCGGTTTTTATAAATTTCGTAAAATTTCCGAATATTCGTCAGCGTAGACACAGAATACCCTTTTCCAAACGCATGATTCAAAGCGTCTGACAAAGTTTCTAAAACCCGTTTCCCATACTTTGCTCTGCCGGAACCGCCCTGCTGTACCTCTACGATCCACTTGCCAAGTGTGTAATAGGTCAGAAGCTGGACCAGATTTACCTCGCGGATTGCCGTATTTCTTGCGCGGTCAATTAAATCGACTGCCTTTTGGCAGAGTATTTTCAATTCCGGCACAGAATCCTCGGGATTTTCCGGCAGAATGTTCTTGTTCTCCATGTCACGCTCCATCAGATCACCCTCACGCGCTTGGAAATATCGTTTGCATCCTCCGGCATATAGAGCTTGAAAATCTCGAACACGTTGATCTTCTCCGGGCTGGACGCAAAGCCGGAATCGCGGAAGACAGCGCGGAGCGGCTTGCGCTGTGCGATCTCTTTGACCACGCTTTCAGGAATATTCGCGTCAAAGCAAGCGATGAGGTCGCCGTCGTTGTAGGTATGGACAGTGCAGCCGCCCAACTGCTCGGACTTGTAGGGCAGGGACAGGGGCAGACCCCAATCGATCAGGCAGCCAAACAGCAGGTCGAGGTCGGTGCGGTCATCCTTGATGTTGGATTCCAGACCCGCGAGCATCCCCTGATCGTAATCATCCGGCGCATAGTAGACGTCCTTCATGTTGGAATCGTCCAGCTTGAGAACGCGGAAACCGATGTCGAGGTCTTGCGTGGTCATGGGGCTTTCGGATTTGATCTTATCCCCGGCACGGCGGATGCGCTCCTTGCCGATTTCACTAATGGTTGAGTATCCCATTTTTCTTGCAGGACTGGATATACCGCATTCCTCAGGGTATTGAATTTGAATGCTTGTGCGATGCCCTCCGTCTTTTGAATTTGCTTTCATTATTGCTTCCGCTGTAGTCGCACTACCCGAAAAGAAGTCCATAATCAGCATTTGAGGATCATTCATCAAAGTTATACACCGTTCAATTAAGCGTGTTGGCTTTGGCGTGTCAAAAGGTGCTTGCCCAAAGAGTTGTTTTAGCTCAGAAATACCCTCTCGCGTCGTTCCAACATCTTTGCCAAACCATATTGTTTCTGGTGCCCTGCCCTCAAGTGTAGAAAGATATATTTTCCGAATGATTCTCGTTTCGTCAGCACTGAAAATAATTTCTCCGGATTTAATTTTTTCAGCTACCGTTTCCTTGCTCCAACGCCAACCGTTTTCGCAAGGCTTAATCACCTTTCCACTTGGAGAAATAATATCGTAAATAAGATTGGGACGATATAACGCATTGCGAACGTCTCCGCTGCGCCACGGACCCTTAGGATCGTTGTCAGGGTTTGAGTACGCTTTGTTGTCCTCATCCGTTCTTTCTAAACTGCCGAGTTTGAAAGATAATGCGTCTTTGCAATAAATCAACACATAACTGTGTTGAATAGAGAAATTGCCTAGATATCCTTTAGGCTGAATACTGTGCTGCCAAACGATTGTTGATACATAATTTGATGCACCAAAAACCTCATCACAAATTTTCTTCAAATTCTCCTGCTCTTTATCATCAATACTAATAAAAATTGCGCCATCTTCTGTAAGAAATCCACGTGCAAGCAGCAGTCTTTGATAAATCATAGAACACCATTTCGAATGATACCTTGGATTGGTTGACAGATTTTCTGAAAAGACTTTATTGCCTTCTTCATCGTATACTTCGGATGCGGTCTCGTATTCATCTTGTGTCATGCCATAGTCATCCGGATAAATAAATCTATCGCTTCCGGTGTTGTACGGCGGGTCAATATAGATCATCTTGACCTTGCCGAGATAGCTTTCCTGCAAGAGCTTGAGGACTTCCAGATTATCGCCCTCGATGTAGAGGTTTTCGGTATTGTCCCAGTCCTTGCTCTCTGCCACGCAGGGGCGCAGCGTCTTCCGGATCGGCTTGTTGGCTTCCACGATAGCCGCCTTCTTGCCGACCCATGTGAACTCGTATGCCTCGTCCCCGTCCACCACATCCGGCGAAAGCATTCGTTTCAGCAGCTCAAAATTGACCGCCCGCTTGTACACCTTCTTCTCCGGCGTGCTGTGTTCCTCGTCCAGCATCTCCGTGACGCAGTTCGGAAACAGGGCAGCAATGTGGTCTATGTTCTGCGCCGTCAAGTCCGGCGATTCAAATTTCATGTGGTTCATTTTTGTTTTTCTCCTTCTTTCAAGAAAGAACACATTTTTTTAATTTCATCAAGAGATTTGTTTTCATATATTATTGTGTCAATCTTTTTCGTTTTTTCGGCTATCATCCGCCAATAGTGGATGCTGAAAAGCTTAATTGCCTGCTCTAATGCCTCTCTAATACTACTATTGACGTCTTCGGTATCTTCATCTTTTTGATCCTCTCTCGCCAAGACATCCAGTAGTGTATCAAGATATTTTCTCGCATTATTGCTCAAATAAAGTGCAGATGCAGTCAGCGTATTATTGCCATCCGCATATTGTGGATCGCACTGTAGCGCTATGCAGAAACCGGAGAAGGAATTGTTTATTCTCTGGTTAAGTAAAGGAGCGTCGATTTTTTTAGCAGTTTTTATAGAATGTTCACCAAAATATCCAAATAGTTCCTTTACCATTGTCTCGGGATCACAGGCATGAATAAGAGCATCACCTGCTTGTCGTATCTCGGCTAATTTATTACGTTCATAATCAAAAACCTTTCCTATTATGGAAAGTTCGTTGGCTCTCTTGGTTAGCTCTTCCAATCGTTGCTGTGCAAGGTCATTTTCTTCTTTGAATCTCTCGTTTTGACGTATGGCGACATACGCCAAGAGAATTGTTCCTGCAGCAGAAACAGCTTGTATTATATATCCAAGCATCCCATCAGCTGAAATCTCCGAGGAAACTGACGGCGCAAGTATAGTAATTAAAACAGGAACAAGGATAAGAACTGCAAATACAGTCAAAACGATGCACCATATGTGTTTCTTGAACCACTTCGAGATTTGGAATTTCATTATATCGCATTCAACCCCTTTCTCAACACCTTCAACTCCGCGTTCATTTCCATCTGCCTGTTAAGCTGCTTCTCCCGCCGCATTTTGTTTTCCAGCACGGCAATCTGCTTTTCAAGCTGCTTCTTCTTTTCATCCCGCTCAACAGATTCTTTCAGGCTCTCGCCGGAATCTGTTTGCAGCTTGTCCCCGGCAATCTGGCGGACAAGGCTTTCATAGACGGCATCCATGTTCAAGCCGTCAATACTAAGATGCAACTCATCTTCTGGCATCCAGTCGGTATGATAATAGCGGCTGACCTTGAAGGCGCTGCTGCCGGACGCAGCAGCCTCCTTGTAGCCGATCCACGCCTGAGCCTTGCCGTCACAGGTCAGAATGAAGAGGATATGGTACGGGATTTCCTTGTCGATTTGTTTCAGCACCGCTTCGTCAAGCTGCGGATCATTCAGCCGCACCTCGAATACTTCAATCTCGGTCACGGCTTCGCCCGCAGCAATATTCAGCGTAGACGCTGCCAGCTTATTTCGCCAGTACACCAGCCGGATCTGATCGACAAACACACGGCGCAAAGCAGGGGAAACCTCAAGATTCTCATAGAATTTCTGCTTCGGTATTCTTTTGCCAAACTCCGTAGATGCAGGAAATCCAAGCATCGCAAACCCTCCTTATTTCACGACCAAGAAGCAAATCAGCTCAAAATCATCCAGTCCCGACACTGCACTAAGCAGGGCGGTTGTTCCGCCGCTTTTGAACAGACTGTCAATATCGTTTTCTTCTTTTGCGTCAATGATGGAATTGATCGCCTCGCTCAGTAGCTCAGAGATTTCACCCATTTTGCGTCCGTCATCCGTCTCATCATTGAATCGCTTGCAAAGCTCCGCACAAGGCTCGCCTTTGCCACGGCAAAGCAGACGCATCGTGTCGAGCAATTTCTTCGGGTTGAGGTAATCGCAGACAATTTCGCCCTCTTCGCTGATGTAGACCATGTAGAAGGGGTGAATCCGGTTCCGATTGTCAATGTTTACGCTGTCATTGATATTTCTGAGGACAAAAATCACACCGGCAGGAGAATCCTCCGTCTGTCCAACAACGGTGTGCAGACCCTTTGGTGCGGTTTCAATGTCCTCGTGCTGCTTCATGTATTCGAGCAGGTCAAGCCGGAACTCGTTGAGTCCCAAATCCATGATGGAAATGCCGCTGGTCATGTCCTCAATGTCCACAACTTCCTCTTGCAGCCGCTTGAGCTGTGCGCGGCGGTATTCAAGATCGCCTTTTTCCTCGGCATTGATCAGGTCATCGTCGCCGGTGGACGTCATAACCGAAATCTTCATGCGGGTTTCCACGCGGCTTTTCAGGTTGATATACTCGTCGAGGTCCATATCCGGCCAGAAGTTTACAAGCTGGATATGGTCGTTTCTGCTGCCGATACGGTCAATTCGACCGAACCGCTGGATAATGCGGACAGGGTTCCAATGAATATCATAGTTGATGAGGTAGTCGCAATCCTGCAAGTTCTGACCTTCGGAAATACAGTCAGTTGCAATCAGAATATCAAGCTCATCGGTACTTCCGGGCAGGAGTACCGACTTTCCTTTGGAAACGGGTGAGAAACAGGTTAGAACCGTGTTGAGGTCTGCCCGGAGCTTTGGAATGGTAGTCTTACCGTCAACTGTGCCGGTGATCTCCGCCGTTTCCAGCCCGAAATTCTCTTTCGCAAATCTGCTGACGTTTGCAAAGAGATAGTCTGCGGTATCAGAGAATGCCGTGAAAATAATGATCTTCTTATTGCCAGGATTGATGGGATGCTCGATTTTCTTCCGGATTAAACCAAACAATGTTTGCAGTTTCGTGTCATGCTCCGGCGTGATGTCGGCAATCATGAGGGACAGGAGTTCCAGATTCTCCGCATCCTTTTCCAGCTCGCGCATCCATGAAACATAGTCCATATCAGCGAGGTCAATTTTGACCTTCTTGCCGACGGAGAAGAAATCAGTGTTCTGATCGTCGTAATCAAAATCTTCTGCGTCGGAAATCTCCGTCAGATTCAGGACGCAGTCCCCAGACTGATAATTTTTGATCGTCCCAATCGTATCGTTGATCAGCTTTTTAATGCGGTCAATCGTCAGGCGGAAAGAAGCGACTGAGCTTTCCAGACGCTTGAGAAGATTGATGCTCATCAGGCGGCGAATGCCTTCTTCGCGTCCCTGCTGGGTCAAGCTGTTTCCCTTGTGGTGCGTCATGTCGATGTATTTTGCCAGCTTCGACGGCATGATATAATTCGTCGGCGTATAGATCATCAGACTCAACGACATGAGCAGATTGTAAATATCATTATAGTTGATCGCATCGTTCAAGTCAGTCAAGCAGGGGCGCAGGGATATCGGCGGCAGACGCTCCGGAAATTTGCCGATGTCAGAAGTGTTGTAATACTTTTCGATGTGCTTTCTTGACCGTGCAATCGTCACGCTGTCCAGCAATTCAAAGAAATCAAAATCCAGCGTCCGCAAAAGCTCGTCCGTCGTGCGTTCGTCGGCAGGAAGCTTGCTCCATGCGTTGAAAGCCTTCTGTGCCTGACGAAAAATTTCATCAATGCTTTTGGTCGTGTCGAGTTTCTTGTTCATCTGTGAAGCGTCGCCCTCATAGGCAAGTGCAAGCTGATTTTTGAGGTCAATAAACTTGTTGTTGACCGGTGTTGCCGAGAGCATCAGCACCTTCGTCTTCACTCCGGCGCGAACGACTTTATTGAGTAGTTTCAGATAGCGGTTTTCCTTTGCGTCCTCGCCGGACACCTCCCCGCCATTGCGGAAGTTGTGGCTCTCATCAATGACAACAAGATCATAGTTGCCCCAATTCAGGCGGTCAAGGTCAATTCCGTTCGATTGCCCATGTTCACGGGAAAGGTCCGTATGGTAGAGGACATCATATCTCAGTCGATCTGTCGCAATGGGATTGTTGATATAGTTGCCCTTGTATGTATTCCAGTTCTCAGAGAGCTTTTTGGGGCAGAGAACAAGCACAGATTTGTTGCGGTTCTCGTAATACTTGATGACGGCAAGCGCAGTGAAGGGTTTACCAAGACCTACGCTATCTGCCAGAATGCAGCCGTTGAATTTCTCAAGCTTACTGATGATAGCAAGAACAGCATCCCGCTGGAAGTTATAGAGCATTCCCCAGATTTTGCTTTCCTTAAAGCCTGTCGCTTCGTTCGGCAGCTCGTCCTCTGAAACGTCCTCAAGGAACTCTTTGAAAATGTTATAGAGTGCAACAAAGTAGATGTATTCTGGAGCGTTCTCACGATATGCAGCGGAGATATTCTCAATTACGACGTCAGTGACCTCCTGCAACTTCTTCTTGTCGTTCCAGAGTTGTTCAAAGAGCCTGAGAAAGTAGTTGGCATTTTCAAAGCTCTCTGTCTTCTGCACCGGATAGTAGGCGTTGTTGCCGCGCTCGCAACCGAGATCAACTGTCGTAAATCCATTGATGGGCATATAGGTACTTTCATCGACCGTCATAAAGCCCATCATCTGCTCCTGCGTAACGTTCGATTTGAAAACCACCTTGCGTCGAATCCAGTCTGCACACTCTTTTGCAATCGCTTTTTGCGTCAATTCATTGCGGAGCTTTACTTCAAATTCGGTGCCATACAGACTGCATTCTCTGGAAATGCGAGGAATATAGAACTCGCGCTGAGCCTTGGAAGCCTTCTCAGTCACGAAGGTGGGGGAGGTGAAGATAAAACGCAGTTCGTCAATGCTATCAAGCTGTTTTTTGAGTTCCTGATACGCATAGATTGAGAAGCAAGCGGCGGCAACAGACATCTTACTGCCTTTATGAATACCCGCTTGCAGATCGTCTTTGACGGTCTTGTTAATGTTGTCTATAATCTGCATTCCATCACCTCAAAAGAATTTGAGATTCACGGTTTGCCAGGGCTTATCTTTGTGCAGCTACATTTCTCTCCCTGGCGCACACATATCTTCTCATTGAAACCATCTAAAATTCGAGACGGCCAAACAAAGTACTTATTACGTGCTATCCTCTCTTTTCGTACTTTGCCCGCAGATCGATCAATACCTGCTGGTAGCTGGTCTGCCCGCTGGCAATGCGGTCAAGGTCGCTATTGGTCGATTTGCTGATCGTCATGCCTTCGGCAGCAAAGGTTCCGCGGATGTTGCGGAGATTGCTTTTATGCTGCGGAGTAGCAGTATATTTCTCGGAAGCTCATTGTTATCATATCATATTGGCTGTCCCATAAAGCGGACTTGATCATGTGTTTTCACGCGAATCCAGCACAATTTCCATAATATCTTCCACGCCGCAGTCCAGCGCCGTGCAAATCTTCAAAAGTATTTCCGTCGTAACATGACCATTTCGCCCCATTTTTGTGACGGATGCCGGGCTAATGCCCGCTTTCGCGCACAGATCTTTCTTTTTCATATCCTTGTCAATCAGCAGTTTCCAAAGCTTCTTGTAGCTCACAGCCATAGTTCGATTCCTCCAGATGAAAAAAGTGCTCTGCTGCTTGGCAGAACACCTTTGTGCAAAGCTGCCAAGTCTAACAACAGCGCTTCGCAGCGTTGTATTTTATTGTATCAAAACAGGATGGAAAATGCAAGGAAATGATAAATACGAACGATTTTTATTTCGAAGACCACTTATCGAATTCGTCCTTATCTTTGTTTATTGCCGCGCAAATTCTGCATCTCAAGGCGTATGAATTATGCTGTTTGCTATGCGAAAACTCTATTGTATTCATACCGAATGGACAAACATTTTAACAGTTTTTCCGCATCACCTTGAGAAGTACGCTTTATTAGACACTTCATGTGCTATGATGTTCCTACCAAGAAAGAGAAAGGGCGGAGCGCAATGTTTGTCCTGTTGGATATGGAGTGGATAGAGAGTCGTAGCGGTCATCGAAGTTTGACGCAGCTATACGCCGCGCGGGTCGATGAAAAGTGGAACACGATCCGTGTGTTTGACGCGCTGGTCTGTCCGCGCAACCCCGGAACTGCACCGTGGGAGCATCTGGCGTTCAATGGCTATGCTCCCGCCGAGTTTTGCGCGTCAGATTCAGAGAAAAGCTGCGTCCAGCGTTTCTTCCGCTGGCTTCAGCCGGACGACGTGATTTGCTGCTGGCACGTTGAAACGAAAAACACACTGAAAGCCATGTACCGCCGCTATCTGTTCGGAACGTTTTCCGCAAAGGTACGTTGCATGAACCAAAAGGTCTATGCCGCTATCAAAGCACGCGAAATTCCGGCGCGTTCTCTTTACAAAATTGCGGAAGCGTGTGGGCTTTCCACGCCTGCGCCGGAGCATCGATCCAGCAACGATGTTGCCGTCATGCAGATTCTGTTTCAGGCGCTTGGACTTGCACAGTCAAAAGCGCCCAAACGCGCGCCAGCCAAAGAACCGATCCCCAGACAGGAGCGAAACGCAAAGATCATCGCGGCATCGAGCTATAACTACCTGTACGCTCCAAATTCCGATGTATTTCACTGCCGAAATTGCAAGCAGCTTTTGCGCGTGAAAGAGCTTCTTGGCAGCGCGTACTATCAGACGGCCGCCCAAAATCGCCGCCCCTGCAAGCTGTGTCACCCCGAATTGCAGCCGATCATTGACCGGCCGCTGAAAGAACATGCAGAAGCGGGCACAGGAAAGTCGGAGCTTGTAAAGGCGCGGCTGCTTGGAAATCAGTGCGTGATCCTGCCGCAAACGCGCATCGTCGGCTGCTGTCACAATCTGCTGCATCCCGGAAAGCTGACGAAACGGCTTATGACGCAACATGACTGCCTTGGGAAGAACTGCCGGTACTTCGAAAAGTACGAGGACGCAGGCTATTGGAAAGAATGTGACCGCAAGAAAGAACAAAAGCAAACGGCCAGACAGCTTCAGCGCATGAAACGGGAGCAGGAAGCCGCCACGGAAGCGGTACTGCAAAATCTCGCGGAGCTGTTTCAGTCTTACATAGATGATGCCGGTTACGCCATGCAAATCGTCCGCGTGGACACGGAACGGGTCAACCGATACCGCGTCTTTTATGTGTCCGAATATCCATTTGCCGATGGAGACCGCTTCCCGAAGTTTTTAGAAACCGTCCGCTTTTTCTTCCCGGATTATCGCCTGAATCTCCGCCATATCCGCGACGTGGATGGGCATTTTGTGACGATCGAGGAATATCAGCAGCGGGTGCGAAAATAGACTTCTTCACCGAAACTCCCACAAATGCAGTTGAGCCTTTCCTATTTCTCTGCTACAATAGCCATATAAGAAAAAATGTAGCGGAGGCTTAGCTATGATCCGTGATATCTGCAAAGATGAATTTTTTCTGTCTCAGAAGGCAGAGCCTGCGATGGCGGGCGATTTAGAAATCGCGCAGGACTTATTGGATACGCTCACCGCGCACAAGGACGGCTGCGTGGGCATGGCGGCGAATATGATCGGTGTCAACAAGCGCATCATCGCATTCGACAACATTGGTACATACATGGTCATGTTCAATCCCGTGATCGTCAAAAAATCCACGCCCTATGACGCGGAGGAGGGCTGCCTG
>ENA-OPNW01001581-OPNW01001581.1-human-gut-metagenome-genome-assembly--contig:-NODE-1581-length-11051-cov-2.319844_pt1 | contig 11051 bp, 9 predicted proteins | sample MGYA00241540_ERZ501777 | MGnify/ENA primary metagenome ERZ501777 (study PRJEB25962, sample SAMEA2042615) | human gut metagenome | biome: human gut; feature: human-associated habitat; material: faeces...
AGCGTAAGAATTGCCGGAACCCCATTTGTAATCATGACTGCCGTAATCGCTGCTCCCATCGGAAAGCTGCCGTCTACCGTCAGATCCGGGAAATCCAGTATTTTATAGGTAATGTAAACACCCAGTGCCAGGATGCCGTAGATCATTCCTTGTTCCAGTACGCTTAATAATAGTGCCATAAAAACCTCCTATTGTACCACGATCTCATCAAAGGACTGGTAAGCATCGGTCTTGTAGTTCTCAGGAAGCTCCAGACCGATCTTCTCTGCTGCTGCGAAGTTCACATACAGTCTGGGCTCGGAGATCACTTCGAAGTTCAGTTCAGAAGCCTTTGCCTCTCCCTTCAGGACTTTCGCTGCCATCTTACCGGTCTGCTTGCCAAGCTCGATATATTCCAGACCCATGGATGCCACGCAGCCTGCCTTAACCTGCTCTACCTCAGAACCGAATACCGGGATGCCTGCTTTATTCGCTTCATCCAGTACGGTCTGCAATGCACTTACTACGGTATTATCGGTCAGGTTGGTAATGCAGTCTACCTTGGATGCGACATCCGCTGCTGCCAGAGCCACCTCAGACATTGCGGTAACACCGCTGTCCACGATCTCAAATCCGTAGTTGCCTGCCAGAGCCTTGTACTCTGCGATGGTGCTGATGGAGTTTGCTTCGCTGGTGGTATAGATGATACCGATGGTCTTCGCTTCGGGAAGTACCTCACGGATCATTTTTAACTGTGCATCTACTGCTAATGCATCGGAAGTACCTGTGATGTTGCCTACGGGAGTACCGTCTTCATTGGCAAGACCTGCTTCCACAGGATCGGATACTGCGGTGTAGATCACGGGAATATCTGTATTCATTGTAGCATTGTATGCTGCCATAGCGCAAGGAGTTGCGATAGCACAGATCATATCTACTTTCTTACTTACGAAGTTGCTGGCGGTCATGGCGGAAGTTCCGTTGTCTGCCTGTGCATTGACATATTCGATCGTCAGGTTCTCACCCTCTACGATGCCTTCTTCGGCAAGTCCCTGTAAAAATCCTTCACGACAGTTATCCAAAGATCCGTGTACGGCGTACTGCATAATACCGATGGTGTAGTTATCCTTGCTTCCTGTGCTGCCACATCCGGTGAGGGCACCCATTGCCATAACTGCGGTTAATACTGCTGCTAAAATTCTCTTCTTCATAATCTTATTCCTCTCTTTCTGCGTATCCACGCAATTGAAATTAGTTTGCTCATAAGATTACTGAACCCCGAATAAAAAAACCGCCCCAAATGTATATTCCTATACATTTGAGACGGTAATAAGCTCCTGCTCATCATCGTGGTGCCACTCAATTTGACAATTCCTTACGAATTATGTCCACTTTTCTCTGGATACTATCATATCCATCGGCTTGATAACGGGTCCGAATCCCGCTGACGCCTAAAACTGATCTGTTCTCGGGCCAGCCTCGGAAGTCCATTCGGCGAAAGTTCCTTTACCGTGATCCCACCATCCACGGCTCTCTGTAAAATTCCCTAAGGCTTACTACTCTTCCTCACAGGTTTGGTAAACTTATGAATGTTGTTTATGTGTCTAAGAATAATCTTTCTTTTCTGTTTTGTCAATACTGTTTTTAGAAAATTTGCAAATTTGCGAAATAGTCCTGTTTCCTCACGTTTCCTTACGAATTCCGCAAAACAGATATTTTCTGATTGCGAAAAGTCCTGCGATCGCTCCTACACCGATAATTGTTTCTGTTGTCGACAAATGTTCCACAATCATTTGTCTGGATATCGCAAACAACAGAATCTCTATGATTGTCTCCGGCGTGTGGGTATAGAGCATTTTTACAAACTCGATTCCAATTGCCAGCGTCATCGCACTTTCCAGATAATACATGACATCCATCTGCTGCGACCACAGCTGTGGCACGCTCTGTGTGATGAGACGCACGGTCAGCGCAACCACCACTAGCAGCAAAAATACTGACAATACCAGTTCTACATAGGACGTCATTTTCTGCATGATTTTTTGTAATGTCATTTTCTTATTCTTCCCTCTCTGTGTTCGGTCTTTGCAAAAAGTCTTAGTTATCAGGGCTTTAATAGAACGGGAACATCAAAGGCATGAGAAAAATGGTCATCATTGCAAGGATCAATGCCAACGGGGCTCCACATTTCAGATAATCTTTAAAAGTGTATCCACCCGGTTCCATGATCATGATCTGGCATGGTGCAGCCATAGGAGTCATGATGGAAATACAGCTTGCAGTAAGAACTCCAACTACTGCAGCCCGCGGATCTATTCCCATCTTAAGACATGCTGAAGTAACCAGTGGAATGAAAATGGTCAATGTCGCCAGATTCGACATAACCTGTGTAAGCAGAAACGGAATCGTAAAAAATACCGCCATCATAACATACGGATTTGTGGTATCGCCTACCATCTTAATCATATAATCCGCCACCAGGTCGCCAACACCGGTTACTTTAATGGCATCGGAAAGGGTTAATACTCCGGCAAACAGAAAAATGGTCGGCTGATGAATCGCTCCTAATGCTTCTTTTTCAGAGAGCACACCTGTAAGCACCAGCAGAACAGCTCCTATACATGCAATCAGGTACATTTTGATACCTATTATATTTTCAAAAAGCATTAAGATAATTGTTGTAAGAACAATAATCAATGCAATTTTTTCTTTCAATGGACTTAATTTTGTCGAATTTTCCCTGTTATGTATATTATCATCAAACTTACTGTTATCTATATCCGGCATCAATTTATGTCCGAGGAATACCATATAAGCAATGACCACAATCAGCAGTGGAATCCTTGCAATCGTAAAGTCCCATACCTGTAAAGAATGAGGAGCCCCGCCTTTCATCATGATATCATTCCAGGTCATATTACTCGCACCCTGTCCAAGAAAAGTCATGGAAGTGGCAATGTTTGCACAGGCCATGGCCGGGAACAAAAGCTTGCTGCGGCTGGTTCCGATATCATTGGCAATTTCAATCAGAAGCGGAATCATAATAGCTGCTGTGGCAGTCGCATTTGTAATGCAGGCCAGCAGTGCTGCAGCCAGACAGGATAACAAAATCAGCATACGCGGATTCTCTTTATAACGAATTACAAGATTCTGCGCATGATCGATCAGCTTTGTCTTAGTAAGTCCTGCACCAATGACAAACATGGCAACAAACATGATAACGTTTGTATTGATAAATCCGCTGAATGCCTCTGCCGGAGTTCTGATTCCGGTAAGGACAAGTGCAAGGATAATTCCGGAGGAAATGACAGAAAAAGGAACTTTACCAGTTGCAAATGCGATAATCGTTATCAATAGAATAATTAATGTAATATGCATAGATGTCATATTTGTCTCCCTTTATCTTTACTCCAACAAAGAGCTGTAATTGCCATATTTTTAAATACAACAATCCAGCTCTCAGAATAATATTAACTAGTTATTCTTTTTGCTTATTTGATAAAGCCAACCTGCTTGCTGATGATCTCGATCTGTTCGTCCTTTTTCTTGTTGTATTCCACTTTCTTCTCTTCAAAGTAGTTTTTGCCATAAGAGTCAATGGACACGATCAACGGTCCGAACTCTTTTACATGACAATGCCACAGGGTCTCAGGCATTCCCAGATCTTTCCACTGTGCTTCTACGATTTCTTCTACCTCAACAGCTGCCACTACGGCATTACCGGCAGGAAATACGCAATGGATCGCGCCGAAATCTTTGCAGGCTCTCTCGGTATTTTCCTTCATACCACCTTTTCCAACGATAACACGGACACCGGTGGTCTCTACGAATTCATATTCAAATTTTTCCATTCTCATGGAAGTGGTGGGACCTACGGATACCATTTCGTATTTTTCATCTCCCAGAGGGCGGATGATGGGACCTGCATGCAGAATTGCTGCATCTCTGACGTCCACGGGGATCTCTCTGCCTTCCTCTACGACACGACGGTGTGCCACGTCACGACAAGTTGTGATGTCACCTGTCAGGTATACGATGTCACCGATATGAATATCTTTCAGATCCTCTGCGGATACGGGTGTTACCAGAATTTTCTTACCATCTTTTATTTCTACTGCCATTGTTGTTCTCTCCCTTCTGAATTAGTTCTCTTCCTTGTATTCGAATCCCGTGTGGGTATCTACGGTAAAGTTCAGGTCTTTATCAAATACGATATGACCTCTTCTGTGGCTCCAGCAGCCAACGTTTACAGCGACACCGATAGCGGACGGATGACGTGCGGTATTCTCAATATTGACGCCCATGACAGAATAGTGACCGCCCATACCCTGAGGTCCGAGACCGATGGCATTGATACCATCTTCCAACAGCTTCTCCATCTTGGCTGCGTTGGCATTATCATTATGGGAACCGACAGGTCTCATCAGTGCTTTCTTCGAATTCAGCGCTGCGGTCTCTACGGAAGTACCTACGCCGACACCTACCAGCAGGGGAGGGCAGGCATTTAATCCATAAGTAGTCATACGATCCAACACGAATTTGGTCACACCTTCATAACCTTCACCGGGCATCAGAACCGTGGCATTACCGGGAAGTGTGCATCCGCCACCGGCCATATAGGTGTAGATTTCACACTGATCGGAGTTGGGAACGATATCCCACCATACGGTAGGTGTTCCTTTTCCTACGTTTTTACCGGTATTATACTCATCGAAGGTTTCTACGGAATTGTGACGTAACGGAGTGGCAAACGTAGCCTGTACCACGGCATCCTTCAGCAATGCCTCCAGATTATCGATGAGAGGGAACTTTGTACCGCATTTTACCCAGAACTGTAATACGCCGGTATCCTGACAGGAAGGACGGTTCAGCTTCAGAGCCAGTTCCTGGTTTCGGAACATGGTATCGTAGATAACCTTGGTCATAGGAGTATCCTCTTTGTCTCTCAGTTCCTGCAATTTTGCAATGACATCATCCGGCAGCTTCTTCGCAGTAAATCCTACGAACTGCGCCATAATATCTGTCAGTTTTTTTACCTGTGCTTCATTTGACATATTTTTTTCCTCCAAATTATCATTTATTTAAATATAAAATATTTAGCATATTATTATGGATAATAATTTTACCCTTACGGATAATAGTTTTACCCTTACGGGTAAAATGGAAAGGCAATCGGCAGTATGATCATGCTGACTACGGTAGCAATAGCGATCAGCGGCATTCCGGCTTTTACATAATCAATAAATTTATAATTGCCGGCACCTAACACCATTGTATTAGCAGGCATACCAATGGGTGTTGCATAGGCACATGACCCTCCGATGACACATGCCATCAGAACCGCTCTGGGATCTGCTCCCATCCCCTGTGCAATTGAGACACAGATTGGTGCCATGAGTGCTGTGGTTGCAGTATTTGACATGAAGTTCGTCATGATACAGCACAGAATAAATACCACGAAAGTAAACAGTACCGGGGACGGATTTGCTCCTAATGCTCCAATCACCTTGTCTGCGATCATTTCTCCTGCACCGGTAACTTCCAGTGCCTTTGCCAGAGATAAGGTACCTCCGAACAGGAAAATGGTCTTCAGATCAATGGATTTCAGAGCATCCTTTTCAGAAATAACTCCGGTAAGGATCAGCAGAATTGCGCCTACACAACCTGTGATACAAAGTTTTACGCCAATCTCTTCCTCAAAGATCATACCGATCAGTGTAACGATCAGAATCACCAAGGACAATACCTTTTTCCACTTTGGAACCTTGCTGAAATCCTTTGTTTCATCAAAGATGGAATCTTCAATATCCACGGTATCATGATGTGGCAAGATGTTAAATCCGATGGTTGCATAAAAGAGAATGCCTGCAATCAGGATAGGCAGACCTACAATTGCATACTCGAAGAATCCGAATTTCAATCCCAGTGGTTCCAGTGCAGATTGTGCGATCATATTGCCGGGAGCTCCAATCAGGGAAAGATTCCCTCCCATTGCTGCGGCAAATACCAACGGCATTAGAAGCCTGGATCTCTTATAGCCCGATTTTGCTGCAATTCCGATGACCACTGGGATCAAAACCGCTGCCGTACCGGTGTTGGAGAGAAATCCACTCATGCCTCCCACAATCACCATGATGGCCACGATCAGACCTCGCTCTGTTTTTGCAAACTTTGTTACCAGACTGCCGATCTCATTGGCCATGCCGGTCTCAAACAGTGCGCCGCCCACGATGAACATAGCAACAAACAGAATCACGTTACTGTTGATAAATCCACTAAAAGCATCACCTACGCTAAGGACACCGGTAACCACAAGTCCGATGCAGACGACCATGGATGTCAATCCCAAAGGAATCTTCTCTGTGACAAACAGGAGAATGGCAAATGCCAGAAAAATTAGTGTAATGGTTGCAGGACTCATAAAATACCTCCCAGTCTCTCTTCTGTTGGTAAAAAAGTGACATGGCCGTGTCTGTTTTCTTTGTATCTACAATATATCTCTTTTTTAGTATAATGTACATTTCATATACTTGACGTCAGCATAGTTTTAAACTATGCTGAATTCGTGAAGTTATTTTCCGAAGAACGGAGGTTTTCTATTATGACTCTGACGCAACTGGAGTATTTTTGTATGGTATGCCGTTATCACAGTATTACAAGAGCTGCGGATGCCCTCTACGTCTCACAGCCCACAATATCCACCTCAATTCGTGACCTCGAAAAGGAATTTCATTTAAAGCTTTTTAATCATGGAAAAAACAGAATTTCTCTCACCAAAGACGGAGAGGCCTTTTATCAGAAAGCAGAATATATCTTAAGACAGACACAGGAACTCTACTCAGATTTTTCAAATATTGAAGAGAACCGCCATCCGCTGCGGATCGGAATTCCTCCTATGATCAGTACCGTATTTTTCCCAAGGGTTACGGATCAGTTTCAGGAACAGTACAATATTCCGATCCAGCTTCTGGAATATGGTTCTATCCGCGCCCGCACTCTGGTAGATAACGAGCAATTAGATGTAGCAATGGCAAATATGGATTTTTATAATCTGGATAAGTACAATAGTTACGTCATGATGGAAGATCGTTATGTCTATTGCGTCTCCAGAACCCATCGGTATGCCGGTGAAAAAGGAATCACCATGGAAATGTTAAAAGATGAACCCATTATTTTATTTAATACAGATTCTGTCCAGACACAGACTGTAATCACACGACTGCGTTCTGCGGGAATTACACCAAATGTCCATATGTATTGCAGCCAGTTAGTCACTGTCCTCAATTTTGTCCGCGGTGGTAAATGTGGTGCTTTTCTATATTCCTCTCTTGCTGCCAATCCAAGAGATTTTGTAGAAATTCCTATTACCCCGGAGATTACCAGCAAATTTGGAATTATATGGAAGAAAGGAATCTTTGTGCCTGACCAGCTGACCAAATTTGTAAATTTTGTAAAGGACTTTGATGTAACCCCCTATTTGCCAAAGTTTTCTTAACTTAATAATGGATTTTATACTGCTCATATCCGGCAGTTTTCTTCATTGTTCCTTTGATATTTCATTCTTTCTCTCCAATTTTACTTTGTCTCCGGCAGCGTGATCACCACCTTGAACAGGTCACCGTCCGTAACGATCTCCATATCGCCCTTCTGCAGCTCCGTCAGGCTCTTGGCAATGGACAGTCCCAGTCCGTTGCCCTCCATATGGCGGGATCTGTCCCCTCTTGTGAACCGCTCTTCCAGCTCCTCCGGTGACATCTCCAGCGGGTAGGCCGACATGTTCCGGAAAATGATGTTCGCATTCTGTCCGTCATGCTCTACATTCAGATAGACACGGCTTCCTGCCTGGGCATATTTGTAAATATTGTTTAACAGATTGTCGAACACCCTCCACAGATGTCTGCCATCCGCCATGACCTTCACGGTCTCCTCCGGCTGTTTTACGATGGTCTCCAGCTTTTTTTCAGAAAAGCGCTGCTCGTATTCCCCCACCGCCTGTGACAGCAGTACCGACACATCACAGACCTCCGGATGGACCTCCAGATTGCCGGTGGTAGCTTTGGATGCCTCCAACAGATCATCCAGCAGCTTTTTCAACTTCTGGGACTGACGCAGCAGGACCTCGGCATACTCCGATATATGCTGTTCTCTCTCCTGTGCAGTCTCTGTATCGGCACCGTCTCCGGTATCCTTCGCATCACCGGACACTTCTTTTCCAATGAGATCCGCATAATTAATAATGGAAGTCAGTGGGGTCTTGATGTCATGGGACACATTCGTGATCAGCTCCGTCTTCAGATGTTCACTCTTCATCCTCTGTTCCACGGCTGCGGAAATTCCCTCGCCGATGCGGTTCAGGTTCTCTCCGTGCTCCTTGAAGGACAATACCATATGGGAGGTATCCAGCTTATAATTCAGATCTCCGTCTGCCAATGCTTCACTGCCCTCCTGCAGTTCTTTGCACATCAATGCCACAAAAGTAATCGCACCGCACAGAATAAATTTCTCTATGGCCCAGAAAAAGAGCAATACACCTGTATTGTGATAAAACATCATCAGTCCTAAAAATTCTGCAAGACAAATCATAAGGCACAAAAGTGCTGTTCTCCATACTACAGGAATCCCACGGATCAATTTCACAATACCACGGAAAAATCCCTTGCAGAATCTTCCGAAGAACCGGAACACTCTATACAGGATCGTATTCTGCCACCATTTTCCCATTTTCAGGCGGATAGCCAGCTCCATGAAGTACAGGGTGCACCATATCACCTCTGCGGCAAACAGTACCACCAGCACGATCAGATTGATCATACTTGAGTTCATACCGATCCATCCAAAAGCCAGGTACAGACCGGTAAAAGCTCCAATGGCAACGACCACTGTATACACATCCAGGTGGATCTCATGGATCGCACTGGGGGTAATACCCTCCCTGCCATTCTTATGTCCGGCACTGCACAACAGGAAGATAAAGCATAATAATGCCAGTATCGTTCCCACACAGCATACTACAGGGATCACATTCCGGTTATCATAAAACTGCTCTGCCTGATGATAGATCAGGGCATATTCGTCTTCCTTCGGCAGGCTGGGATTCACTGTCAGGGTAACCACAATACGCAGGTCGCGTTCTGCTAATGTTTTCTCTGCATCCTCCACCTGCAGCCGTTCTGTCCATTCTGTCTCACTTAAGGCATCCTTGATCATCCATTTTGCATATCGTTCCGCCCGCTCAATCGGCACATAGGTCTCTCCACCTAAGGATACGCTGTCCCCCAGATCCAGATATTTCTCCAGATTGCCGGAGGAAAGGGCTTCCTGCTCCGCTGCCGTCATGCTTTCCACATCAGACCCGGTATTGACAGATGGTTCAAGCTCCATGATATCAGAGCTTTCAGTGCTTCCATAACTTTCATAGCCATCATAGGCAGAGGAAGTTTCTGTGTTGATATAGGTGTTATCATTCCTATGCTGCACCTGGGACTCCAGCCGGTAAGTCAGATCATTTGTCTTGTCTACATAATCCTCGTTCTTCCATTCTCCCAGGAATTCATCCGTATCCAAATCGTAGCTCTCCACCTTCGCCCAGATGTTCCGCTGCCTGCAATAAGCTTCCATGGTCTGCAAGCTCTCATTCTCATACCAGTCGCGTATCCGATACAGATCCTGATTGACCTGCCGATACAACAGCTGATCATGGATAAACATCATTTTACCGGAGGAATACGCTCCACTGTCTGCAAGCATGCAGGTACCATAGAGTCCCAACATCCCCACAATTGCAGCTGCGATCATCAGAACAAATGCCACGACCTTTGCCAATGTGCTGCCCAACAGACTGTTTCCCTGTGCCGGCGCATTCTTTTTTTTCTCGGCTTTTTCTCTTTTTTTCCGTTCCCTTTTATTCTCTGACAAAGCTGTTTCTACCATCGTACTCACTGTATTTTCCACCGGATTATCCACTCTGTCCTGTTCTGTATTCCTGCTGTTTTCTTCCCTGTTATCCATATTCCTGTCTCCTTACTTCCCAGAGCAGCTCCGCGCTCCTGCCTGCTCTTATCCCTGCTTCTCACACTTGTAGCCCTGTCCCCAGACCACCTTCAGATATCTGGGTTCCGCCGGGTTGATCTCTAACTTTTCCCGCAGATGCCGGATATGGACTGCCACGGTATTCTCGCTGCCAAGTGGCAGATCATTCCAGATCTTCGAATAAATCTCTCTCGGAGAAAATACCTGCCCCGGATTCTGCATCAGCAGCTTTAAAATATCATATTCCGTAGGAGTCAATGCTACCGGCTCGCCATCCAGCGTCACCCGTTTCTCCTTGTCATCCAGTTCAATCCCTCCGACTCTGATCACATCCGGCCGCACACTTCCGCCACCCAGCTGCATATAACGCCGCAGCTGTGATTTCACCCTGGCAGATACCTCGATGGGATTAAACGGCTTCGTGATATAGTCATCCGCTCCTACCGTAAGTCCCAGCACCTTGTCGGAATCCTCACCCTTGGCTGTCAGCAGGATCACCGGAACATTACTCTTCTCCCGGATCCTGATCATCGCCTGTATGCCGTCCAGCTTCGGCATCATAATATCCATCAGTACCAGATGCACCTCATTCGTGTCTACCAGATGTACGGCTTCCTCACCGTCAAAAGCCTCTAAAAAATGGTAATTGCTGTCATTCAAGTATATCTTTAACGCGTTTACGATATCCTTCTCATCATCACAGATCAATATATTGTACATACTCTCCCTCATTTCTGTGCCGGTGGCTGCAGCCCGGACACTTCCTGCGCAAGGAGCTTTCCCTTACGCTGCCAGAACATCTGCTTTGTCCACAGATGTCCCGCTGATGAATTTATTGTAGCAGATAACAGATTAATAAAAAACAGGAAAAACCTTTAAGACTTTATTAAGATGACTTTACATAAAACACCCTCTGCCATGCCCAGCAGGGCAAAGACAAAGGGTGTGGATAATACATGTTGAAAAGTAAACAGGGAACAGATCAGGTAGCCGGTCAGTCCCAGGAAAACAGCAAGGCACTCCGGGCTTTGGGATATCTTTTT
>ENA-OPNW01001586-OPNW01001586.1-human-gut-metagenome-genome-assembly--contig:-NODE-1586-length-11003-cov-5.459445_pt1 | contig 11003 bp, 10 predicted proteins | sample MGYA00241540_ERZ501777 | MGnify/ENA primary metagenome ERZ501777 (study PRJEB25962, sample SAMEA2042615) | human gut metagenome | biome: human gut; feature: human-associated habitat; material: faeces...
GGGCAAGCCGCTTCGCTTGATGGTAGTCGGTATACCCAACACAGGCAAGTCATCGTTTATCAACCGCATGGCGGGCAAGAACAAGGCGAAAGTTGCGGACAAGCCCGGAGTCACGCGCCAGAACCAGTGGTTCAGCATCGGGAGCGGCATCGAGCTGCTCGACACGCCCGGCGTGCTCTGGCCGAAGTTCGACGACCCGGACGTCGGTCTGCACCTCGCGTTCATCGGCTCGGTCAAGGATACCATACTCGACATCGAGCTCATCGCGGCGCGCTTTCTGACGATAATGAACGAGAACTATCCCGAGAGGATAAAAGAGAGATATAAGCTCGAATTTTCGCCGGAGAGCGAGGAATTTGAACGCCTTGAAATGCTTGCGAGAAAGCGCGGTATGCTGATAAGCGGCGGCGAGCCGGACACGGAGCGCGCGGCGGTCATGCTCCTCGACGAGTACCGCGCGGGCAAATTAGGCAGAATAACGCTCGACTGATAAAAGGAGAAGGATACCATGAAAAAGACGACCATTCTCAGAGTTATAACTCTTTTGGCGGCTCTGCTCATGCTCTGCGCCTGCCAAAAGGCGGTGCCCGCCGGAGGAGAGGCGGAAAACACCTCCGAGAGCACGACTGCCGACTCCCGCGAGCCAGTCAGCGTGAATATCCTCGCCGTGGGCGACAATCTTATTCACGGGGTCATATACAATCAGGCGCACGCCCGTTCGGCGACCGGCGGCTACGACTTCACCTATGCCTATAAAAATGTCGCCTCTACCGTTGCGGCGGCTGATATAAGCATAGTCAATCAGGAGACGATAATCGACCCCGAGAAAGCACCGAGCACATATCCCTGCTTCAATTCCCCGACGGAGCTCGGCGACGAGATGGTGAAGATAGGCTTCGATGTTTTTAATATCGCGAACAACCACTCGCTCGACAAGGGCGAGAGCGGGCTGAGAAATGCCATAAAGTTCTGGAAGAGCAAGAATGTTGTCTTCTGCGGAGCTTATCTCGACGAAGAGGGCTACAAAACAATTCCGACTAACACCGTCAAGGGTATAAAGTTCGCCTATGTCGGGCTGACCGAGCCCACGAACGGACTGAGCTTGCCCGAGGGCAGCGAGACGATACTTATGCTCGGCGCGGATGAGGACAGAATAGAGAAGCGCGTCAAGGCGGCGTCCGAGATAAGCGACATGACTATAGTCAATGTCCACTGGGGCGAGGAATATACCCACACGCCGACGGATCGTCAGCATGAGCTGGCGCAGAAGCTTGCTGACTGGGGTGCGGATATAATCATCGGCACTCATCCCCATGTCATTCAGCCCGTTGAATACATAACCGCCGCAGACGGCAGAAAGGTGCTCGTCATCTATTCGCTCGGCAACTTTATTTCAGCGCAGGACAGAGGACCGAGAATGCTCGGCGGTATGATGCACATAACCGTCACCAAGGACTATCAAAAGAACACGACCGAGGTCACAAAGGCGAAGTTCACGGGCACTGTCACCCACTATGACTCGGGCTTCTCGAATGTCAGAGTGTATAACCTCGCGGACTACACCGACGCGCTCGCATCGCGCCACGGAGTGCGCTCGACAACGCCGTCTTTCAGCCTCAATTATCTCAACTCGCTGCTCCACGATGTCGTCAGCGACGAATTTTTGGAGGGCTGAAATGGCTGAAGAGATAGACCGCTATTATTATGAAAGAACTGCCGCGGAGCACGGATTTATGTGCGTCTGCGGAATAGACGAGGCGGGGCGCGGACCTCTTGCGGGTCCGGTCTTTGCCGCCGCCGTGATACTGCCCAAAGATTATATTATCGAGGGCTTGAACGATTCAAAAAAACTCAGCGAGAAAAAGCGCGACCTGCTCTTTGACGAGATAAAGGAGCACGCCGTCTATGCCGTCGCTAGCGCGAGCGTTGAAGAAATCGACGAGATGAATATCCTCAATGCGACCTTTCTTGCCATGCGCCGCACCTTCGATGCTCTGCCCGAGCGTCCGCAGGCGGCGTTTGTGGACGGCAACCGCTTGCCGGGTCTGCCCGTGCCGTCAAAGGCTATTGTAAAAGGCGACTCATTGAGTGCGTCAATAGCTGCGGCGTCGATAATGGCGAAGGTCAGCAGGGACAGATATATGCTCTCTCTCGACGAGCAGTATCCGGAATATTGCTTCAAAAAGCACAAGGGCTACGGCACGAAGCTGCACTATGAAAAAATACGCGAATTCGGCATATCTCCCGTCCACAGAAAGACGTTTTTGAAGAAACTGCCGGAGGGGTGGTAATATGCTCAGCGAAAAGGAAAAGCCCGGTCTTTGGGGTGAGATATACGCCGCGCGCTTCATGCGCGAAAACGGCTATGAGATAATAACCGCGAACTACCGCTGCCGCCTCGGTGAGATAGACATAATAGCTAAAAAGGATGGCTTTTTGGTGTTCACCGAGGTCAAGACCCGCTCGCCCGGCGCGATAGCTCCGGGGCGCGAAGCGGTCGGCAGCGCAAAGCAGGAGCGGATAATCGAAACCGCTTCGCTTTTCATGCAGAAAAATAACTACGATCTTCAGCCGCGCTTCGATGTGGCGGAGGTTACTCTCGGAAAGGAGAACGAGCCGATTTCCTGCGAATATATAGAAAATGCGTTTGACAGCAGCTTCTGAGTAATATTCGCTTCGGTCGGCAATATTATTTTATGGGTGATTTTATGGATTTTTTTGATTTGCACTGCGATACTCTTACTGAGTGCATGGACGACGGAGACAGCCTTTTAAAGAATGAACGCGACATCGATTTTGAGCGCGGAAGCATCTTCGGGCGCTGGAATCAGGTGTTCGCTGTCTTTGTCCCCGACAGCATGGACGATTCGCTCGTCGAGGGGTATTTCGACTCGGCGTGTAATTTCTATTTTGACGAGCTCAAAAAGAAAGGCGACGTTTTCCCGATACTCTCTTCCGAGGACGTGCGCGGACATTCGCGCGGCGTTATGCTCGCGATGGAGAGCTCGCGCGGAGTCGGCAGCCTCGAGCGCCTCGAAAAGCTCTATGAGCGCGGACTGCGGCTCATAACCCTCACATGGAATCACAAAAATCGAGCCGCGGGCGGCTGCGATGAGGGCGGCGGCCTTACCGATTGGGGCAGGGAGCTTGTCTCGAAAATGGAGAAGTTGGGCATAGTCACCGACGTGTCGCATTTGAGCGACAGGAGCTTCTATGACCTGTGCGAATTCAGCGACGCGCCGTTTATCGCAAGCCATTCGGACGCGCGCGCCGTTCATAACGAGGTGCGCTCGCTGACCGACGAGCAGATAAAAATTATCATTGAACGCGGCGGGCTTATAGGACTCAATTTCTATGACCGCTTCCTCGGCGGAAACGGCGGCAGAGAGGAGCTCCTGCGCCATACGGAGCATATGCTCTCGCTGGGCGCCGAGGACGTTATCAGCATAGGCTCGGACTATGACGGCTGCAGAATAAAGCCGGAGCTTCGCGGAATAGAGAAGATACCGAGCATCTGCGTCTATCTCGAGGAGCACGGAATACCCGAGGAGATATGCAAAAAAATATTTTTTGAAAACGCCGCGCACTTTTTTGAAAAGGTTTTACAACCAAGGCGCGTTATGCTATAATAAAATGTAATTTAACGCGAAGGATGGTCTCTATGCGATACACAAGTACAAGAGATAAAAATGTAGACGTCAGCTCATCCTGGGCGATTGCTCAGGGCATCTCCGCAGACGGCGGACTGTTTGTCCCCGTTGAGATTCCGAAGGTGAGCCTTGATGATATCGCCGCCATGGCGAATATGTCCTATGTTGAGCGCGCAAAGCGTGTGCTCAGCCTGTATCTTACCGATTTCACCGCCGAGGAGCTTGCCTACTGCGTCGAGGGTGCATACGGCGACAACAAGTTCTCCTCCCAGGATATCGCTCCGATACACGAGCTCAAAGCGGGCGAAGAGATTCTTGAACTCTGGCGCGGTCCCACATGCGCTTTCAAAGATATGGCGCTCCAGATGCTCCCGAGACTTATGACCGTCTCAGTCAAAAAGGCAGTCGGAACGCGCGAGACCGTTATTCTTGTCGCCACATCGGGTGACACGGGCAAGGCGGCTCTTGAGGGCTTCAAGGACGTTGAGGGCACGAAGATTCTCGTGTTCTATCCCGACGAGGGAGTCAGCCCCATGCAGAAGCTCCAGATGACCACGCAGGAGGGCTCAAACGTTGCCGTCTGCGCGATAAAGGGCAACTTCGACGACGCACAGACCGGAGTCAAGACGATATTCACCGATAAAGAGATAGGCAAGAAGCTCGCCGAGCACGGCATGGCTTTCTCCTCCGCGAACTCCATCAACTGGGGTCGCCTCGTGCCGCAGATTGTCTATTATTTCTCCGCCTATTGCGACATGATAAGAAACGGCAGAATCAAGGCGGGCGATAAGATTAACTTCGTCGTCCCGACCGGAAACTTCGGCAATATCCTCGCCGCCTACTATGCGCGCGAGATGGGTCTTCCGGTTGACCGCCTTATCTGCGCGTCGAACAAAAACCGCGTGCTCACCGATTTCTTCGACACTGGCGTTTACGACATCAACCGCAGCTTCTATACGACTTCGTCGCCGTCGATGGATATTCTCATTTCGAGCAACCTTGAACGCCTGCTCTTCATTGCGAGCGGCTATTCCGATGAGTTCGTGCGCGAGATGATGGGCGACCTCAAGCAGAAGGGCAAGTACACCATGCCCGAAAATGTAATGAGCGCGATAAACTCCGTTTTCTGCGCCGGCTGCTGCGACGATGAGGGCACGAAAGAGACAATTAAAAAGACATTTGAAGACTACGGCTATTTGTGCGACACGCACACGGCTGTCGGCATCAATGTCTATGAAAAATATGCAGAAAAAACGGGGGACAAAACTCCCACCGTTATTGACTCGACCGCAAATCCGTTCAAGTTCAGCCGCAGCGTGCTCGACGCAGTCGAACCCGGCGCATCCGAGGGACTTGACGAGTTCAGCATGGTCGGCGAGCTTGCCCGCGTGACAAAGACAAGCTGCCCCCCGCAGCTCGCCGATCTCAGGGACAAGCCCGTGAGATTCAGGGACGTCTGCGACAGGGACAGCATGGAGAAGGCTGTTTTCAGACTGCTCGGTATATGACGCGGGGCGTTCCCCGTGTTCAGCAGCCGCAGTGCTTCTTCGAGTTGTCGAGCTCAAATGTTGCGCACAGCGTGTCCTGGCATGAGCAGGCGCTCGTGTTGCCTATTTCGATGTGACCTGCGGTGCACTTGTAATCGTCCGCGTGATGGACGCAGTTGCAGGCGTTGCAGCGGATATCCTTGATGACCTTATCCATTTTCGATTACCTCCGAATGTTTTTGCGGCTCATGCCGCTGAAAGTATTTTGCCCGGCTCGAAGCCCGATTATTAAAAAGAAAAGGAGAGCACGATGTCACTTTTTGCAATTGCGGATACGCATCTTTCCCTGTCCGCGGACAAGCCTATGGATATATTCAACGGCTGGAGCGACTATGTGCAGCGCCTCGAAAAAAATTGGCGAGCTGTTGTCTCGGACGGCGACACGGTGGTTATCCCAGGCGATGTGTCGTGGGCGATGTCGCTCGAGGGTGCTCAGAAAGATTTTGCTTTTCTCGACTCGCTTCCCGGCAAAAAAATACTCATGAAAGGCAATCATGACTACTGGTGGAACACCGCTAGGAAAATGGAAAATTTTTTCAAAGAAAAGGGCTTTGAAACGCTCTCTATAGTCCACAACAGCGCGGTGTCCGTCGGCAATATCTCCGTCTGCGGCACGCGCGGCTGGTTCTTCGACGCGGAGGAGGACGCGGACAAAAAAGTTCTTCTGCGCGAGGCGGGACGGCTCCGCACATCGATAGAAAGCGGAATCGCGCTCGGCGGCGAGCCGGGCGTGTTTCTCCACTATCCGCCGATAACGCAGGATAGAATATGCCCCGAAATATATGATGTCCTCGTCGAGTACAAAATAAAACGGTGCTTCTACGGGCATCTCCATTCTTTTGCAACAAAAAGCGCTTTCGAGGGCGAGCGCGACGGGATAAAGTTTTCTCTTATCTCCGGCGATCACCTCGAATTTTTGCCCAAACTTATTGAAAAACAGCCGTAATTTCTGCCCGTCGGCGGATTTTGCGGCTAAAACGAAGAAAAAATCCCTGTTTTGGCAGAAAATCTGAAAAATAGTGTAGAAATTTTAACATATCTCTGCTATAATCTTAGAGTTACCTGTATAATGGGAGGAAAAACGAATGAGTTTAAAATCATCAAACAAAACGGACACCAACGTCTATACGCTGGAGATCGAGATCGGCGCAGAGCCGTTCAAGGCTGCTGTTCTCAAGGCTTATAACAAGGCCAAGAACAAGATCGCACTTCCCGGTTTCCGCAAGGGCAAAGCTCCTCTTGCCATGATCGAGAGATTCTACGGCAAGGATGTCTTCTATGAAGATGCACTTGAGATAGCTTTCCCCGAGGCTGTTTCCGACGCTTATAAGGAAGCGGGCATCGAGCCTGTTGACAGCCCGAAGGACGTCAATGTTAAGTCGATCGGCGAGGACGGCGTTCTCTTTGAGATGAAAGTCACCGTCAAGCCCGAGGATATCAAGGTCAAGGCTTACAAGGGCCTCGAGGCCGAGAAGGCTGAAGCTGCCGTCACCCCCGAAGAGGTTGATGCACGCATCGAGGCTATGAGAGAGCGCAACGCAAGAACCATCACCGTTGAGGATCGCGCAGCCGCCAAGGGCGACATCGCAGTCATCGACTTCGAGGGCTTTGTCGACGGCAAGGCTTTTGAGGGCGGCAAGGGTTCCAACTATGAGCTTGAGCTCGGTTCGGGTCAGTTCATCCCCGGCTTTGAGGATCAGGTCATCGGCCACAACGCAGGCGAGAGCTTCGACGTCAATGTCAAGTTCCCCGAGGAGTACACTCCCGAGCTTGCGGGCAAGGATGCCACTTTCAAGGTCACTCTTCACGAGATAAAGGTCAAGGAGCTTCCCGAGCTCGACGATGAGTTCGCGAAGGATCTTGATTACGATAATGTCGACGAGCTCAAGAAGGGCGTCGAGGCTGATATGCTTGAGCACAGACAGTCCGATGTCGAGAAGGAGTTCGAGGCAAAGCTCATGGAAGAGCTTGTTGCCAATGTCGAGGCTGAGATCCCCGAAGTCATGTTCGACACCCAGAAAGAGGAGAACATCAACAACTTCGCTCAGAGACTCGCTCAGCAGGGCATCGATGTTGACACCTATCTTTCATATATGGGCACCGACAAGGAAGCTTTCGAGAGCTCCATGCGCGAGCAGGCTGTTTCTCAGGTCAAGCTCGGTCTTGCTCTCGACAAGATAGCAGAGGACGAGAAGATCGAAGTCAGCGCCGAGGATATCGAGGAGGAGTTCAAGAAGCTCGCCGAGATGTACGGTATGGAAGTTGAGAAGATCAAGAGCCTTATAGCCGAGGATCTGCTCAAGGCTGATCTGCTCAAGGAGAAGGTTGTCAAGTTCGTCGTCGACAACGCAAAGGCTCTCAAACCCGGCAAGAAGGCTGCAGCGAAGAAGGCTCCGGCAAAGAAAGCCGCAGCGAAGAAGACCGACGACGCTGAGGCTGCCGAGAAGAAGCCCGCAGCGAAGAAGGCTCCCGCGAAGAAAGCCGCTGCAAAGAAGGACGAGGGCGAAGCCGAGAAGAAGGCTCCCGCCAAGAAGCCCGCGGCGAAGAAGACTGCCGCAAAGAAGGCCGACGATGCCGAGGCTGCTGAGAAGAAGCCCGCAAAGAAGGCTCCCGCGAAGAAGAAAGCAGTAGACGCTGAATAATCTTCGCCAAACGATACTATAATTAATCCGTACTGCTCCCGTCCGGCTTTTTCGCCGGGCGGGCGCAAGCATACGGCACCTGCATCGGACAACAAAGGAGGAAAAAGTAATGGCATTAGTACCTTACGTTATCGAACAGACCAGCAGAGGCGAGCGTTCATACGATATCTATTCCCGCCTGCTCAGCGACAGAATAATCGTCCTCTCCGACGAGATAAACGACGCAACGGCGAGCGTAGTGGTTGCGCAGCTTCTCTTCCTTGAGGGTCAGGACGCCGAAAAAGATATTAGCCTTTATATCAACAGCCCCGGCGGTTCAGTCACCGCAGGCTTCGCGATATACGACACCATGCAGTTCATCAAGTGCGATGTTTCGACCATCTGCATGGGCATAGCGGCATCGATGGGTGCGTTCCTGTTTGCCGCGGGCGCAAAGGGCAAACGCCTTGTGCTGCCCAACAGTGAAGTTATGATCCACCAGCCTCTCGGCGGTGCTCAGGGTCAGGCGACGGAGATAAAGATTGCCGCCGATCATATCCTCAAGACCAGAGAGAGAATCAACAGAATTTTAGCTGAGAATATGGGCAAACCGATTGAGTTTGTTGAGCGCGAGACCGAGCGCGACAATTTCCTCACAGCGGAGGAAGCCGTCGAATACGGACTTGCAGATAAAATAATTTACAACAGATAAATCCGGAGGGCTGTTATGCCGCGTGATGATGATAAGAGGGAAAGGACAGTCCGCTGTTCTTTCTGCCAGAAAACACAGGATCAGGTCGAGAAGCTTATCGCCGGTCCGGGGGTGTATATCTGCAACGAGTGTGTGGAGCAGTGCCTCAATATAATTGAGGCGGACGAAAAGCGTTCCCGCCGCAAGGGCGGTCAGCGCACGAGCGATAAGCCGCTCCCCAAGCCCCATGAGATCAAAGAGAAGCTCGACGAGTATGTTATAGGTCAGGACGAGGCGAAGAAAACGCTGAGCGTCGCGGTCTATAACCACTATAAGAGAATAAACAGCGCGAAGAACAGCGATGTTGAGATCCAGAAGAGCAATATCATTCTTCTCGGACCCACGGGTGTGGGCAAGACGATGCTTGCGCAGACCCTCGCGAAGATACTCGATGTTCCGTTCGCCATAGCGGACGCGACCACGCTCACCGAAGCCGGTTATGTCGGCGAGGATGTTGAAAACATCCTGCTCAGAATAATCCAGGCTGCGGACTACGACATAGAGCGCGCCGAGCGCGGCATAATCTATGTCGATGAGATCGATAAGATAGCGAGAAAGTCGGAGAATCCGTCGATAACAAGAGATGTCAGCGGCGAAGGCGTTCAGCAGGCGCTGCTCAAGATAATCGAGGGCACGGTTGCCAATGTTCCCCCGCAGGGCGGCAGAAAGCATCCCCAGCAGGAGTTTATCCAGGTCGATACCTCGAATATCCTCTTCATCTGCGGCGGCGCGTTTGACGGACTGGACAAGATCATCGAGCAGCGCACCGACAAATCGACCATCGGCTTTGACGCGCCGGTCGAGAGCAAGAGAAACCGCGACGTGGGCAAGCTCTTCCAGCTCGTTCAGCCGCATGATCTGCTGAAATTCGGCATCATTCCCGAGCTGGTCGGCCGTCTGCCCGTCATTACATCGCTTGACAGCCTCCGCAAGGAGGATCTCGTCAAGATCCTGACGGAGCCGAAAAACGCCCTCTGCAAGCAGTATCATAAGCTGCTGGGCTACGATCAGGTCAGCCTCAGCTTTGAGTCCGGCGCCCTCGACGCCATCGCGGAGAAGGCCATTGAGCGTCAGATCGGCGCACGCGGTCTGCGCGCGATCATGGAGGACATTATGACGAACATCATGTTCGACATTCCTTCCGATCCGACCATTCAGAGCGTCCTCGTCACGGAGGACTGCGTGCGAAACGGCTCCAAGCCGGTCGTGACGCGCGACCCCAGCAAGCCGCGTGCTCCCATCAAGAACGCGGGCGTAACACTGTAAGCCCCTTCGGGTGTACAGATCTGACCGGCAAGCTGCCGGTCATGATGAGCGATTACTGACAAAAGGGGAGCATTTGCTCCCTTTTTGTGTTATTTCTCCGGGAAAGGAGACGAAATTATGAATGATAAGAGAGCCGTTACCTGCCTGCCGATCCTGCCGCTGCGCGGGCTTTGCGTGTTTCCGGGCATGGTGACGCATTTTGATGTCGGCCGCAAAAAGTCTGTGCTGGCTGTCGAGGAAGCGCTGCGTGAGAACCAGAAGATTTTCCTCGTTGCGCAGAAGGATGTGCAGACCGACGATCCGAAGATGCGGGATCTCTATGACATCGGCACCATTGCCGAGATCAAGCAGATCCTGCGTATGCCGGGCGAGAATATGCGTATTCTCGTCGAGGGCTGCGTGCGCGCGGAGCTGATCGATGTGGTGCAGAGTGAGCCGTACCTGTTTGGACGTGTGTCGGAGCTTGCGGATGTGCCGGTCACGCGCAGCTCGACCCGCACCGACGCGCTCGCACAGCCAGTTTGAGCAGTTCTGTGAGCTGGTCGGCAGAAACATTCAGGAGCCGCTGCTGCAAATGCTCACTGCGGACGACCCCGGCCTCATTGCGGACATCATCGGTCAGCATGCGACCTTTTCCTATCAGGACAAGCAGAAGCTGCTTGAGCAGCTGCATCCCGTGCGGCGGCTGGAGCATGCCACGACGCTGATGGAGAAGGAGCTTGAGGTCCTGCGCCTTGAAAACGAAATTTCGGAGAAGGTGCAGCAGAGCGTTGACAAGAGCCAGCGGGACTACTATCTGCGCGAGCAGCTCAGCGCCATCCGCGAGGAGCTTGGCGAGGACGCCGACGACGATGACGCGGATGTATACCGCGAGAAGATCCGAAAGCTGCATCTGGACGACGAGATCGAGGAAAAGCTCCTCAAGGAAGTGCGCCGCATGGCAAAGCAGCCGCCCAATTCTCAGGAGGCCGCGCTGCTGCGCAATTATCTGGACGCAGTGATCGAGCTGCCGTGGAACACACGGACAAAGGAACGGCTCGATGTGCGTCAGGCACGAAAAATTCTCGACGCGGATCATTTTGGCCTTGAAAAGGTCAAGGAGCGCATCCTGGAGACGCTGGCTGTCCGGCAGCTTGCGCCGGAGCTTCCGGGGCAGATCCTCTGCCTC
>ENA-OPNW01001591-OPNW01001591.1-human-gut-metagenome-genome-assembly--contig:-NODE-1591-length-10992-cov-5.292128_pt1 | contig 10992 bp, 10 predicted proteins | sample MGYA00241540_ERZ501777 | MGnify/ENA primary metagenome ERZ501777 (study PRJEB25962, sample SAMEA2042615) | human gut metagenome | biome: human gut; feature: human-associated habitat; material: faeces...
CGCCGTTTTCGTAGCGGTCAAAGCTGGGCTTTCCCCGCATGAGCATTTCAAACGCACGGCTGCTGCCGTTCGTAAAGTACATTGTGGCTGCGCCTCCTTTCAGATTTGGGCAGAAAAAAACGCCGTAGACTTTTCTCAAAATCTACGGCGTGGGCGTATGCGAAAAGGGATGCTGCCTTACGGTAACATCCCTTTTGTCGCTTGGTTATTCAATTTTTGAGCTAACCTGTTTGCCCTCTGCCCTTAAAAGCGTTGATTTTACTGGGTTTCTGCTTGTTTTCCTATGTCAACGCTCTTAAGGGCGTCTTTTTTTTGAGCTTGTCCGGAGTCGAAGTTTATCCCCCGTAGGAGGAAATCCGGCCACAAGCTCCAGACTCCTCGCGGATGACGCGAGGAGTTTTTCTATGTGCAAGAACACTGACAAGCGATATACGGTTCCCATGAAGAACGCGGAGGCCTCCGTCCGCATGGAGGGCTGTCAGGTAACGCCCCAGATGCGGGAGCAGTGCCAGCGTGTGCTGCGGGGCGAGGTGACCACGGCGGAGCTGCTGCGGCGTTTTGCAAAACCAGCCGAGAGGTGACGATGATATGGCGTACAGCATCGATCCCATTCAGGACAACTGCTACCCCGGCACAACGGTGCTGGTGAACAAACTGCATATCCATGACGAGGCCGCGCTGCAAGAGGCGGAGGCTCTCGCCACCTATGTCAACGCCTCCAAGCTGGAACAATGCCCGCTGGAAGGCGTTTTTGATTTTGCCCACTATAAAGCGATCCATCAATTTCTTTTCTCTGACTTGTACGATTGGGCAGGGCAGATCCGCACGGTGAACCTTAGCAAGAAGGGAACGGATTTCTGCCCTGCTGGGGAGATCGAACCGCAGGCCAAGCTGATTTTTGACCGGCTGAAGGAGCAGAATTATTTCAAAGGCTTGCCCCATGACGCATTCGTGGAGGAGATCACTGACTTCTACTGCACGACCAACTACCTGCACCCCTTCCGCGAGGGCAACGGGCGTACCCAGCGGGCGTTCCTGACGCAGCTCATCCGCAGCGCGGGACATGATCTCAACTGGTCGGAGGTGGATGGCGACCTGCTGATGATCGCCACCGTCCAGGCCGCGCAGGGTGTGACAGACCTGCTGCGTCAGGTGCTTGGCGAGGCGATATATTAGAAAGAGTATGCTGTTACACATGATATGATTGTTTGTTACGGTAAGGAGGGGTATTTTGAAACTGATTCATCTGTCTGACCTGCATATCGGAAAGCGGGTCAACGAGGTATCCATGCTGGAGGATCAGGAGTATGTCCTGCGGCAGATACTACAGATCATTGACGCCGAAAAGGCGGATGCGGTGCTGATCGCAGGGGATGTCTACGACAAGAGCCTCCGCCTGCGGAGGCGGTAACGCTGTTTGACGATTTCCTATGTCGGTTGGCCAAGCGAGATTTACCGGTTTTCATCATCAGCGGCAACCATGACAGTCCGGAGCGATTGGCTTTTGGCAATCGACTTCTGGAACACAGCGGCATACATATTTCACCTGTATACAGTGGGAAGATAGAACCTGTTACGCTCACGGATGAATATGGCGCGGTGAACTTCTGGCTACTGCCGTTTGTAAAGCCCGTCCATGTAAAGCGTTTTTATCCCGATGAGGGTATCGAAAGCTATACCGATGCCATTCGCACGGCGATACAGTACATGGAAGTGGATCAAACGGCTCGGAACGTACTGCTGACACACCAGTTCGTCACCGGAGCGGCTACCTGCGAGTCGGAAGAACTCTCTGTAGGCGGCACGGATAATGTAGACGCAGAGGTGTTTGAGGGCTTTGATTATGTGGCGCTGGGACATCTTCATGGCCCGCAGAATATTGGTTCCAACCGGATACGCTACTGCGGAACGCCGCTGAAGTATTCTTTTTCAGAGTGCGGGCACCACAAGAGTGTTACCGTGGTGGAGCTGGGAGCAAAGGAAAATCTGGAGCTGCATCTCTGCCCGCTGACACCCAGACACGATATGCGCCAGCTCAGGGGGACGTTTGCGGAATTGACAGACAAGGCAAATTACAGTGGAACAGCAACGGAGGATTACATCCATATCATCCTCACAGACGAGGAAGATGTGCCGGAAGCGGTAGGGCGTCTGAGAGTCATCTATCCCAATCTGATGAAAGTCACTTACGACAATACCCGCACCCGCACAAATCAGGTATTGGACAAGGCGGAGGATGTACATCTGAAATCGCCGATTGAATTGTTTGCGGAGCTATATGCCAAGCAAAATAACCAACCCATGAGTGATGAGCAGTGTGCCTTCATGCAGGAGCTCATCGAGTCAATTAAGGATGGTGTGGAATGAGGCCTTTGAAACTGACAATGGCGGGATTTGGCCCTTACGCAGGTGTACAGGTGCTGGATTTTGACTGTCTGGGTAGCAGCGGGCTTTACCTGATCACAGGCGATACCGGCGCGGGAAAGACAACGATTTTCGACGCCATCACATTTGCCTTGTTCGGTGAGGCCAGCGGTAATAACAGGGATTCCACCATGCTGCGTTCCAAGTATGCCAAAGACGATGCTCCGACATATGTGGAGCTTACCTTTGCCTACGGAGGGAAATCCTATACAGTGACACGAAATCCAGCGTATGAACGAGCAAAGACCCGGGGCACCGGAACCACAACAGAGCTTGCTGGTGCGGAGCTGACCTATCCTGATGGGCGGCTAATTACTAAACAGCGAGAAGTGGATGCGGCGATCCGCGAAATCATCGGTTTGACGCGGGAGCAGTTCTCTCAGATTGCCATGATCTCACAAGGCGATTTCCGAAAGCTACTGCAAGCGGATACCAAAGAACGGCAGAAGATATTTCGGGATATTTTTAAAACCGACTTCTATGTGTTGCTGCAAAATCAGTTAAAAGAAAGTACCGGAGAAATTAGGACACAACGCGAACAGGCAAGCCAAAGCATCCAGCAGTATATCAATGGGATGACCTGTGACGAGGATTCCGTTTACGCGTTGGATGTGCAGAAAGCCAAAAACGGGGAACTTCCTATAACGGAGGTAATGGAGCTGCTTCGGACACTTTTGGCCGAGGATCAAAAGGCGGAATCCCAGTTGGAGGCTGCGTTGGACACGGTGGAGAAGGCGTTGGAGCAGATCACATCGAAGCTGACACAGGCAGAGGCGTATGAAACCAATAGAGCGGCGCTTGCGGAACGTGTGGCCGAAGAAGCAATGCTGACGGTGGCGCTTGAGACCGCAAAAGCCACACTGGATGCGGCACAGAAAACTGTTCCGGCACAGGAAAAGATTCAGAGCAAAATCGCGGAAATGGAGTTGCTGCTGCCGTCCTACGATGAGTTGGATACTCACGCGGCGGCTCTTGCTGCGGCTCAGACAGATCTGGCGGGGGCACACGCGGCGCAAGAGAGTGCCGCAAAAGAAAAAAACGATTTGACGACCGGGATTACGGAACTGAGGACGGAGCAAAAGGATCTTGCCGATGTGAGTGCTGAGAAGGAAAAACTGGCCGCGCAGCTGCAGCAGCTGGGAGACCGGCAAAAGCAGTTTGTGGATTTCCTTTCTGGCATGGAGGGGCTTGCGCGTGAGCAGGCAGAATTAGCGAAAAGACAAGAAGAATATCTGAAAGCGGAAGAGACCTCTTCTGAGTTGCTGCGGGAGTACGAGGTCAAGGAGCGTGCGTTCCTGCGGGAGCAGGCCGGCATTATGGCAAGTGGCCTGACTGCTGGCATGGCATGCCCCGTCTGCGGTTCTATAGAACATCCTCATCTGGCTGTGCTTGCAGAGGACGCGCCTACCGAGGTGGATGTAAAGAAGGCCAAGGCAGAATACAATAGAGCGCAGGATAAAACAAAGAAAGCCAGCAACGAAGCGCAGAAGTTGAAGGGAACTGTCGCTACAACAGAAGAAATACTCGCCAAGGAGATCGACAGTCTGATCCCGGGAACCCCACCGGAGGACAGCGCAAAAGCAGCGGAGGAGCAGGAGAATCTTCTTGCGGTGCAGATTGAGGGGCTGAATGTACAGATCGCGGCACTTGCGAAAAAGATGGCGCGACGAGAGGAACTGGATATCCTGCTTCCGAAAAAGGAACTGCTCCTGCGTGCGGCGGAAGAAACAATTGCCATGAAAACGGCGGAGATCGCGTCTTTGACGGCAAAGGCTGAGAGCAGCGAGGCACAGATCCATGTGCTCCGGAACAGGTTGGCATTTTCAGATAAGGATACCGCCGAGGCGGAGATCAGCAATCTGCGGGAAGAGTCGGATAAGCTGCGCCAAAACTTGAAAACAGCGGAAACAGCGTATAATCAAAGCAAGGAAAATCTGGCCGGCATTCGCGGCACCATTGAGCAGCTTCACAAGCAGCTGGAAAACGGAACGGATATAGATACCGAGCAGCTGCAGGCGAAGAAGGACGAATATGTCTCGCAAAAAGCCGTCGCTATGGCAAAGCAAAAAAACGTTCACGCCAGTATTTCTGCTAACAAGAGTGCATTGGAGGGCATCTCCGGTAAGGCGGCTGAAATAGAAGCATTGGATAAAAAGTACGCATGGATGAAAGCCTTGTCCGACACGGCGAACGGCTCCGTATACGGTAAGGACAAGGTGATGCTGGAGACATATATCCAGACTACCTATTTTGAACGCATTCTGGCGCGTGCCAACATCCGCCTGCAAAAGATGTCCGGAGGTCAATACGACCTGAAGCGCCGCGAGGAAGCGGACAACAAGAAGAGCCAAAGCGGTTTGGAGCTGGACATCATCGACCATATCAACACGACCGAGCGCAGCGTCAATACGCTCTCCGGCGGCGAAGCATTTCTTGCTTCTCTGGCGCTGGCTCTGGGGTTGTCCGATGAGGTGCAGATGTCCACCGGTATCCATCTGGATACGCTTTTTGTGGACGAGGGTTTTGGCTCACTGGATTCCGAGGCCCTCAGCAAAGCGTATAACACACTGGCGGGGCTGACAGAGGGCAACCGCCTGGTGGGCATTATCTCCCATGTAGCGGAGCTGAAGGAGAAGATAGACAAGCAGATCGTGGTGAAAAAAGAAAAGACCGGCGAGAGCCGGGCGGAAATGTGCATATAGAATACAAATCAAAAGAGATGCACCATCCAGATTGCTGGAGAGGTGCATCTCTTTTTGCATTCATGCATTTTGGTTAGTCATACGTCGCAGATATACTCTTTCTACAATAATGCGCACATCCTTTTGTGTTATGTTTTGACCAATTTTTTCGCTCCATCGAATGCGTAAAGTATCTGCGTATTCTTGACGAACACCTTTTTTGCTCATGCCAACAAGCCTATCATCTGTGGAAAGGAAGTCTTCTATTTCCTGCAATGCATTTTTGTAATCAACTTCCCGTTGGCGAACAGCTTCTATTTCTAGTTGCTTTGCTTCGTTTTGTTTCTGGGAGAGCAAAGAAGATAACTTGTTTTCAAAAGCCTTGATAAATTGCTGTTGGTCCGGCAACAAAGCACCGCTTCCGTCAGAGTTGTCAAGAATCATAACACCAACTTTGCTACCACAAAATGGAACGTATGCTTCGAATAGAGTTGGCCGAGTTTCACTAATTGTTTTTGCTGCTTGATTTTGTTTAGTGGCCGCACGCTCTAATTCCAAAAAAAGATCGGGTAAAACTGCGCGAAAATGTGAGGAATCAATATGTGAATACTGCAGAGAAGTGACGCGCCAGTCATTTTCAAACTGTGCAAGCAGGTGCTTTTTCAGATCTTCAGTGTCAATTACATGGTCTTCAACACTATCGTAGGTATAATTATAAAAAATGCTCGATAAATTATTTCCTGTACAGAACGAAAGAAAATCACCGAGGTCATCACTGGATAAAATGATGTCTTGATCTACTCGAAGCACATAGTCCGCTTCAAAAGGTACAATACCTAATGCCTTGCATCTTGACAAAAATGCACTCTCGTTGAGTATACTATCCATAACTATCTCCTATAAGACTGCTTTTTCGCACCCGCTTGATATGCTTATCATACCATCTGTGATTTGGTTTTGCAAGACCGTACGGAGTCCGCTTGCGTTACTGGGTCAATGGAGCACAAATAGCGGCATCATTCATATCGCAGGTATGGTAATACAGTATGCGTTTGGAGGACTTAGACGCTTATTTTCCCATCGATTTAATTTCCAAAATTTTCAAGTATAGAGGGGGATTGTTGAACACGATTACTTTCAGTTCATCCACAACTCGGGTTACAATTTGGTATAACATCCCTCGTGCGCTATAATAGCTGGGATGAGCAGTTAATGCCCCCGTTTCGTCATAACTAAAGTTTTGATCTAAAACAAAGGCGACTTTTGAAAATTCTTGACCAATAACTGCATGGGCATTTTTTTCACATATACCCGACAGTTGTTCATATGGATCTATATCATACTGCGAAGTAGTATATGTGATAGGAACCCATCCTTTAAGTTCAAGAAACGCAATATAGCTTTTCAAATCTAAAGAGTCTCCAAAGTATTCTACACTTACTCCACTGTAATCTAAATTGTCCTTGCTCCGCCCAATATTTAGCAGGTTAGTAATAAATGATGCCATTGCTTTATTTGTCCTAATTTTATTGGTCAGTTTTCTTGTTATTGTGGTAAGTCCGGGAAATCCGTTTTCAAGATACTCAGTCAAATTTTGCGTTTCACCCCCGCGCAAATATTGCTTTACATCAAATGAAAACAGTAACGGAATTTGGCAGTCTACCGCTTTCTTTGTAAGTGCATCCAATTGCCCTTGCCGTATCCGCTGTGACTCGTCAATAAACACATAGTCGCATCCACACAAATCAATAAATTCGCTCTGGCTTGATATATTTCGAATCGGGACAATGTCCCAGCCATAGTTGTCGCGCAGTAGTTTGTGACCTTCATTTAGCAGACCGCAATGTATAATTTTTACATGCTTTCCCCTGTTAAGAATTTCCTTTGCAATATCATAAAGCAGTAAAGTTTTTCCGGTCCCCGCGTTAGCTGATATGCAAAAGAACGAAAGCTCTTGCTTTTCTGCCTCACCTAAAAACTCTTCTCTGATTTTCTGCTGCGCACTTGTCAAGAAATATTCACCTTTAATAAACTGTGCTGTCGCATTAAACGGCGAGACTAAATAATTTGACGGTATGAACATTCTGTCTGGATCGGCAGTATAATCTGGCACCATAGTCTTCATATAAACGGAAAGTACATGCGGTGCTATATGCTCGATTTTATTATCCTCAGGTGTATACGAGTAATATCCGTCGTTCTCAACATACGCAAATATTTTTGTTGGTTTTCCTAAAAACTTCAGGTAATATTCATTTTTTCGGAGTTGATCAAATATTTTCTGATGCTTGTTGGCAACCTTTAACTCACTTTTTAACTCAATGTTTAGGACGCAGTCTACTCCAAATCGCAGCAAATCGAATTCTTTACTTATCTGAGGAATCTCATAGCTGACGAAGAACCCATCAAAGTCACCTACCTCACAACCATAGGAAATCATATCTTTGCAAAATGCGTCAAGCACTCTAATCTCGTGGGATTTTAACGTTTTGAATTCTTTCCCTATATTTCTATCCAATATATTGAGTGCTCTGTCGCCTTGAAGCGTAGATATTAGATTTTTCGGTTTCACCTGTAAATCCCTCCTTGGACACTAATTTAAATCGAAATGTTTAGGGCAATCAGTCGAATTCCAAATTATTATAACATATTCTGCAGGCAAAGAAAATCGCAATAGATAAAAAGAGGACATTGATTAATGTCCTCTTTTTATCTACACTTACGACTCCTTCAACCACTGCTGGAACTGTTCCACAGTGATGCTACCCTCGTCGCATTTCTTTTTCTGCTCTCTGGCCTGCTCGCTCCACGCATAAAACTCACTGTCGCTGATGCGCCCGGCCTTGATCCACGCAAAACGGCGTTTGTACTCTCTGCGGTAGACCTTGAACACCGGGTCGTCCGCCTGCTTCAGCGTCCACTGCTGGAAGGCCCCCATCGCGCGGCAACTGGACTGACCGTCGAGCGGTGTGCGGCCGCAGTACTCCGCGCTGACGCGGCCTGTCTGGGCGAAGTACCGTCCGCAGTTCTTGCAGCGACGCACGGTGATATTGCGCTCTACGCAAGTCTGCAAAGAAAAGCTGATCATATCCGCCACTGTATTCACATATAGCACCGGCGCACAAGCGTCACCATCCACCGGCTCGAAGCGCGTGGTCAGCAGACGGAACGGGAACAATTCCGGGTCGCTGGGCTGGTCAGGCTGGTCAAAATGATAGTACCGCATGATTTGCCGGCTGGGCTCGCGCCCGGCCTTGTCTATATCCAGTATCAGCGCGAAGAACCGCTGGATCTGCTTTTGGTACAGCGGCAGCTCCTCCAGCAGTGACCGCAGCTCGTCCAATGCGCCCGATACCGCAGCCTCAGTGTTCCCGAAGCCTACGGAATGGAGATAGAACCACTTGGCATACAGCACGCGAAAAAAACTGTGCATCTCTGCCAGCGCTCCCAGCCTGACCATGGCGTTGGTCACACGCTCACGGTCGAGGCTCTCTAAGTCATCGGAGATGCACCGCAGCGCGACGGCAACCTTCCCGGTGTCCAGTTCTGTGAAGGACAGCAGCGACTCCAAAAATGGGAAGACCTTTCGCTGTGACGGCGCACCTTGCGTGCCGAAAGCATCGCTCTCGATGACCTCATGCCTTCCGGGGAAATACATTTTACAGTACCACATAACATCCTCCGATTATGGACTAATTGTAAATAATGATCGACAGCGTTGACAGATCATGCCGCCTCTGTTATGATAGACTCGAGCTAAATGTCTAATCGATATTGCAATTAGTCTACATCATCCGCGCAACCATGTCAACAAAAATCGGAGGTGTCTATTGAACTTACAAAACAACAAGCTGAAATTCACACCGCTGCCCAACGAGATATTCTCTCTGCATTTAAGCACCGGTGAACTGGCCACCTACGCTGTGTTGATGCGGCTGGAAGACCCGCGCACCTACGAGTGCTGGCCCAGCTACGAAACTATCGGTAAAGCCATCGGCAAAAGCAAGAGCTCCGTCAAACGCTATGTGGCGGGGCTGGTAGAAAAAGGGCTCATCACCGTAGAGCCGACGTCGGTCATCATGCGGAACGGGCTGAAGAAAAACGGCAACCTGCGTTATCACATCCGCCCTATTCGCGAAGCGGTGGAGTGGTACACCCAGCATCAACTGTACCTCGCCGAAGCCGCCGCCGAACGACATCGGGTACAGCGGAAACTGTCGGCGCAAGCCGCAGAACCGCCGTGTTCGCCGCTGTGAGCCACTGTGTGGCCTCGCAGGGTAGGACGAGTGTCACAGGACGCTGGGAGTCGGGGAAAGCGGAGCATCGCGCCTTCGGCGCGATGGCAAGTTTCGCGTTTGTGGTACGGTTTCGGCCCTTGGCCGAAACCGCTCCCCAAACGCTGCATGCGGGCTAAGCCCACACCCCTTTTCATGGAGGAGCAACGTATGAAGAAAGAAGAATTTATCCGCATCCGCGTGGCGGGATGGCAGAAGAAATACATCTCGCTCCAGGCGGAGAAGGCACATAAGTCTCTCAGTCAGTATGTGCGGGACGCGGCCATGGACAAGGATGTGACGGTCATCGACGGCGTGGATGACCTCATCCGCGAGCTGCGTCGGCAGGGCAATAACCTGAATCAGCTGGTCGTCATGGCGCGGCAGGGTCACATCGAGCTGGTCAACATGGAGCCGCTCATGGAGGTGTATGAAAACACATGGCAAATGTTAAATTTATTGCTGTCTCGCGTGGGCTGAGGGGCATCGTTGACTATGTCACCAACCGGGAAAAGACGGTGGAGCAGCTTATCAGCGGCGTCAACTGTGTAGCGCGGACGGCGGTGCCGGAATTCGAGGCGGTGAAAAAGCAGTTCCGCAAAACGGAGGGCCGCGGTTACTACCACATCGTGCAGGCGTTCGCGCCGGACGACCCGCTGGACTTTGCAACGGCGCACGAGCTGGGGGTGAAGCTGGCGGAGCATTTTGAGGGCTACCAGTGCATCGTGGTCACCCACATGAACACCGCCCACATCCATAACCACATTATCATGAACTCCGTCAATTTCGAGACGGGCATGAAGTTCCATCAGTCCGCAAGGGAGATGCAGCAGGTCAAGGACTACTGCAGCCAACTCTGTCGGGAGTACGGCTTGTCCGTCACGGAGTCCAAGGCCGATCCGTTCCGTATTCCGATGTGGAAGAAACATCTGGTGGATCATATCAAAGAGGCTATGGAGCAGAGCCGCACGCAACAGGAGTTCGTTGCGTATATGAATGCCTACGGCTATGATGTGAAATGGGAGCCGAATCAGAAATACATCACCTACACCACCCCGGAGAACATCCGCTGCCGGGACAGCAAGCTGTTCGACCAGACGCTGAAGCGCGAGAATATGGAGCTATACTTCCGGCTGGGCGGCGCGGATTATCTGCAAGCCTGCCGGGAAATTGCCTATGACCATCGTGAGCCGACACCTACGCTGGAGGATGCCGTCTGCGGCATGGCGGGTACGGTGGCTGCCATCTGCGCCCTCTGCGAGGACGAGAACAGCGAGGTCAGCGACCTTGCCCGTGAGCTGTATTACAGCAGCCTCTTGCTGCAGGAACTGGTGGAGTGGTATCAGTCCCGCCGTCAGGAACAGGAAAATTACGAGGAAGAATATGAGCAGTATCACGGTTTCGACATGACCATAATGTAAGGAGGAGCGAATGAACGAATGTACCTATAAGAATTACGACGAGCTGCCCCTGATGCTGAACGTCGTGCAGGTGGCGGCGGTGCTGGGCATCTATGGTGACCTGTTTGCCAGCGTGGTCAAGCGCCAGTGCGGCATCAAGGATTACGGCACCATCTTCCCGGGGCACGGCGGCATTCTGGACCGCTTTGACAG
>ENA-OPNW01001595-OPNW01001595.1-human-gut-metagenome-genome-assembly--contig:-NODE-1595-length-10983-cov-1.631955_pt1 | contig 10983 bp, 7 predicted proteins | sample MGYA00241540_ERZ501777 | MGnify/ENA primary metagenome ERZ501777 (study PRJEB25962, sample SAMEA2042615) | human gut metagenome | biome: human gut; feature: human-associated habitat; material: faeces...
TATGCCTGCCATTGAAAAAGCTGAGGCGGCCGTCAGTAACATTAGTTTATTCTTCATGATATTATTTATTGAAATATTGGCTTTGAAGTGCCATCCTGTGTTTGGCACTTCAAAGATAACAGTTTTTAATTTACCCAAGAATTAATCCCAGTTCGGATTTTGCTCCAAATTAGGGTTCAAGACTGTTTGGTTATAAGGGATCGGCCATAAATAATCTCGTTTCGGATTAAAAGAACGTTTCACGACTTCTATTCCCTCATAATTATGCATCATACCATTATTTTCTTTCTCAGCGGTTTTCCAGCGCAAGATATCCGAATAGTAGAGTCCTTCAAAGGTCAACTCGATACGGCGTTCACGGCGGATTACCTCACGCATCTGATCTTTCGTCAAACCTTTTGGTACTTCCGGCATATTGATATCCGGACGCCTACGCAATTGGTTGATGGCATCATAAACTGACTGATCAGGACCACTCGCCTCATTCTGCGCCTCGGCATACGTCAACAGAACTTCCGCATAACGAATCAAAATGAAATTGAAAGCCGAACGTTCTACTAAAGGAATCGTTACATCATCCTCATAAGAAGTGTATTTCTTCACACCGAAACCCGTAGTCGCCACATCTTCTTTTGTGATCGTCTTTCCTAAATACGGATAACCGATGCAAACGATCGATTTCAATAAACGGGGATCTCTGTTCTCATACGGACGAGTCGGATCATAAAGTGGTGACTCTTCTATCGTCTTCCCGTCAACACAGAGATATGTATCAACCAGTTCCTTCAAGGGAGCCGGACGATTCAAGCGCCAGATATTCTGATCATAATCCGTTGGATACTCTGGCAATTTCGCTTCTATATCAAAGATTACCTCACAATTATATTTATTATCTTCGCTAAAGAAATGACGATAATCATTGAATAATTGATAAACGCCAGACTCCATTACCTGCTTAGCAGCTTGGGCCGCCTCCGCCCAACGAGAATTATATAATAAAGTACGGGCTTTTAACGCTAACGCAGCACCTTTTGTCGCACGTCCCAAGTCTGAGCTAGCATAGGTGTCCGGTAGCACGGCAGCGGCCTCCTCCAAATCCTTGACAATCTGATTCACTACCTCTTCCTTGGAATTGCGAGGTAATTCGGCTTGCTCATCCGCATTGGGAGCATCTATAATCAGTGGCACACCTCCGAATTTATCGACCAGACTTAAATAATAGAAAGCTCGTAAGAACTTGGCTTCACCCACCATCTTCGCCTTCTCCGACTCGTCCATATCGACACCTCCTACATTAGCGATGAAAGTATTCGTACGGCCAATGCCAACGTAACAGTTCTTCCATAAGCTTCCGATTAAAGCCGTAGTAGACAAATGTTCACCTTTTCCAATTGCTTGCGTACCATTCGCCTCGTTATAAGGCATCGCATTCGCTGTCAACATATCGAATTCCATCGTATGCAATGAACGCCAAGGTTTCAATGCGTTGTAACATCCCATTATACCGGCACTCGCATGCTCTTTTGTCTTCCAGAATGTTTCCGTGGAATATTGATCGGAAGGATCTACATCCAACCAGCTATCGCAAGCGGTTAAACTCATACAAGCGACAGCGACACATATCATCTTATATATTTTACGTCTCATATTATTATTCCTTATTATTTAAAATGTGACATTAACACCTGCCGTATAAGTCCGTACAGACGGATAGGCATACCAGTTGCTTCCCTTCAAGTTCTTCTCCGGATCAAAATCCTTCATCGGAGAGAACGTGAATAAGTTTTGCGCATTGACAAAGACCTTCAATCTCTTAACAACACCGCTTTTCAAGAAAGAGACCGGTACGTTATAAGAAAGTTGCAAGTTCTTCAAACGTAAATAAGAGGCGTTTCTCAACCAGAAATCATTTGTACGGAAATTCTCATTCAAGCATCCTTCATATGTAGTCAAGATAGGCAATGTAGCGCTGGTTCCCCGCTCGGGAGTCCAAGCATCCGTCAACCATTGTTCCGGCAAACCACAACCAAACCATAAAGGAGTAGCACCAATGCGGTCTCCATATGTATAGACATCAGTTACACCTTGGAAGAAAGCGCTCAGATCCCAATCCTTATATCCTAAGTTGATATTGAATCCATAAGTTATCTTAGGAATCACACCACCACGTATCTGGCGGTCATCTTCGGTAATTTTCCCATCTCCATTCGTATCCTCAAACTTCAGATATCCCGGTTTAGTAGCCGCGGTTTGATACGGACTATTCTTGATTTCCTCCTCAGATTGGAAAATACCGATAGCATGAAGCATATAATAAGAATCGATAGGCTTTCCTTCTTCCAAGATAAACATTCCATCAATGATTGTTTGCCCCTTCAAGCTAACGATCTTATTTTTGATAAAGGTCATATTTCCATTTACCTCGTAACGGAAGTTCCCGATATTGTTCCGATACCCCATATTCAACTCGAAACCTTTATTGCTCACCTCGCCGATATTACGGATCGGCCCATCCAGACCACCTACTTGATCCGGCAAAGTAACCTTACGCAAGATGTCGGAAGTACGTTTATCAAAGAACTCGAAAGAGAAATCCAAGTTTCCGTTTAATAAGCTAGCGTCAATACCGACATTCGTCATGGTCGTTGTCTCCCATGTAATGTTCGGATCGTTATAAGCGGTAATAGCCGCTCCGGATTGCATCGCTCCATTCAACGGGTAGTTATAATCCGTGATTGAACCATCATTTTTTATCACCTTCAAGTTCATTAGGTCCACGTAGCGGAACAAATCGATACGCTCGTTACCCAATTGTCCCCAAGAAGCTCGCAATTTCATGTTAGAAAAAATATTCACATTCTTAATGAAGCTTTCCTCACTCAACCGCCAACCAGCTGAGAAACCGGGAAAAACACCCCATCGATTACCTCGTTTGAAACGGGAGGAGGCATCCGCACGAAGATTCATCTCGAATAAATATTTATCAGCGAAAGCATAATTTAGACGACCGAAGTAAGAAGCCATACGTAATCCTTGCATATTACCCTTGCCCTGAATGCCATTCGTTCCCGCATCCACTTGGGTTAATCCGTCTTTAGCTGGATCCGTCCTACGTGCATATACGTTCTTAATATTATAATTTTCTAATTGAGCACCCAAGATTCCCGCGACCGAATGTTTTTCCACAAACTTCTTGCTATAGTTCAAGGTCGCATGAAAGTTATTACGCATAGTAGATATTTGCTCTCTACTCATCTCCAAGCCATCCCGGTTATAATTTATGGTCATTGTCTCTATACCGGAATCCGTGTATCCATAAAGGGTCTCATTATATTTATCGACCATTTTCCAATTGCCATTAGAGGCCCAAGTGACTTGCAAATTCAAGTCCTTCGTAAAGTCAACAGTAGCGAACGCATTTAACGACATATAATCCAAAGTCGTCTTGGTAGCGCCATTGGAAGCATCAATTAACGGGTTCCTGTTATCATACAATAAAGTTCCATCCTGCGCAATCGCCTCAACCGAACCAAAACGTCCATCTCTCGTATAAGGAGCGATAAAAGGGGCTGCTCCCGATTGTATAAAGAATACACGCGATAAATCAAACGGTTCTTGAGAATTCCGGCGTATATAATTTAAACGAGCGCCAACTTTCAACCACGAATTAACCTTATATTCCAGATTAGCCCGCATACCGAATCTCTCCGCATCTGTATTCGTAATAATACCCTCTTGCTTCAAATAATTTAAGGACAAAAAAGAAGATAATTTTTCCGAACCACCTCGAATTGATAAATTATGGCCTGTAATTAGAGCATTCCGATAAACGTGTTCGTACCAATCCGTATTCGGGTATTTATAAGGATCCGTGCCATTCTTGAAATCAGAGATCAAGGACTCGGGATATAAAGGACTCTCGCCACCATTAGCCAAGGCTTGGTTTGCCATGGTCATTAACTCCGCACTATTTGTCACCAGATCAAATCTCCGCCCCAACTGTTGTACACCTACATATGAGTTCAATTCCACATGCGTCTTCTCATTATTTTTACCCATCTTCGTCGTTACCAAAACGACTCCATTCGCTGCTTTCGATCCATAGATAGCTGCGCTAGCCGCATCCTTCAACACGGTGATACTCTCAATATCGCTTGGATTGATCTGACTAAAAACGCCTTCTACTCCATCAATAATTACCAACGGATCCGAGTTATTCAGCGTACCCCAACCCCGGATTCTTAACTGAGCGCCATCATCCCCCGGCTTTCCCGAATTTTGACTGATCCATACACCCGACACTTTACCAGAAAGGGCTTGTGAGGCATCCGTTATAGGCCGGTTTGCCAATTCCTCATCAAACTTCACGGAAGAAACAGATCCTGTCAAATTCACTTTCTTCTGAGTACCATAGCCAACAACGACAACCTCATCCAGTTGTTCACTATCCTCTGTCAGTGTAATCGTTAGGCTAGAACGATTATTCAAGGCTATTTCTTCTGTCTTATACCCTATATAAGAAATAGAGACCATCGCATTCGGACTTACCTCATTTAATAAAAAATGTCCGTCCATATCCGTAATCGTACCCGTTCTACTCCCCTTCACCAGTACATTTACACCAATGAGAGGTTCCCCATGAGTATCTTTCACAATACCAGTGACCGTGATTTTTTTAGCTTGCTGAATAGAAAGGGACGAGTTTTCTTTTTTCTCGTTCCTTCGTACGATAATTTGTCGGTTGTTGATAATATATTCAACATCCGTTCCTTTAAATAACCTTTCCAATATAACCTCAACGGACTTATCCCGTACGTCCAAATTTACCCTGCGATGCAAGTTGATATTAGCGCCATGATAAACAAAAACAAACTCACTATTTTTCTCAATGTGGTCAAATACATCCTTTATGGTACAATTATTCATACGGACTGTCAACGTGGTTTGTTCCGTCTGCAAGGTAGCGGCGTACACCGCAGAGCCTCCAGAACTGATCAAGCATAAGGCTAAACAAACACTTTTGAGAAAATGATTCGATTCTCTACAGAAATCATCTTTTTTTTTCATACATTTGTAATGTTTTTTCTTTAATACATAATTAATTGATTAAACGAAGTCTTTGAACCGGTGGATATGACGGTATCTTCCGGTTCTTTTTGTCAATTTTTCTTTTTAACACAAAGTCTTTTCACCAAATAGTTCTTTTACATAGGCAATCTATTTTAATATGATTATATTATTCTCTTTATCCGTCTCTTGTCGCAAGAATAGAGATTGACAAATAATCTCAACAACATCTTCCAAACTTCCTCGCAAATCAAGTTTACCGGAAAGAGGTATTTCCGCGATCTCTTTATCAAACACAATCGTACGCCCATAGTATCGGGCTAATTTATTTAAGACATCTCCAACCTTACGATCGTTCACTTGCATCAGATTATCTTTCCAACAGATATACACAAACACATCCACTTCCTTAATAGATACCCCTTTATTTCCCAACTCTATCATCTGGTTAGGAGCTAGCACCTCTTTAACATGCTTATCATTCTCTACCTCCACCCGGCCTTCGACTAATACAACGGAAGCCTTCGGCTCATCTCCATAGACGCAAACATTAAATTGGGTACCGAGTACCTTTACATTAAACGCATTTGTCTTTACGATAAAAGGGCGGGAAGAATCTGGGGTAACATCCAAATAGGCTTCTCCCGTAACTAAGATCTCTCGTTTATCTTTAGCAAACACGGCCGGATAAATCACACGGGTATCGGCATTTACATATATCTGGGTACCATCTGAAAATATAATATTTGCCCGCTTGCCCTTCGGTACTATGATTTGATTCAAATTTCCAGTCTTAGTAGCTAATACTTTCTTCTTTATCTGAGAGTCTTTTACACTTGGTTTACCTATATTATCATGCGTAATTGTAGCCCCATTTTTAAGCTGTACCCAGCTTCCATTTTCCACCAGCACAATCTCATCGTCCGGCAAAGAGTCTATGCTCTTTTCTTCCAACAAAGCCAATGGCAAGGAGGATTTATCATCCCCCACCATCCAGAAATAACATCCTATGGCAAGGAGTAACACGACCGCCGCCGCCACAGAAGAAGCTAGATAGCGTATGCGTAAAACAAAGGTTTTACGGGGAGCTTTCAAACGTTCCTCGACCTTCTGCCATGAGGATAAAGCGAACTTGGAATCCAATTGTTCCACTTCTCGGACTTTACGCCATAAATCCTCTCCAGCTTGCCGGAATAAATCTTTTTCAAATATGTCTCGTTTCTTATTCACAGGTTACATTTTTATTCTTATTACGGATCAATTTGATTTTGGTACTCACTTTTGCGGAAAAAAACACAATTTTTCATATTCTTGTGTTTTGAAAAGCACGATCTTCCACACTCGCTATATATCGACACCCGGTATCCTTCCAATATACATAAATCACTAATAATATGATATTTACAGTTTTTCTTAGTATCAAACAAAAGTTTTCCGTACACTAAACCTTAGTTTACCTATAATAAAACAAAAGTTTCTTCAGTACGAAACTTTTGTTTTCCCTAAGGGAAACAACTCTTAAAGACTCCATTCCCTACTCACAAGCCTAAGTGATAAATTGCTTTCTTGCCATTCACCTTAAAACATGGTAGGTCAAGAGTGATAATTGTAGATATTTTTATATCTACAACCACCATGTAATATACTTATTTATAGGGCATATAAGACATAGTTGTAGATATGGTAGATATTTTCGCTTATGTAAGCATAGGGAATAAAACATAATGGATGCCCCCCATTATTAAAGCGTCCAGGGAAAACCACCTTCTTAACTTACTAAGCGTTCTGGATAATAAATTTTTACTCGATTGATAATTTATACCTAAGATCTCCGCAATCTCATCGTGTCCCAATCCATTTACATAATAAAGATAAATAATCTCTCTCTGGTGGGGGGAAAGTTTTGTCAAAGCCTTCATTAAGAGTTTAACCCGTTCGTCCGCTTCCGTCGTATCCAGTGAGATACGAGAAAATAATTCATCTGTTTGGAAAGTATCCTCATAAAGAGAGAGGTCCTCCATCTTCCTGTTTTTCTCGATCGTATCATACAACTTATGCCTTAAAGTCTTGAGTAAGTAACCTTTGACATTTACAGTTGGAGATAAAGTCTCGTGGTTTTGAATCAATTTGATAAAAATATCCTGTACGCAATCTTCCACCAAGCTCTTGTCAGGAAGTAGCTTGATACCATAATTGCGCAATAAGGCGTAAAATCGGCAATACAGCTCACGGAAAGCTCTCATATCTCCCTTCAGACACAGTTCCCAAAGCCCCTCATCGGATATTTTCATATAGATCATGTAGAAATAACTCCCGCAGATTTGACGCAAACATACACAAAACATTCGATTTTCAGATTAGCTAGAAGAGATTTTATAGAAAAACACGTGTATAACGCAAAATACATTATACACGTGTTCATTGAAATAATACGAAAAGGTTACTTATATCGCTTACTTTGCCAAGGGATCATACCCGTCTGGCGGATATGCTCCATCAAGCCATTGAACAAGTTTTTATAGGCAGCGGAAGAACGCTCTGCGATCGGGTTTTGCTCTTTAGGGTCTTCTTTCAGATTGAAGAATTGGATAGGTTCCCAAGGTGTGTTTTGTAAGATCTTATAATCTTTATAGCGAGATGCGTAATAGGCTTTACCACCATATCGGGAATTACCTTCCCTTCGCACCCAATGCACCATTCGATCTCCGGTATCTTGTTCCTCACCCCGTAAAAGAGGCAAGATACTGATACCGTCGATCTCATGCGATACAGGCACGGCTGTCAGATCGCATAAGGTCGGGAACATATCCGAAAGCATGACGAAATTATCACGTACCGCCGGACGGATCTGGTTCTTCCAATAAATACCTCCGGCTACCCGGATCCCTCCCTCGTACATATCCTGCTTCGCGCCTCTGAACGGGCCGTTATTCGCACCCGCATCGTCCTGCCCTCCATTATCAGAGGTAAATATAATGATCGTATTCTCTAACTGGCCATTCTGTTCCAAGGCCTCATACACACGTCCGACGTTGTAATCCAAATGCTCAATCAAGGCGACAATCTTAGCACGCTTCTCCGGAAGTGACGGTTCACGCTTTTTCACCTTTTCCAGCCATTCCTGAGGAGGTTGTATCGGGGTATGTGGGGCATTATAAGCTAAATACAAGAAGAAAGGTTCTTGTTTTTGCTTCATATCCGACAGGTAACGGATCGCCCAATCAGAGAAAATCTCTGTAGCATGCCCTTGTGGATCGATCTCTTTCAAGTTCTCACGCATATAATTATTTCCGAAACGACGATGGGTATAATAATCATCCATCATATCCCCTAAAAATCCCCGGTAGAAATCGAAGCCCCTTTCCGTAGGGGTATTCGGAGACTCCAATCCTAGATTCCATTTTCCAACCATCGCATTATGATAGCCTCTTTTCTTCAACATCTGGGGTAATAATACGGCATCCTCCGACAGATACCCCCAGCTATCCTCTTTATGCGTACGAATAACTCCCGGTACGCCTACCATATCCGGATAACGACCGGTTAATAAGGAAGCTCTACTAGGAGAGGAGACCGGACAGTTCGCATGGAAATTCGTGAAACGAACTCCTTCATTTAATAATTTATCGATATGTGGAGTTTGAATGTCCTTGGCGGCTCCTTGACAGGACAAATCACCATATCCCAAATCATCCACCAAAATCAGCAGGATATTCGGGCTATCCGGCAAAGCCTTTGTTTGTGCGGAAGCTGCGGAAAAAGACAATCCGCTGTCAGTATATATTTATTCATCTATCTGTTGTTTTTAATTTCCCATTACATCATATCACATACGGAAGGTTTGATCTTCATTCCTTTCTTATGTTTCTCACCGGCCTCGATCAGTAATTTCACGATCTCCGGATGCTTCTCCGCCTGATTGAACCTCTCCGAGATATCTGTCTCCACGTTATACAACAAGGGTTCTGCCGGAGTCTCGATCTTACAGGTTCGCAGATATTGGTCCTTGATCGTCTTAAAATAATACTTCCACTCCCCTTTACGGATCGCCATCAACTCGCTTCCCCACCAATAATAAACTTCATCACGGGCGGAATGCTTTTCCTCAAACAATAATCCGGTTTGATTCACGCCATCCAATACAAGATCTTTCGGTTGCTCGATACCCGCCATCGAGAGGAAAGTCGGATATAAATCCATCGAGGTCATAATCTCATCGTTGATCGCCGGATTGATTTTTCCCGGCATCCAACAAATGGCCGGAACCCGGAAGCCACCTTCCCACCAAGTACCCTTGCCATCCTTCAACGGACCTGCGGAACCACCATTCTCATGCTCCGTCAGCCAAGGGCCGTTATCGCTGGTAAAAATAACAAACGTATTCTCGTCCAAGCCATTTTCACGCAGAGCCTTCAACACCTCCCCAACGCTCCAGTCTATTTCCTCAACCACATCTCCGTACAGGCCTCGTTTGCTCGTTCCCTCGAAACGGGCATTCGTGTACAATGGGATATGCGGGAAGGTATGAGCGAAATAAAGGAAGAAAGGTTCCTTTGAATGATCCTTGATGAACGATACCGCTTTCTCCGTATAGCGACGGGTTAATTCTCCCTGATCCGGTTCCGATTCGATTTGCTTACCATCCAATATCAATGGAGTCGATGGAAAATTCCGGGCATGCGCGCCTTTATTCTGAACAGGGCTCATATCATTGGAATAAGGTATGCCGAAATAGGTATCAAAACCATGATCCGTCGGTAAATAGGGAGAAAACGCACCTAAATGCCATTTGCCTACACAGCCGGTCGCATACCCGTTTTGTTGTAAAACTTTGGCGATCGTGACCTCATCTTGTCCTAACCCAGCCTTTGAGTTAGGGAAAAGTACGGCTACCCGATCTCCATACAATCCATTTCGAACCGGCAAACGTCCGGTCATTAACGCGGCCCGACTTGGCGTAGAGACCCCAGCCCCCACATAAAACTGGGTCAGCTTCATTCCTTCACAAGCCATACGGTCTATATTCGGTGTGCGGATCGTGGGATTCCCATAGCAACTCAAATCCCCATATCCCATATCGTCACAGAATATGATTACAAAATTAGGCTTATTGGCCGCATCCGAGGCAGCGTTCAAGCTCAAGCTGTTCGATAATACCGCCGCTGTTAAAACAGACAATGATTTCAGTGTTTTCATATGCGTATCTTTTTATTTAAGTAAACGGGGAAAAGGTTCATCTATAATACCGGCAGGACGCTGGTTCCGGCCTTCATATCCCCAATCTCCCATATCACTACGAACCTGTTCGATCCATTGATTCATCTTCGTCACTACTTCGGGATGTTTATCGATGACATTGGTTGTTTCCGACAAATCATTCGCCAAATTATATAAACGAGCTTCACCGACTTCCGTATCCGGGAAGTGAGGGCCTTTGATACGTTCCTTCAAAGGTAAATGATACTTCCAGTTTCCCCAACGTACCGCCTGTAATTGTTGTTTCTGGTAATAATAGAAAGTCTCCGTGGGCGATGCCATCGATTCTCCCTCCAAGATTCCAGACACATTATGCCCATCTATCACCCGGTCGGAAGGAACCGCATAACCGCAATAATGCGCCAATGTCGGTAAGAAATCCATCGAAGTCACCAGATTATCAGTCTCCTGTCCCGCCGGTATTTTAGCGGGCCATCTCATTATACAAGGCACCCTGAACCCACCTTCATACGTCGTACCCTTTTGGCCTCTCAACGGACGGTTCGTACCACCGAAGTGTTCATCCGCACCATTATCGGAAGTAAAGATAATCAAGGTATTTTGATCCAATCCTTCCTCCTTTAAAGTCTCAAGCAAGACTCCCATCGACCAATCCAATTCCTCGGTCGCATCTCCATAGAGTCCGTTCTGAGACTTTCC
>ENA-OPNW01001599-OPNW01001599.1-human-gut-metagenome-genome-assembly--contig:-NODE-1599-length-10956-cov-3.837354_pt1 | contig 10956 bp, 6 predicted proteins | sample MGYA00241540_ERZ501777 | MGnify/ENA primary metagenome ERZ501777 (study PRJEB25962, sample SAMEA2042615) | human gut metagenome | biome: human gut; feature: human-associated habitat; material: faeces...
ATTTCCCCCTTTCCGTGGCAGAATTGCGCAAGCGATTGAAGTTGAAGGATGGTGGTGAAACCTATATCTTCGCCACCACACTGAGCGACGAAAGCCATGTGCTGATGATAACGGAGAAAAAATAAGCTGATTTCCTGAAAAATCAAGTTCTAATCCTATAAGATGATTCCGCCAAAACCATCACTAATCGGGTGATATAAGCCACTTTGTGGCTCGTAATCATTCTTGAACCCCTAAAAAACTGAAAATAAAGATAGCAATATTTGGTCGTTTGGCGAAATATTGCTATTTTTGCATCCTATAATATTGCAAACTAGTTTGAAATCATGTCATTAATAGAAATTAAAAAGGTCGAAAGCAAGAAGGATTTGAAGACGTTCATCGACTTCCACTACGACCTCTACGAAGGCAACGAATACGATGTGCCTAATCTTTTCAGCGACGAAATGAATACCCTGAGCAAGGATAAGAACGCTGCGTTCGAGTTCTGTGAGGCAGAGTATTATCTTGCCTATAAGGATGGAAAGCTGGCAGGTCGCGTTGCTGCTATCATCAACCATAAGGCAAACAATAAGTGGGGAAAGAAATCCGTCCGATTCGGATGGATTGACTTCATTGACGACCGTGAGGTTTCGAAGGCTCTCTTGGATGCTGTGGAAAAGTATGGTAAAGAGAAAGGTATGGAGGATATGGTAGGTCCGCTTGGATTTACCGATATGGACCCTGAGGGAATGCTTACCTGGGGTTTCGATCAGCTGGGTACTATGCCTACCATCTACAATTACCCTTATTATCCGGAGCACATAGAGGCCCTGGAGGGTTTTGAGGTAGATAACAAGTATGTGGAGTTCAAGATCATGGTACCTGATACCATACCGGAGAAGTACGCCAAGATAGCGATGATGATTGAGAAGCGCTATAATCTGCATGTGCGCAAGCTTACTAAGAAGGAAGTCTTCCAAGGCGGAATGGGACAGAAGATCTTCGATCTCATCAACGATACCTACAAGGATCTCTATGGATATTCTGAACTCTCACAGAAGCAGATAGATCAGCTTATCAAGTCGTATCTCAGTTTTCTCGACTTCAACCTCATCACCTGTATCGAGGATTGGACGGGTGGAGAGCATAAGCTCATCGGTGTGGGAATCACCATGCCGTCATTGGCTCATGCCCTTCAGAAGTGTCACCGTGGTCGCCTCTTCCCATTCGGCTGGTATCATGTGTTGAGAGCCATCAAACAGCACAAGACCAACATCGTTGACCTCCTCCTCATCGGTATTCTTCCTGAATATCGTGCCAAGGGAGCGAATGCACTTCTCTTTGCCGATCTGATACCTTGGTACCAGAAGTATGGTATTGAGTGGGGAGAGACCCAGGTTGAGCTGGAAACCAATGCCGGTGTGCAGGGACAGTGGGGAGCTTTGGAACCTGTGATGCACAAGCGCAGAAAATGCTACAAGAAGATTATTAAATAAGGAATTAAGTGAGTTAAGGAGTTAGGGAGGTCAAGACGGATGTCTTTTCATCATAACTCCTTAATTTCTCTTGATTCCCCCTAAAACATAGGAGGATTTTATGTCAGAAGATAATAATGAATTGAAAGCCTCACAGGAGCAGCAGCCGGTAGAATATACCGATGACAACATCCGACACTTGAGTGATATGGAGCATGTGCGTACCCGTCCGGGTATGTACATTGGTCGTCTGGGTGATGGTAACCTGCCGGAGGATGGAATCTACGTACTCTTGAAAGAGGTGGTAGATAACTCTATCGATGAGTTCAAGATGGGCGCTGGTGCCAGATTGGAGATTGATATCGAAGATCATCTGCGGGTCAGCGTGCGCGACTATGGTCGTGGTATTCCTCAAGGTAAACTTGTCGAGGCTGTGAGCGTGCTGAATACCGGTGGTAAGTACGACAGCAAGGCGTTCAAGAAGAGTGTCGGACTGAACGGTGTGGGTGTGAAGGCGGTGAATGCCCTCAGCTCTCACTTCGAGGTAAAGTCATTCCGTGACGGCAAGGTGCGCCATCTGAAGTTTGAGAAAGGTATCCTGCAGAGCGACAAGACCGAAGATACGGAGGACGAGAATGGTACCTTCATCTTCTTCGAACCGGATAATACCCTGTTCAAGAACTATTCTTTCCACGATGATTTCGTGGAGACGATGCTCCGCAACTATACTTATCTGAACACCGGACTCACCATCATGCACAATGGTCGCCGCATCCTCAGCCGTCATGGTTTGAAGGATCTCCTGACCGATAATATGACCAACGAGGGTCTTTATGAGATTGTCCACATGAAGGGCGAAGACATCGAGATTGCCTTTACCCATACCAATCAGTATGGCGAGGAGTACTATTCCTTCGTGAATGGTCAGCATACCACCCAGGGCGGTACTCATCAGAGTGCCTTCAAGGAGCATATCGCCAGAACCATCAAGGAGTTCTACGGCAAGTATGAGTATGGCGACATCCGAAACGGACTGGTGGCTGCCATTGCACTGAACGTAGAGGAGCCGGTGTTTGAGAGTCAGACGAAGATTAAGCTCGGAAGTACCACAATGTCTCCGAACGGAGGCGAAACCATCAATAAGTATGTGGGCGATTTCCTGAAGAAGGAAGTAGATAACTATCTCCATATCCACAAGGATGTGGCTGAGATTCTGGAGAACAAGATCAAGGAGAGTGAGCGTGAGCGCAAGGCGATGGCTGGCGTAACCAAACTGGCGCGTGAGCGTGCCAAGAAGGCGAACCTTCACAACCGCAAGCTGCGCGATTGCCGCATCCACTTCAGTGACGCCAAGAACGAGCAGAAGGAGGCAAGTTCCATCTTCATCACCGAGGGTGATTCTGCCAGCGGAAGCATCACCAAGAGTCGTGATGTCAATACGCAGGCTGTATTCTCGCTACGCGGGAAACCCCTCAACTCTTTTGGATTGACGAAGAAGGTCGTTTATGAGAATGAGGAGTTCAACCTCCTTCAAGCCGCTCTTGATATCGAGGATGGACTGGAGGCGTTGCGCTATAACAAGGTGATCGTTGCTACCGATGCCGATGTTGACGGTATGCATATCCGTCTGCTCATCATCACCTTTTTCCTTCAGTTCTTCCCCGAACTGATTAAGAAGGGGCATGTCTATGTGCTTCAGACCCCATTGTTTCGCGTCCGCAACCGCAAGACGAAAATCAAGAACAAGCAGGTCGTCAAAGAGGCAGAGGCACGCCGTACAAAAAATGAGAAAAAGTCAGACTTCGTGACCATCTATTGCTATAGCGACGAGGAGCGACAGCAAGCTATCCGTGATCTTGGCCCTGATCCAGAGATTACTCGCTTCAAAGGTCTTGGCGAGATCTCTCCCGACGAGTTCTCCCATTTCATAGGACCTGATATGCGTTTGGAGCAGGTGACGCTCCATAAGAACGATCAGGTTCAGAAACTGCTGGAGTACTATATGGGCAAAAATACGATGGAACGACAAAACTTCATCATCAACAACTTGGTGATAGAGGAGGATCTTCCTGATGCGGAAGAGGCGTGACCGTCGTGCATACCATATTTTTTGTAAACAGAAACAAACAGAGATGATGAAAAAGCACTTTCCATACAGGACGAGCCGACTGGCATGGCTCTTGTTTCTTGGGCTTTTCCCCTTCCTTTCGGCGTGTGCCCAGCTGCAAATCGATTTCGGTCCAGAGTCGGCTTTGCGTAAGTTACAGATGGCTGAGGTCGCTATCAACAACTATTATGTCGATTCTGTCGATGAGAGCAAACTCGTGGAGGATGCTATCCGTGGCATGTTGGAGAAGTTGGATCCCCATTCCAGTTACACCAATGCCAAGGAGACGAAATCGCTCAACGAACCATTGCAAGGCGATTTCGAGGGTATTGGTGTGCAGTTCAATATCGTTGACGACACATTGGTGGTCATGCAGCCCACCACGGGAGGCCCTTCTGAGAAAGTGGGCATCCTCGCTGGCGACCGTATTATTGCCGTCAATGACACCGCAATAGCTGGTGTGAAGATGGATCGGAGCGACATCGTGCGCCGACTTCGAGGCAAACGTGGCACGAAGGTGACGCTGACGGTTATCAGAAGGGGTGTCGACAAGCCACTCTCTTTTATAGTCAAGCGTGCGAAGATACCAGTCCTCTCGGTTGATGCGGCCTATATGATACGTCCTGGTATCGGGTTCGTCCGGCTCGAAAACTTTGGCGAGAAGACGCATGAGGAGATGATGTGTGCTATAGATTCGCTCAAAAAGCTCGGCATGACCGACTTGATACTCGACCTGCAGGATAATGGTGGAGGTTATCTGGAGGCTGCGGCCCGCATAGCAAACGAGTTTCTGTCCGATGGAGATATGATCGTCTATACGGAGGGGCTCCATGCCCCACGTCGCGAGTTCAAGGCTTTTGGCAATGGGCGCTTGCAGCAGGGCCGTGTAGTGGTCTTGGTCAATGAGTTTACAGCCTCCGCCGCCGAGATTGTCTCTGGCGCTATTCAAGACCACGACCGTGGCACGATAGTTGGTCGTCGATCGTTCGGCAAAGGACTGGTGCAACGACCTTTCGGTCTCCCTGATGGCTCAATGATCCGGCTTACCATCGCTCATTATTACACCCCCAGCGGCCGCTGCATACAGAAGCCATATAAGAAGGGCGACAAGAAAGATTACGAAATGGACATCGAATATCGTCTGAAGCATGGCGAATTGACCAATCCCGACTCCATCCACTTTGCCGACTCCCTATGCTACTACACGCTCAAGGAGCACCGTGCGGTCTATGGTGGAGGCGGCATCATGCCCGACGTGTTTGTACCACTTGATACATTGAAGTATACGCGCCTTCACAGACAGTTGGCAGCAAAGAGCATCGTCATCAACAACTACCTCAAATATGTTGACGCCAACCGCAAGCAACTACGCAAACAGTGGAAGACTTTTGAGGATTTTGCCGCTCGTTACGAGGTTCCGCAAGCCCTTTTGGATACTATTTTTGCCCAAGGAAACAAGGAGAAAATAGTGCCGAAGGACGACGAGGAGCAACAACGTACGATTCCTTATCTTCGATTACAACTGAAGGCTCTTGTCGCACGCGATTTGTGGACGATGAATGAGTACTTCCGTGTGTGGAATGAGGAAAATGATATTGTTCGTCGTGCACTGAGAGAACTGGGCGTGACAGACTAATTCAAAAACAAAAAGCGGAGAGGGCGTTACGCCTTCTCCGTTATCATTAATATACGTTCCTTACGACTTGTACTTGACGGCTGAAACGTTGTCGCAAAGAGGTAGGTATCTCCTCCGTCGCGCAGTTTGAGTCGCTTCCTCAGTTCGTTGGCCGATAGGGGAAAGTGCCGGACGGCTATGTTTGCCTGTTTGATGTAGCCAAGATTCCGGTTCAGTTCTTTTTTGTTGAATGAGGAGACGGCTTTGATTCGGAATCTACGACCAGGAAAGTCATCCATCATTATAGGCGAGGTGAAGAGATGGGAGTCGTGTCCCAGTGCGACAACCTTATACTTCTCGCAGAGCATGCCGAAGCATCCTCCCTTCATTACGGCCGCATTGGGCTCATAGAGAAAGTCCTCCATATGGATTTCTTGACTTGTCTTTAGACCAGTGTTGGGAGTCGTTTCCATAGGAAAACAAAACCGTTGCCCGTTGTTCACGCAGCAGACGTTTCCATCGCCTATCTGTTCGGACGAGCAGACCAGTAGCAGTTCTTTGCATTCGTTGCCTGTTGCGACAATATGCACTTCCCGTACGCAGTCCAATTGGTGTACAGCTGCATGCCAGTCGAGCATTGGTGATAATTTCAGCAGTATGACCCGGGCTTTCCTCAGCAGCTTCTCGCGCAGTGAAAGCACGTCTGGCTGGCAGTCTTGGAGTTGAAACACTCTTCCGCCATGATGGTCGCGGCGTGCAGGGTCCATGAATATCAAGTCTTGTTGCGGCAGCATAGCCAGCATGTCTGCGCAATCCTCATTGCGTATCTCCACATGGTTCAGGCCCAGCACAGGACCATTGTGTGCCATCAGCGCACAGAGCGTCGGGTTGCGTTCCACATAGACCGCCTTGTCGAAGTCCTGCGCAAGTGTCGAAAAGTCGATACCCATGCCTCCTGTGAGGTCGGCCATCGCCTTTCGCTCCATACACAACCGTTTGACCAGGTCTCGCTTATATTCAGCCGTGGTCTCGCTGGAACATTGTTCCATGTTGAGGTGTGGTGGATAGACGATCTCCTCCTTGGCAGCCCATGAGGGAAGTTTTGTGCGTGCCGTCTGCCAACCCTGTATCTGTTGCAGGGCCAATGGCAGATCGACCTCACTCTCCTTTACTCCCATCAAGGCCAGTTGGCGCACGTCGTCCGTGCGGTGGTCGCGGATAAAGCGCCACGTCGCGTCGTTTAGAGTTATCATGCTTGCAAAGTTACGAAAATAATATGAGATTTTCATGCCATACATCACTTTGCAACCCAGTTGCACCGTATTCCCCTTACCTTTGCATGGTCTTTTAAATCAGATACGCCGCACTTGTCAATTAGAGCACACGCTCTTATTGCTCTCGCACATCTCTTGCAAGACTACTGGAAACCCGACACCAGCGAAACAGCATTCCGTTTCTGCCGAGTTTGACGATGCGGACGTGCATGACAAACGAAAAAACGATATAGAATATGAAATTGTTGAGAATCCTTCTGACCGTCTTGCTCCTTGTTGGAGCCTGGCTGATTGAGCAACACTACAGTTTGCCGCTATGGCAAATGCTCTTGGTTTATCTGGTGCCCTACCTCTTGATAGGTTACGACGTGCTATGGGAGGCTGTCGAAGGCATTATGGACGGCGATCCCTTTGACGAATGCTTCCTCATGAGCCTCGCCACGATTGGCGCCTTGTTCATCGGTTTTCTCCCAGGGGGCGAGCCCCAATTACCTGAAGCCGTCTTTGTGATGCTTTTCTTTCAGGTAGGAGAACTCTTCGAGCATTATGCCGAACACCGAAGTCGCAAATCTATTTCCAAAATGATGGACATACGTCCCGACGTAGCCTTTGTGGAGCGTGATGGCGATGTGGTCGAGGTACACCCAGACGTGCTTCGGGTCGGTGAGACGATCGTCGTGCGTCCCGGCGAGAAAGTCCCGGTTGATGGGAGGGTACTTGATGGTACATCCAGCCTCAATACCGTTGCGCTGACAGGTGAGAGCCTTCCACGCGATGTGGCCCCTGGCGATGACGTCATCTCTGGTTGTGTCAACCTCTCTGGTGTTCTTCGTGTGCGGGTGGGCAAGTCCTATGGCGAGTCGACAGCCTCCAAGATTATCGCTCTCGTGGAAAACTCCACGGAGAACAAGTCGAAGAGTGAGTCGTTTATTCGTCGTTTTGCCCGCGTCTATACACCCTTCGTTGTCATAGCGGCCCTTGTGCTCGCTTTCATTCCCCCGTGTTTTTATCCGAGCTACGCCGATGCGTTTTCCACCTGGCTCTATCGTGCGTTGACCTTCCTCGTCGTGAGTTGTCCTTGTGCCCTGGTCGTCTCCGTTCCGTTGTCGTTCTTCGGTGGCATTGGTGGTGCAAGTCGCAAGGGCATCCTCATCAAGGGTGGCAATTATATGGATGCTTTGGCCCATATTGACACTGTGGTCCTCGACAAGACTGGCACATTGACCCAAGGAACTTTTGCTGTTGAGGCCATCCATCCTGACTCTTTGAGTGAGAAAGAGTTGCTCCACCTCGCTGCCCATGTGGAGCATTTTTCCCACCATCCCATAGCTGTTGCTCTTCAAGGCGCGTATCAGCACGTGGGCGATGGTTGTACGACAAGCCATGTCCACGAGGTAGTGGGCAAGGGCATTGTCGCCGATGTCAATGACCACAGGGTAGCCGTGGGCAATGAGCGTATGATGGAGGCAGAGGGAGCGGCTTTGCACCCCTGCAAACGATGTGAGGGCCATGCCGGGACAGTCGTACATGTAGCTATTGATGGTCGCTATGCTGGCCATGTCGTCATCTCCGACCAGGTTAAGGCCGATGCTTCCGAAGCCCTTCGTGCTTTGCGCCAGCTTGGCGTAAAGCAGACGGTGATGCTGACAGGAGACAAAGAGGCAGTCGCCAGACAGGTGGCGCAGCAGGTAGGTATAGATAGTTATGCCGCAGAGTTGCTTCCTGCTGACAAGGTGGATCGTGTGGAGCGATTGATCCAGCAGTCACAGGAAAAAGGCGCCCTCGCTTTTGTCGGCGATGGTATCAACGATGCCCCAGTATTGGCACGCGCAGATGTAGGAATAGCCATGGGCGCCATGGGCTCCGATGCTGCTATTGACGCTGCCGACGTCGTGCTGATGGACGATAAGCCCTCTAAGATAGCCGAGGCCATTCGTATTGCGCGTAGAACGATCGCCAATGCGCGTCAAAATGTGATCTTTGCCATTGTCGTCAAGGCGCTCGTCCTTCTCCTTGCCTCTGTAGGTGTTGTTACGATGGGTATGGCTGTCTTTGCCGACGTGGGCGTGATGGTGCTCTGTGTGCTCAATTCTATGCGTACGCTGCGTGTCTGATGTTTTTCTATTTAAACTATTAGGTGCGCTGTCAGTCTAAAGAAGCATGAAGAAACGTATTTATTTCTCCTTGTTGCTGTTTTTGGTCTGCGTGCATGTTGCGTGGGCACAGGGACAGATACGAGGACGCATCCTGGACAAAAAGTCCAATACTCCTTTGGAGTTTATCAATGTTGCTATAAGAAAGCAGGGAGACACCAAGATTTTCAAGGGGGCTATCAGCGACACCGAGGGCAGTTTCCTTATTACGGGTCTCCCCGACGGACAATACACGCTCACGACGAGCTTCACGGGCTACAAGGACGTGGTGCGTGCCTTCTCTGTTTCCAAGTCGAATGCCAACCATAACTATCCAGCCATCTACATGGCAGAGGATGCACAGGCCCTCGACGAGGTGACGGTGCTTGGTCAGCGGTCGGAGATGAAGTTGGAGGTGGATCGCAAGTCCTTCAATGTCGATCAGCAAATCAGCAATGCAGGTGCAACGGCTTCGGAGGTTTTGGAGAACATCCCGTCGGTGGAAGTGGACAATGAGGGCAATGTCTCGTTGCGGGGCAATACCAGTGTGGAGGTATGGATCAATGGCAAGTCATCGGGCCTTACCTCAGATAATCGTGGCGAGATACTCCAGCAGATGCCTGCTGAGAGCATTGAGCGTATCGAGGTGATAGACAATCCTTCGGCTAAGTTTTCGGCCGAAGGTTCGGCTGGCATCATCAATATCGTGCTCAAGAAAGAACGTCGTGCGGGCTACTATGGTTCGGCGCAGGTTGGTGCCAACTCTCGTGGCGGCGTCAACACCTCTTACAATATCAATTACAACTCGTCGTTGCTCGATGCGTACATCAACATCGGCTATCGTCATCGCCAGATGCGGGGTGGGGGATGTAGTCGCCAGACTTTTTTGGCCGACAATAGTTATCAGAACTATGATAATGAGAGTCGAGGCCATGGCAACAACCTCTTCTCCCGTGCAGGACTCACGCTCCATGCGTCGAAGAAAGATGATATTTCTTTCAACGGAATGCTGATGAGGGGTGGACACAACCGCTATGTGCCGACACCTTATCATTATGGTGTCGTTGGTGCATCCTACGATAGTCGGTTGATGATGCGCCAGACGGTGACGGACGCTAGTATGAGCATGCTGCATGGAGAATTGGGTTGGCGGCACAACTTCACCGAAAGACATTTTATCGACTTCTCGGCGAGCTATGACAATTGGAAGATGGACGAGGACAACGTCTATCAAGATTCCACCACGTTTTACCATCCTGATGGTACGGTCGATGATCGCGAGCATACAGAGAGCTATCAGTTGCGCCCCATGCGCGTAAATGATAAGACTTGGGAGCTGAAGCTCGATTATGAAAATCCCATCACCGAGCATTTCACGCTCCAAACGGGCTATCAAGGTAAGTTCTCCAGACAGGCAAATCCTCAGCGCAGCTATGTGGATGCCAACTCTTGGTCGGGCAAGGACCTTGTGGAGGACCTATCCAGCTACAATTATTTTTCTTACCGCAACGACATCCATGCCCTCTACGCCACGGCCACGACACAGTGGGGAAAATGGGGTGTGATGGGAGGATTGCGCGGGGAATACTGGCGTGTGAGGACAGAGAGCAGGTCCTGGGAGCAGGAGCGTGACCCGTCTTTGCGAGACGCACCTTACAAGAAAGACTTCTTCCAGCTTTTCCCCTCCCTCTTCCTTAGCTATCAACTTTCGGAGAGCCAGCAGTTGCAAGTCAACTATACGCGCAGGCTGCGCCGTCCATGGGGAGGCCAGCTCAATCCTTTCCGCAATACAAGCGACGCTACGATGGTCTCGTTCGGAAATCCCGAACTGACCCCAGAGTATTCCCATTCCTTCTCTCTCAATTATCTTCAGACGTGGACGGAACATTCGCTGTTGTTGAGTGCCTACTATCGTCCAACGAGCGACGTGATAGAGCACATCACCTACAAGAGTGCCACGGATGGCATGATGTATCAGACCCATTTCAATGTGGCCAAGAGCCTTTCGACCGGTTTGGAAGTGACTTTGAAGGATAAGTTCTTCCGCATCCTCGACCTCAGTACGTCGGCCAATTTCTATTATTTCAAGCTCCATGGCTATCAATATTTTATCGACGGTCAGACGATAGACGATCCAGGCAATGATAATTTCACTTGGAATGTGCGCACCCAGGCCTCCCTCATGTTGCCATACGGCTTCTCTCTTCAGGCCACGGGCAACTACCGCAGCCGGCAGACCATCCCACAGGGCTACCGTCGCAGTAGCGGATCGATAGACCTTGGACTTCGTAAGAGTTTTCTCAACCGCAGTCTGGTGGTGTCGCTCAACTGTCGTGACCTGCTCAATTCGCGCAAATGGAGAACCTATACA
>ENA-OPNW01001605-OPNW01001605.1-human-gut-metagenome-genome-assembly--contig:-NODE-1605-length-10932-cov-2.033925_pt1 | contig 10932 bp, 8 predicted proteins | sample MGYA00241540_ERZ501777 | MGnify/ENA primary metagenome ERZ501777 (study PRJEB25962, sample SAMEA2042615) | human gut metagenome | biome: human gut; feature: human-associated habitat; material: faeces...
CGCAACTCCCAGATACGTTGCGGCAGATCTTCTGTCCCAGGCAGAGCATGACGAGCTTGCAAGTGCTATTCTGATCACAACTTCCAAGGAGCTTGCCGAGAAGGTATCCGAGGAAGTAGACGGTTTTGTCAAAGTCTTAGAGCGTGCTCCCATCATTCAGAAGTCTTTGGACAATTACGGCTACATTCTGTTAGCTGACAATATGGAAGATGCCATTGATGCGGCTAATGCCATTGCTTCTGAGCACTTGGAGATCATTACAAAGAATCCGTTCGACACCATGACACGTATCCGCAACGCCGGTGCCATTTTCTTAGGAGAGTATGCTTCCGAGCCTTTAGGAGATTATTTTGCAGGTCCGAACCACATCCTGCCTACCAACGGTACCGCAAGATTTTTCTCACCGGTAAATGTAGATGATTTCATCAAGAAAACCAGTATCATTTCTTATTCCAGACAGGCTCTGGAGAAAGTACATAACCAGATCGAGACCTTTGCAAAAAGCGAAGGCTTGACCGCACACGCAAACAGTATTAAAGTGAGATTTGAAGATTAGGAGATACTATGGAACGAAAAGCATCTGTGAACCGAACAACAAAAGAGACCGATATTGCCATTACCCTGAATCTGGATGGCAGCGGAAAAGCAGATCTGTCTACCGGCATCGGATTTTTTGACCATATGCTGGATGGCTTTGCGAGACACGGCTTTTTTGATCTGGACTGTAAAGTAAAGGGAGACTTACAGGTAGACGGCCACCATACAGTGGAGGATACCGGTATCGTCTTAGGCGAATCCATCAAAAAGGCAGTGGGAGATAAGAAAGGAATCAACCGTTACGGTTATTTTATCCTGCCCATGGATGAAGTGCTTGCCTTGTGTGCCGTTGACTTAAGCGGTCGCCCTTACCTTAATTTTGAATGTGAATTCACAGTGCCCAAGGTAGGCGAGTTGGATACCGAGCTGGTGAAGGAATTTTTCTATGCTGTATCTTATAGTGCCGGAATGAATCTACATATCAAAATGTTGTCCTCCGGTAACAATCATCACATGATCGAGGCAATATTCAAGGCATTTGCCAAAGCACTGGATCAGGCCGTTTCCTATAATCCGAAGGTAACGGATGTATTAAGTACCAAAGGAAGTCTGTAAAAAAATACGTGCCTGTGGTCCGTACCCTGCAGGCATAGAAAACGCGAGGATTACTATGATCATCAAGAAATTTGTTCCCTGTATTTATTTATATCATGAGCATGCGGTAAGAAATCTTACGGATACCACCATCGTGGATACCGACCCGGTACGTCTGGCAGATTATTATTGTGAGCACAATGCAGATGAATTGATCGTATTCGATATGTCCGAAGGAGACGCCGAGCATGAGGCAGCGTTGGATATCATTAAGGAAATCTGCGCCAAAGCGGAAGTGGATGTCATCGGTGCCGGCAATGTAAAGCGCATGGAGGACATTAAGAAATTACTTTATGCCGGATGTAAAAAAGCGGTTCTCGACTATGAGAAAGAGAGTAATATTGAGATTACCGAAGAGGTCTCTCTGAAATTCGGTAAGGACAAGATTCTGATCTCATACAACGACCCGTCCGTTCTGGAATTACATAAGGATAAAATTGAAAAGTATATCTCTGCCATGATCCTGATGAATCCTCACCAGATCCGGGAGACGCAGAGTATTCTGTCCCTTCCCTTTTTTGTGCAGATCAATCAGGTAGCACTGAATAAGCTGCTGGAGATCTTCGCATATGAAAATGTATGTGGCGTCACCGGTAATACCATCAATGACAATGTGAAAGAAATCGTTGCCCTGAAGGATCTGTGCCGGGAAAATGATATTCCCATTGAATCCTTCCAGGCTGCTTACAAGTGGGAAGATTTCAAGAAAAACAGTGACGGCATGGTACCTGTTATCGTGCAGGATTACCGTACTCAGGAAGTTCTGATGATGGCTTACATGAATGAGGAAGCTTATGAACAGACTCTGAAGCTTGGTAAAATGACTTACTACAGCAGAAGCCGTCAGGAATTGTGGCTGAAGGGTCTCACCAGCGGACATTACCAGTATGTGAAGGAACTGGTGGCTGACTGTGATATGGACACAATCCTTGCTAAGGTATCACAGATCGGTGCTGCCTGTCATACCGGCAGCAAGAGCTGTTTCTTTAACGAGATCACAAAAAAGGATTACGAAGAAAGCAGCAACCCCTTACAGGTATTCGAGGAAGTATTCGATGTGATCAAGGATCGCAAGGTCCACCCCAAGGAGGGTTCCTATACCAATTACCTGTTCGACAAGGGCATTGACAAGATTCTCAAGAAACTGGGCGAGGAGGCGACTGAGATTGTGATCGCCGCCAAAAATCCCAACCCCAATGAGGTCAAATATGAGATCAGTGATTTCCTGTATCATATGATGGTCCTGATGGCAGAAAAAGATGTCACCTGGGAAGAAATCACTACAGAGCTTGCAAATCGTTAACCGCATTTTCCATCCAGGTCTCGATATATGTTCCGTAATCTACCTCCGTAACGTAAGACAGCACCTGATCCATGGACAGACCGGCAAAGCTTTTATTTTCCCGATCCAGCAATATCACTGTAAGCAGTAATACTCCGGCCAGAGCAAGACGGATTCTGAAAGTCCCGGTATGAGAACTACCGGAACCACTGGATTCTTCCTGCTCCGGCCTTATTTCTGTCTGTCTGCGCATTTGCTGCAGCAGTTGTGCTGTATTCTTATCATCTAATGGTTCCAAAAAATCCCTCCTCTATAAGACCATGCTCTGCAGTTTATATTTATGTACCTTTTGGTACTGGCAGAACTGTTTTTTTTAAGGTATAATGATGTATTGAATAGTTATTAGCAATTTGAGAGAGATCATTATAATAATCATTTGAGGTAATTATGAACGAAAAATTAGCATTAAGCGATGATATTCTGATGAAGATTGAGAAACCTGCCCGTTACATCGGCAACGAAGTGAACGCGGTGGTGAAGGACCTAAATAACATTGATGTCCGTTTTTGTATGTGCTTCCCCGATGTCTACGAGATTGGCATGTCCCATCTGGGCATTCAGATCCTGTACGGAATGCTCAACTCCTGGGACGATGTCTGGTGTGAGAGAGTCTATTCTCCCTGGGTAGATCTGGACGCCATCATGCGTGAGGAAAATATCCCTCTGTTTGCTCTGGAGAGCCAGGATCCGGTGAAGAATTTTGATTTCCTGGGAATCACCATCCAGTACGAGATGTGCTATACGAATATATTGCAGGTCCTGGATCTTGCGGGGATCCCGTTGCTTGCCACCGAACGTGGAGAGGACTGTCCCATCGTTATCGGCGGCGGTCCCTGCACCTATAATCCGGAACCCATTGCAGACTTTTTCGATATCTTCTATATCGGTGAAGGCGAGACCCAGTATCGTCCACTGATCGATCTGTATAAAAAGTGCAGAGAAGAGAAGGTGGGAAGAGAAGAATTCTTACGCCGTGCTGCGAAGCTGCCCGGCATGTATGTTCCCAGATTCTATGAGACTGCTTATCATGAGGACGGCACCATCGCTTCCTTTCGCCCGACCGAAGAGGGGATTTCCGCTACGATCCGCAAGGAACTGGTGACGGATATGACCGACAGCTTTTATCCCATGAAGCCCGTGGTACCTTACATTAAGGTCACACAGGACAGAGTGGTCTTAGAGATTCAGAGAGGCTGTATCCGCGGATGCCGTTTCTGCCAGGCTGGGCAGCTGTATCGTCCGGTCAGAGAGCGTGACGTGGAAGTATTGAAAAAATACGCCATGGAGATGCTGAAAAATACCGGTCACGAGGAGATCTCCTTAAGCTCCTTAAGCTCCAGTGATTACAGCAAACTGCCGGAACTGATTGATTTCCTGATGGAAGAATGCAACAAGAGACATATCAATATCTCCCTGCCGTCCTTACGTATTGATGCCTTTTCCCTGGATGTCATGAGTAAGGTGCAGGATGTGAAAAAATCCAGCCTGACCTTCGCACCGGAGGCCGGCAGCCAGAGACTGCGTGATGTCATCAATAAAGGATTGACGGAAGAAGTGATCCTGCATGGTTCCGCGCTGGCTTTCGAGGGCGGCTGGACCAGAGTCAAGCTGTATTTCATGCTGGGACATCCCACCGAAACCGAGGAGGATATCCGCGGCATCGCTGAACTGTCCAATAAGATTGCAGCCACCTTCTTCGATACGGTGCCGAAGGAGAAACGTGTCAACGGCAGAGTACAGATCGTTACCAGTACTTCCTTCTTCGTACCGAAGCCCTTTACTCCATTCCAGTGGGCACCCCAGTGTACCAAGGAAGAATTCGTGGAAAAGGCATATCTGACCAGAAAAGCCATCTCCGAACAGTTGAACCAGAAGAGTATCAAGTACAACTGGCACGAAGCGGATGTCAGCGTCTTAGAAGGTGTGCTGGCAAGAGGCGACAGGAGATTGTCCCAGGTGCTTTTATATGTTTATCACAAGGGCTGCTTCTACGATGCCTGGAGCGAATACTTCCACAATGATGTCTGGATGGAAGCCTTCGCTGCCTGCGGTCTGGATCCGGATTTCTATTCCCACAGAGAACGACCCTTGGACGAGATCCTGCCCTGGGATTTCCTGGACTGCGGTGTCTCCCGTTCTTTCCTGGAGAGAGAATGGCAGAAGGCGAAAAACGAGACGATCTCACCGAACTGCAAACAGGCATGTCAGGGCTGCGGTGCCGCCAGATTCGGCTGCGGTATCTGCGTAGAGCCCAGAGACTGATCGTACGAGACACACCCTTATGGCACGTTATTGAATGTTGAAGAATAAGAAGAAAGGGAATTGCAGGTCTTTCAAGAAAGACCGCATAGAAATTTGACAGAAATTATGAAATTAAGAATTAAATTCAAAAAATACGGACCGGTACGTTTTATCGGCCATCTGGATGTAATGCGTTTTTTCCAGAAAGCCAACCGCAGAGCAGAACTGGACGTAGCCTATACCGGAGGATTCAGCCCCCATCAGATCATGTCCTTCGCCGCACCCTTAGGCGTGGGACTGACCAGCAACGGAGAATATATGGATCTGGAAGTACATTCCCTGACTTCCTGCGAGGATGTTAAGACACGGCTCAATGCCGCATCTGTACCCGGCATTGAGATCACTTCCGTGAAGATCCTGCCGGATAAGGCGGGCAATGCCATGGCAAGTGTGGCTGCCGCCGGATATACCGTAACCTTCCGGGAGGGCAGAGGTCCTCATTTTGATCTGGCACCTGCTGTGGAACGCTTCCTTGCCAAGGACGAGATCCTGATCACCAAGGAGACCAAAAAAGGCAGCCGGGAAATCAATTTAAAAGAAGGCATCTATGAGCTGAAAGCCGTGGATGGTAACAGCCTGTATCTGTTGGTAGATGCATCCAGCGCCGGCAATATCAAGCCCATTCAGGTAGTGGAGTCATTATTTGCGGAAAATGGAGACCCCCTCCCTGAGAATGCCCTTATGGTCAACAGAGAAGAGACCTATTTAAGAAGCGATGCCGGAGAACTGCTTCCCTTAGACGCCATCGGTTATGACAGCGAAGAAGCTTACAAAGCGGCTTCAGGAGATAGCGAATGAGCCGCAGTCTCACCGGCGGCAGACCGGCAAGAGAAAAAGAAATAAATGAGATCCGTAAGAGCACGGACTGTACTACCGGGAAAATGATCTTTACGAAGCTTCGGGATAAAAATGTGGCATTACTTGTGAACTCCGGTGGAATTGCCGCTGTGCGGGTACTTCGTTCGAATGCCAGTAAGCTTGGCGGAATCTACCTTGGAAAAATACAGAATGTGGCGAAAAACATCGATGCCTGCTTCGTGGAGATTGCGCCCGGGGAACTGTGCTTTCTGCCATTACGGGAAGCAGGTACGGCACATCTTACCAACAGACAGCCGGACGGAAGCTTAAAAGCCGGAGATGAACTGGTAGTCATGGTCACCAGAGATGCCCAGAAGACGAAACGCGCTTCCGTTACCACAGATTATTCCCGGATGAAGCAACAGCTTGTTAAAAACGGAGTCACCCCTGAGAGCGCATCCAAAGCCCTTCAGATCCTTTTAAATCAGGCAATCCATAAAGTATGCCTTACCTGTCTTCTTGCGCCTTCTGAAGCCATCTACGAGGCATTGGAACAGTTGGCAGATCCATCGGAATACAGTGAAGTCCTTACGGACGACCCTGAGATCTTCCACAAGCTTTCTGAAAGCAGTCATCCGCTTTTACAGCAGAAGAACCTCCGGTTGTATGATGATCCTGCCATTTCCCTGCGTCTTTTATATTCTCTCGAAAGGGGGATGGATGAGGCACTGGATACGAGAGTCTGGCTGAAATGCGGCGGATATCTGGTCATTGAGCCTACGGAAGCCATGACAGTCATCGATGTCAATTCCGGCAAAAATGAATCTAAGAAGATGGGAGAAGAGACCTATTATCAGGTCAATGCCGAAGCTGCAGAAGAGGTTGCAAGACAGTTGCGTCTGCGGAATCTGTCCGGTATCATTATCGTAGACTTCATCAATATGGCAGAAAAGGAAAATCGTCAGGAACTGCTGAAATACCTGAAAACGCTGACCACACAGGATCCTCAGCATCCCCGGATCGTGGATATGACACCACTTGGTCTGGTGGAAATCACCCGTAAAAAGTCCCATCCTACCCTGGCAGAACAATGGAAAAAAATATAAGAACCTGCTTATAAACCAGTCAACACTCGTTTGGCTGGTTTTTTGTTATATTTCACAATTTTAGGAAACTCTTTTTAGTAAAAACGTTTCTTGAATATTCCCCTACAAAATGCTACTCTTGTATCAAAGGAAACTAAAATTTATATTTGAGTTTCCACAGAAACCTATGAAAGCATTCTATTCTAAAGACGGAGGAACACCTATGGATACCACAGATGCTCTGCAAAAAAACATTTTGGATGCCACCCTTCGTGTCTTCGATCGGAAAGGGCTGAAGTTCACGATGGATGACCTGGCAAAGGAACTTTCCATCAGCAAAAAGACCATCTACACCGTCTATGACGATAAGGAAGCATTGTTTCTTGCCATGGTAGATTATATTTTTGATTCGATCAAGGAAAGCGAGCATATGATCCTGACGGATCCTACGCTGGGAACCATCGAAAAGCTACAGCGCATCTTAGGTGTCCTGCCGGAAGGCTATCAGAATATTGACCTCAGAAAGCTCTATTCCCTACGGGACAAATATCCTAAGATCTACCATAAAGTGGAGCTTCGCTTAGAGACCGGCTGGGAGCCTACGATCCAACTGATCGAGACAGGCATGGCAGAGGGCAGTATCCGCCCGGTTCCCATCTGTCTGGTGAAAATGATGCTGGAAGCCTCCATTGAGCAGTTTTTCCAAAGAGATATCCTCGCACAGAATCATCTGACTTACGTGGACGCCTTAAACGAGGTCGTAAATATTCTCATGTACGGAATCACACAGAGGCAGTAAATACGCAGACAAAAAGGGAGATGAACTTATGACACATAGACTTTACTTAAACGACGACTGGCTGTTCACTGAACAGTTTGAGGACAGTTTAATGGCACCGGAATATCCGGAAAACACACTGCAGCCTGTACGTCTGCCGCATACCTGTAAGGAAACCCCGTTTCATTATTTTGACGAATCCCTCTACCAGATGGTCAGCGGATACAGGCGCCATCTCCTGATTCCAAAGAACTGGCAGGGAAAACGGATCCTGCTTACTTTTGAGGGAGCTGCCCATGACAGTACTGTATTTTGTAATGGGAAAAAAGTGGGAGAGCATCACTGCGGTTACACTGCATTTACTGTAGATTTAACAGACAATGTACTCTATGGGCAGGATAACCTGCTCTGTGTCCGCTTAGACAGCAGAGAGAATTTAAACGTTCCGCCTTTTGGCTATGTGATCGATTATATGACCTATGGCGGTATCTACCGGGATGTCCGGTTGGAAGTAAAGGAAAAAGTCTCCCTTTCGGATATCTTCGTCCATACAGCGATAGATTTCAGATCGTCTCCCGTGACAGCTCAGATCACCTCTGAGATCACGCTTACTGAAAGTGATAAGAACGTGACCATCCGACAGTACTACATGCCCAAAAGTACCGCAGCCGCGCAGGAATCCTGGAGGCTTTTGTGCGAGCAGACTGTTTCTACGGATGTTTCCTGCGACAAGGAGTTCTCCCTCACGGCAACCATTACCGCTCCTCTGTTATGGGACACCGAAGAAGCTAATCTCTATATTTTAAAGACACAGCTATATCAGGATAATACGCTCCTGGATGAGACAGAGACCACGTTTGGTATCCGGGAAGCAGTATTTAAAAAGGACGGCTTTTATCTTAATGGCAGGAAGTTGCGGATCCGCGGCTTAAACCGCCACCAGAGCTTCCCTTATGTGGGATATGCCATGCCTAAGAGCATGCAACGGCTGGATGCGGATCTTCTGAAAAAGGAGTTGGGTTTAAATGCCGTAAGGACTTCCCATTATCCCCAGAGCCATTATTTTTTAGAGCGCTGTGATGAGCTTGGACTTTTAGTATTCACAGAATTCCCCGGCTGGCAGCATATCGGAGATGATTCCTGGAAAGCACAGGCTGTGGCAAATGCCGAAGACATGATCCGACAGTACCGTAATCATCCCTCCATCATTTTATGGGGAATACGCATCAATGAGTCACCGGATGACGATGCTTTTTACGAAAAGACCAATGCCGTGGCACATAAGCTGGATCCATCAAGACCTACCGGTGGTGTCCGTGCCATGAAAAAAAGTCATCTGTTAGAAGATGTCTATACGTATAATGATTTTCTGCACGATGGTGAGATGCCCGGCTGTGATCCGAAGAAAAAAGTCACATCGGATATGGAGAAGCCTTATCTGATCAGTGAGTACAACGGGCATATGTATCCCACAAAGGCCTTCGACAACGAAGAGCGCCGCAGTGAGCATGCCATACGCCACGCCAATGTACTGGATGCTGTGGCAGGTCAGCCCGATATCGCCGGAAGCTTCGGCTGGTGCATGTTTGACTACAATACTCACAAAGACTTCGGAAGCGGTGACAGGATCTGTTATCATGGTGTCATGGATATGTTCCGGAATCCGAAGCTGGCAGCAAATATCTATGCCTGTGAGCAGGAACAGACTCCTGTATTGGAGATCACTTCCTCCATGGATATCGGAGAGCATCCCGGCTGTAACCGCGGCAACATCTACATTCTGTCCAATGCAGACAGCGTGAAGATGTACAAAAATGACCGTTTTATCAAGGAATATCTGCCGGGAATGTCACCTTATAAGCACTTAAAGCACGGTCCCATCCTGATCGATGATTTTATCGGAGATTCTTTTGCACAGAACGAAAGATTCCGTCCGAAACATGCAAAGGAGATCACGGATGCCATGAATCTCGTAGCGCGAGGAAGCCTGAACCACATTCCAAAGAGATTATATCTTACGGCTTTAAAACTGCTTCTGATCTATCATATCGATTTCGCGGAAGTGACCAGACTGTATACAAAGTACATCGGTGACTGGGGCGGTACGGCTACCGTATACCGTTTTGATGCTATCAAAGACGGTAAAGTCATAAAATCCGTCACCAAAGAACCGGTTCGTGAAATCCGGCTGGAAGCAGAAGCGGATCATACCATTCTGACGGAACAGCACAGCTATGATGTGGCACTGGTGCGGATCCGTGCAGTGGATGACCATGGAAATGTGCTTCCCTTTTATCAGGAGCCGGTTCGTCTGATTGCGGAAGGTGACATCTCCATCATCGGACCTGACACCATTGCTTTACAGGGAGGCATGGGTGGAACTTATGTTAAGAGTACGGGAAGATCCGGTCGGGGAGCTTTGCTGTTGCAGTCACAGACGGCAGGGGAAGTACGGATACCTTTTCAGATTAAGATTTAATGAGCCTCAAGGAAAAACAAGTGGCTGCAAAGCAGACATTTGTTTTTCTGGGCTCATTAGCGAACGAATATCCTGCGAAGCAGGATGTAAAGTGCGATAGCACGAATTCGTGAGCTTATAATGCAATGAGCGCAAGTGAGCCAATATGCTTGCATAATTGAAATTTGTTGTGGTTACGGAGGAATTGTTTCCATGAGTGGATCTCAGAACAGATCTTGTTGCAATATCATTTACCGCCTGGGGCTTAACATTGTCATGCTTCTGACACTGTTGCTTTCCATGCTACTGTTCGCCGGCAGCTTTCTCACGACCTGCTATGCCGACAATATGGAGACCCAGCAGGTCCTGCTGCGTCCGGACAATCCCCTGTGGAATCTGTTGGAGCTGGCAGGCTTCGGATTACTGTTTTGCGGATGTCTGTATCTGTATGAAAAAATAGGAGAGAAATTCCGTCGCGGACTGCTCGTTTTTACTTTGACCTTTGTATTTGGGCTTGGTATCCTGCTGATCCTCTTCGGACGCACGGTTCCCGCAGCGGATGCTCTGTCTGTATACAATGCGGCTGCGGAGTGGATCCTGGGAAATACTGATATTATCCACCCCACCGTTTCTTATCTGTCTTATTATCCACAGCAGATCGGGCTGATGGCTTTTCTGGAGCTGTTGCTCCGGATCTGGAATCTCACCGGCCTGTCCGTACCGGCCTGGCACTTTATCAAGCTGGTCTATGTCTGTCTGCTGTGTGGGGCGATCTGGTTCCAATATCTGTCGCTGCAATATCTGTGGCCGGAGAATTACAAGAATATCTCCTGCTGTTATCTCGTCTTGGTATGCTGTAACCTGCCCATGATCATGTACAGCTCCTTCGTCTACGGCGAGATTCCTTCCTTCGCTGCATTGTCGGTGGGATGCTATTTGCTGTTGCGGTTGCTGGGGAGCGTCTCTCCGGGCGGCTCCT
>ENA-OPNW01001607-OPNW01001607.1-human-gut-metagenome-genome-assembly--contig:-NODE-1607-length-10931-cov-3.119070_pt1 | contig 10931 bp, 9 predicted proteins | sample MGYA00241540_ERZ501777 | MGnify/ENA primary metagenome ERZ501777 (study PRJEB25962, sample SAMEA2042615) | human gut metagenome | biome: human gut; feature: human-associated habitat; material: faeces...
CTATCGTATTCCCGATGAGCGGCCCGCTTATCTATAATTTCCCGCCTAATTCAGTGACAATATTGAAATTATACATGGAGTAGGTCAGATAGGGCAGGAGGGCCGGTACACTTTATCTGTATTTATCCTAACTTCGCGGCGACTTTAACAAAAAAATGTGTTATGGAACCAATGCATAAGATAAACAAGGTAGAGCTCCGGAGCTTGCAGCTTGAGGACTATACGCAGTTGTCGCAATCTTTCAAGAGGGTATACGCCGACAAGGATGTTTTCTGGACCCGCAAGCAGATCGAGACGTTGATACGGATATTTCCCGAGGGACAGGTCGTGACGCTGGTGGATGACCGGATCGTAGGATGCGCCCTCTCCATCATCGTGGATTATGACATGGTGAAAGGAGATCATACTTATGCCAAAGTAACAGGAAATGAGACTTTCTGCACTCATAATCCGAATGGGAATATATTGTATGGCATTGAAGTTTTCATTCATCCGGATTATCGCGGACTGCGTTTGGCACGCCGTATGTATGAATACCGCAAGGACTTGTGCGAGTCGCTGAATCTTAAAGCCATCATGTTTGGCGGACGCATACCGAACTATCATAAGTATGCCGACAAGCTGCGCCCGAAGGAATATATCACGAAGGTGCGTCAAAAAGAGATTTTCGACCCTGTGCTGACGTTCCAGCTGAGCAACGATTTCCACGTGCGCAAGGTGATGCGCAACTATCTGCCCAACGACGAGGAGTCGAAACACTATGCCTGCCTGTTGCAATGGGACAATATCTACTATCAGGCGCCGTCGCAGGATGTGGTGAGCAAGAAGACTACCGTGCGCGTGGGACTGGTGCAATGGCAGATGCGCTCATACCGCACTATCGACGACCTTTTCGAACAGGTGGAGTTTTTCGTCGACGCGGTGTCGGGCTATCAAAGCGACTTTGTGTTGTTTCCTGAATACTTCAACGCTCCGCTGATGGCGCGGTTCAACGACGACAGCGAGGCGGAGGCAATCCGCGGACTGGCGCAGTACACCACCGAAATCCGCGACCGCTTCGTGAAACTTGCCATCAGCTACAACATCAACATCATCACCGGCTCGATGCCTCAGGTGAAAGAAGACGGACGCCTGTACAACGTGGGCTTCCTGTGCCGCCGCGACGGCTCGTATGAGTCGTATGAGAAGATTCATGTCACCCCCGACGAGATAAAGAGCTGGGGCTTGTGCGGAGGCAGCAAGATTCAGACGTTTGAAACCGACTGCGCGCGCATCGGCATCCTGATTTGCTACGACGTCGAGTTTCCCGAGCTGTCGCGTCTGATGGCCGACGAGGGAATGCAGATTCTCTTTGTGCCATTTCTCACCGACACTCAGAACGCATATTCACGCGTAAAGGTATGCGCACATGCGCGAGCCATCGAAAACGAGTGCTACGTAGTGATTGCCGGCAGCGTGGGCAACCTTCCGAGAGTCCACAATATGGATATCCAGTATGCACAGTCGGGCGTGTTCACGCCTTGCGACTTTGAATTCCCCACCGACGGCACACGTGCAGAGGCTACGCCAAACACCGAGATGATTCTTGTCAGCGATGTAGACCTCGACCGGCTCAACCACCTCCACACCTACGGAAGCGTGAAGAATCTCAGAGACCGCCGCAACGACCTCTACGAAGTGAGGTTGAAGAAATAGCGTAGGCCACACATGACAAACCGGAGGCGCATCACCCGACAAGCGATGCGCCTCCGGCATTTCTTTATACAAAAATCACGTCAGTCTTCCTCGGGGAAGAGCGATTTGCCATAGTCGCTCATAAATTCGCGCACCTCATGGATAGGCAGCGCCACTCTGATGTCGCCGGCAGCATAGCATGCAACGTCATACGGGTTGTAGAAGAACGTGATCAACGCCCCTTCAATGTAGAAGTTGCCCACAGTAGGCACCTTGTCGACAAGCAGACTTCCGGCATACTCCGGCTTCAGCTGAAGCTCGCGCATGATTGCAGTCTTCAACCCCTGCACGTCGGCAAACACGCGTCCCACGGTCAGCACCTGACCCTTCTCCACGTCGTAGTTGACATAGGTTGTCGCATAGTTGCCGTGAGCTCCGCCGAGGAATGCGTAGGAATACACACTGTAGGTCACAAGACGCTTGCCTATGCTCGTAGGCGTAACCGTAAGTTGGGCGCTGTGGCGGTGCACAGTCTCCGACAGCTCCGGCAGTTTGTCAACGTCTTTTTGTGTGATGCCTTTTTCTCCCTCAAAGCCAAGAGGCTCAGCAAGCATCGCCTCCAGCGATTCTTTGAGCGTGGCGCGCTTGCTTGTGCCGAAGGCTATCGAGAGGATGCTGTCCTGCAGCTCTTTCGGCTCCTTGCCTCCAAGCGTTTCAGGCCAGCATACAGAAACCGTTGTCTCTGTAAACACTTTTGCGTCCTTGCCATAAAAGTTCAGACTGTCGGGCAACGACAATTGCTTCTTGGCAACAACTTCTTCCGTGCGAAACATGCTTACGTTTTTGTCTGCTTCCGCATCTTTATTTCCTGTCTTTCCGCAGCCGGCAAGTGTTAATGCCACTGCTGCCACCAATAATATTTTCTTCATATTTTTGATTGTTTTTGTTGATTCGTGACACAAAGTTATTATTTATAAACGAGCAAACACGTTTTTTTGTTTCATTCATCCCGAAATAAATTGTTTTTCAGCAATTTCTTGCTACCTTTGCGGTTCATTATCAACAAATAAATCATATATGAGAAATCTTCTGCTCACAATCGCGGCAGCCGTCACCGCTCTGTTTGCCAGCGCCGGCGCGCCAAATGGTTACTACAACGGAATCTCTGGACTGAAAGACGCAGCCCTGAAGAACAAACTATATGAAATTGTAAGCAAGCATTCGACAAACAGCTACAGCGGACTGTTCAAAGAATCGTTCTGCTATACCGACGTGCGTCCCGACGGAACGTGGTGGGACATGTATTCCAACATAAAGCGCTACGTGAGAAGCGGATGGAGCGGAATGAACCGTGAGCACAGTTTCCCGAAAAGCTGGTGGGGCGGCGATACGGAAGTGGGCGCATACACCGACTTGAACCACCTTTATCCTTCCGATGCCACCGCCAACTCAGCGAAATTGAACTATCCGCTCGGAGAGGTGTCGCCGTCGGGAATCACTTTCGACAACGATCTTGTGCTGGTGGGAAACCCTGTCAGCGGACAGGGCGGCGGCTCTAAATACGTGTTTGAGCCTGCCGATGAATACAAAGGCGACTTTGCCCGCACTTATTTCTATATGGTGACATGCTATCAGAACCTGGACTGGAAATACGAATATATGGCGCAAAAAGGTTCTTATCCGTCGATGCAGGGCTGGGCGGTGGAAATGCTCTTGAAGTGGCACCGACAGGACCCTGTGAGCGACAAGGAGCGCAACCGAAACGACGAGGTCTACAAGCTGCAGAGCAACCGCAACCCATTCATCGACTATCCAGACCTTGTGGAGTATATCTGGGGCTCGATGAAGGGCAAACCTTACACCGACGAAGACCTTCCGCCTATCGGCGACGGATCGCTGATTGCGCCCGTAAACAACTCGACCGTGAACTTCGGCGAGGTGGTCTACGGCGACCGGGTGACCATGGAAATGCCTATCCGCGGAAATCTTTCCGCAAATCTGTCGATGACAGTCTACGGCAACAATGCTGCCGATTTCTCAATCCCGTCGACTTCCGCTTCTTGGAGCGAGGTGAACGCTGGAAACTACAATCTGAGAATCACTTTCGAGCCTAAGGGGCTCGGTGAGCGCACCACCAAGCTGCTGCTCTACGACGGAGGTCTGACAGGCGTTACAAGCTATGTGGTCAACCTTGTGGGAACTGCCGTCGAAGCGCCGGTGTTTGACCGCGTGGAGGCCACGGCGGCCACAAACATCTCATCAACCGGATTCCGCATCAACTGGATTATGCCGTCGCGACCAGCCTCAATCGACTGCTTCCGCATAAACTTGACCGAGTACGTCAACGGCACACCGACTTGCATGACTCTCTACACCGATGGTAGCGAGGATTCTTTCTACGATTTCGGGGAAGCAAAATCTGGTGCCACCTACAGTTATACCATACAGACGGTAAGACTGAACCGCATGTCGGACGAATCAAACGTCATCACTGTCGACCCAGCCGGCGTCAACGGCATCGAGGCTACTGAACCGCTCGCCGTGCTCCCTATCGGCAACGGCATTTATTTCCGTTGCGCCGTAGCCCACACCAACGTGCGCATCATCGACATGACAGGACGCGTGATAAAGGTTATTGACTCAGTGAGCGAAGGCCACTGCGAACTGTTGCCTTACGGAGCCTACATGGTCTACAGCGACCAATGCCGCCGTCCTATCAAGGTGCTTGTCAAAGACTAAGCGTCAGCGACATGACATATCGACAAAAAGTAATCCCGCACTGTTGTTGACAATGCGGGATTACTTTTTGTGATTCTATGTTTCTTGCACTATACTTCCAGATCGGAATTGAAGATTTCGTGCCAGGGCAGACCCTGCTTGTTGAGCTGCTCCATGAATGGATCCGGATCAAACTCCTCAACGTTCCACACGCCTGGACGTTTCCAAATGCCTTTAAGATACATCATCGCGCCAATCATCGCCGGCACACCGGTGGTGTAGCTGACAGCCTGCATACCGGTTTCGAGGTAGGCGGCATGGTGAGAGCAGTTGTTGTAGACATAGTAGGTCATCTCTTTGCCTTCCTTGTCCTTACCGCTGATGCGGCAGCCAATCGATGTCTCGCCGGTATAGTTTTCGCCAAGCTCTTTAGGGTTTGGCAAAACAGCCTTGAGGAATTGGATAGGCACTATTTCCATGCCATTGTAATTGATAGGCTCGATGCTTGCCATTCCGATGTTCTGAATCACGCGCAGGTGTGTCAGGTACTCCTGGCCGAACGTCATCCAGAAACGTGCGCGCTTGATTGACGGATAGTTCTTTACAAGACTCTCAAGCTCTTCGTGATACATCAGATACGACTCGCGGGCTCCGATGTTTGGATAGTTCAACGCTTTGTGAACCGACAGAGGGTCGGTTTCGTGCCACTCCCCGTTCTCATAAAACTTTCCGCGCTGTGTAATCTCGCGGATGTTGATTTCAGGGTTGAAGTTGGTGGCGAAAGCCTTGCCGTGGTTTCCGGCGTTGCAGTCCACTATGTCGAGATGCTCCATCTCTGAGAAATAGTGCTTTGCAGCGTAGGCAGTGAAAATGCCCGACACTCCAGGGTCGAAACCGCAACCGAGAATTGCAGTCAGTCCGGCTTTCTCAAAGCGGTCCTTGTATGCCCATTGCCATGAGTATTGATATTTCGCCTCGTCGAGAGGCTCATAATTGGCGGTGTCAAGATAACTTACTCCACACTCGAGGCAGGCATCCATTATCGTAAGATCCTGATATGGCAACGCAAGGTTTACCACCAAGTCGGGTTTGTGCTTCTTGAACAAAGCCACCAGTTCCGGCACCTTGTCGGCATCAACCTGGTCGGTTGTGACATTGTCTTTGCCGATGGCTTTAGCCAAGGCGTCACACTTGCTCTTCGTGCGCGATGCGATAACGATTTCGCTGAACACATCGGAATTCTGGGCGCACTTGTGGGCTGCCACCGTAGCGACGCCGCCGGCTCCGATAATTAATACTTTTGACATTGCTTTTCTAAGTTTTATAGGATTATTTTGTTTTTGATTCTATTGCAACAGCATCATGCACACTGTCATGTAGATCATCATGCCGATAATGTCGTTGGTTATGGTGATAAACGGGCCTGTGGCTATCGCCGGGTCCACCTTCATCTTCTCAAGCGTCAGCGGCACGAACGTGCCAAACGTAGCGGCGAACAGCACTACGGCAAACAACGACGCCGACACGGCTATCGTAATCTTGAAATCGGGATGGAAAATGAAGAAGTTGTAGGCAAACACAAGCAGCGAGATGATGCTTGCGTTGATCAGCGCAAGTCCAAGCTCCTTGGCAATCTGCGACAACGACTTCCTAAGGTCGAGCGAGCCGTTGGCAAGTCCCTGTACAACGATTGCCGACGATTGGATTCCCACGTTTCCGCCAGTGCCGCCGATAAGCGGGATGAAAAGCGCGATGGCGGGATTGTTGGCAAAATTGCCCTCGAAATTGCCGAGAATCCAAGAGTTCGACAGTCCGCCTATCATTCCGATGATCAGCCACGGCAGGCGTGCTTTTGCCTGGTCGAGAATCTTGTCGTCGGTCTCCACGTCGGTGGAAAGACCGGAAGCCAACTGATAGTCGCGCTCGGTCTGCTCACGGGCCTCGTCCATCACGTCGTCGAAGGTGATGCGTCCCACAAGACGTCCGATGCCGTCGACAACCGGCATAACCGCCAAGTCGTATTTCTCAAAAGTGAGCACCACGTCGTCGAGCGGCTCGTCGGCCTTCACGGAGTAGGGGTCGGGCTCCATCACATGTTTTATCTTTGACGCCGAAGGGTTGGTTATCAGCGTTTTCAACGGCAGGATGCCTTTCAGTTTGCGGTCGTCGTCGACAACATAGACATAGAAAATCTCATCCATGTCTTCTGCCTGCTCACGCATCCGCTTCACGCATTCCGGCATACTCCAGTTCTCGTTGACCACAATCATCTCCGTACCCATCAGAGAGCCGGCGGTGTCCTCTGGATATTTCAGCAGGTCGATAATCGAGCCTGCCTGCTCAACGTCGTCGACATGCGACAACACTTCCTCCTGGTCTTCTTTGTCAAGTTCCTGGATAAGGTCGACGGCATCGTCGGTGTCAAGGTGCTCCACGAATTGCTTGGCAATGTCCTTGTTGGGCATATTCTCAAGCAGGCGGTGGCGGTCGTCCTCATCAAGTTCCATCAAGGTGTCGGCGGCAGCGTCACTGTCAAGGTGCGACACCACATACTCCGCCTCCTCAAGGTCCATCTTCTGTATAAGTTCGGCAATGTCGGCAGGGTGCAGCTCCTTGAGTTCTGCCATCACCTGCGTCTCGTTGTTTTCCTGTATGAGATGTCTGAGTTCATCCAAAAATTCCTCTGAAAATTCTCTCATGCCGTTCTACTCGTTTAAAAGGTTCGTAAGTCTTACAAATTCAGCCACCGACAGCTGTTCCGGACGCTTGTTGAAAATCTCTTCCTGCAGCACTTCCGGACGGCGTGCCATTGAGCGCAACGAATTGCGCAGCGTCTTGCGGCGCTGTCCGAACGATGTCTTGACCACCGCTTTCAGCCGCTTTTCATCGCAGTCGAGAGTCTTTACACCGTTGCGGCGCAGACGGATTACGCCCGACTTCACCTTTGGCGGCGGATTGAACACATGCTCATCGACGGTAAACAGATATTCGATGTCGTACCACGCCTGCAGAAGCACCGACAGGATGCCGTAGGTCTTCGACCCCGGCTTGGCGGCTATGCGCTCTGCCACCTCTTTCTGCAGCATTCCGCTGCAGCACGTGATGCGGTCGCGCCAGTCGAGCACCTTAAAGAATATCTGCGACGAGATATTGTATGGATAATTGCCTATCACGCAGAAGTCGCCTTCAAACATCGAGCCGAGGTCGAGCTCCAGGAAGTCCTCGCCGATGATGCGCCCGTCAAGTTGCGGAAAGTTGTGCTCCAGATACTCGACCGACTCACGGTCGAGTTCCACGACAGTCACATCATGTCCGCGTTCGAGCAGGAACTGCGTAAGCACGCCCATTCCCGGTCCCACTTCGAGCACCGGCATTCCTCGATAATCGTCGAGCGTGGCAGCTATACGGTCTGCCACGTGAAGGTCGGTCAGAAAATGCTGCCCGAGAAATTTCTTTGGTTTTACTTTCTGCATAATTGAGCAATTGCTATTCGGTTATACAATGCCTTGCAAAATTACAAAAAATCCTCAGAAAAACCAATTTCTTTTTCGTCTGATAGTCTTTTGAGCGAATAATTTTCGGTCATTTGATACTATAAATCGTTCTTGATGCGTAAAAATGCCAAAAATTGCTGTTTTTTGAACGATTTTTTCACCTATTATATACAGAAAAACCTTATCTTTGCACCAGAATTCAGAAAGGTTTGGTTTACTTACGGTGAATCGATTCGTTTCGGGATGATATGGTTTACGATTATAAGTTTAGGTTTAGTTGTTTTAGGTTAAGTTTAAGGTAAAAGTTTTTAAGTTTAGGTTAGTTAGGTTTTTAGGTTTATAGGTTTAGTTTTTTAGGTTTATAGAATTGTATTCTAGAAGTCCACGGCCCGCTGTTGAAGCTCGCTGTGGATTTTTTTTATTCCCAAAATACAAAAAAAAATATGAGATTGTTTTTGGATTCCTAGTTTTTGCTTGGTAAAATTCTGTGACGTTTGCGGATTGAAAATCGGTGGCAGAAGGGAAAGCTAAAGCTGCGGGAGTTATTTCTTGTCCCACAGATTCCACAGATTTTCACAGATACAATAGAAAAAAAGGTCTATATGCCACGATAATCGGGTGGCGTATAGACCCTTTTGGTAGTATCAGGGATGCCGAAGGATGACGCCATGCGGTCTGATGGAGCGCTGCATGACTAGAGTTTCATCTGCTTGATTTCCTCTGCCGTCAGCCCCGTCATATCCATGACCATTGCTTCATCCATACCCTTTGCCAGCATCTTTCTGGCAATCTCAAGGCTTCGCTGGTTCATGCCTTCTTCCTTACCTTTCTGGTATCTGTCATCCAGGAGGGTTCTTTCAACGCTTACGGAATCCCAGAACTTGTCGTAGGCCCAGAGTTCGGCATCTGTGAATCCGGAAATCTCCAGTTCCTCTGTTGTCGGCAGATACTGTTCCTGTTATATCAGTTCATCTTCGTTGAGTGACTGAAGGGCATTCAGGAGGTTTCTCAATCGATTAGGATGATTGCCGAATATCTTCTTGAACGTGAGGTCTGCCTTAGGATCTAAGTACTTCATAACCATCTGTTTTAAAATCTACAGCGCAAAGTTACGACTTTATTTTCAAATCCGCAAGCTTTTTCTGGAATTTCTTTGTTTTTCCTTGGGGGTGTTCTAAAGAAGCTATTAGATAGGGAAAATATCTCTGAGAAATAATAAAATATCTCTGTGAGATAAAACTATATCTCTGAGAGATAAAATTATAGCGTGTTGAAAAATCTTGATTCTTTGGAAAAAGAGGAAAAATAAAAAAATAAGACATGAAAACTGAAGGAACTGAAGGCAAAGTTTTTTGGAGTGTTAAAATAGGGCTAGAAAGTAAGAAGCATGGACAAAAATGTTGGCTAAAGGACTGAAGGCACTTTTTTAAAATAATAATTTCATGTCAAAAACTGCATTTTAACACTTGGCTAAATATATTGCAATTACCTAATAATCATATAATTACATATTTTTTACTCTACGCTGCATATAAAAATGATTTTTAATTTCAGATTTCAGTTTTTTGTGACCCTTCCTTCACAACCTTCAGTTTTTCAGAAGGTATCCTTTACTTGTAATTCTTTACAAATTCAAAAATCCTAAATCTGCGTTATCTGTGGAAACTGTGGGACGATTAATGAAACGAAAAAGAGGATGTGCCATGGACTTATGACACATCCTCCTCTCTCTATATATAATAAGGTGTATTATAAGTTGTTCAGCAAGTCTGCCTTGCCATCGTTGATCAGCTTAATCACTAATTCTCCAAACAGCGTGTTCTGCCAAGCAAACCATGCACGGGTAAAGTTAGTGGGGTCATCCTTGTGGAAAGACTCGTGCATGAATCCCGTACCGGCATCCGTATCCATCAGCATTTTGATACAAATCTTTATCTCCTCATCATTCTGGCTGGTGAATGCCTTCATCATGATACTCATAGGCCATACCATATCATAACCAATGTGAGGACCACCTATACCTTCACCCGCTTTCCCTTTAAAGAAGTAAGGATTATCTTCACTCCAGACAAAACGACGAGTATTCTGATAAATAGGATCATTTATATCTACATCGCCCAAATAAGGCATTGCAAGCAAACTAGGAACATTCGCATCATCCATCAACAGATAGTTCCCAAATCCGTCCACTTCATAAGCGTAAATCTTTCCATACTTAGGATGATTATAGATTGCGTATTTTTTCAAAGCACCTTCAACTTCATTAGCCAAGTCTGTACATTGTTTAGCCAAATCCGTTTTTTTATTAACCTGCTCTAATATTTCGGCTGCTTTCCTTAACGAAGTTACAGCAAAGAAATTAGAGGGAATAAGGAACTGGAAAGTAGAAGCATCATCAGAAGGACGGAAAGAAGAAGCAATCAAACCTACAGGCTTCACTGGATTTCCCCATCCATCATTCGTCATAGTATCTAAGGCACGTTCCGTTTTTCTTTGGAAAGAATATGAGCCACGCCCATCTTTACGTTGCTGGTCTTTGAATGTAGACAATATATTTTGAATTGCTGTCATCCATAAATCGCCAAAAACAGAAGTATCACCCGTAACCTTCCAATAATGATAAGCCAGACGTAAAGGGTAACACAAGGAGTCTATTTCCCATTTACGTTCATGAAGCTCAGGCTTCATATCCGTTTTATCACTCATCCATTCTCCCCCAACCGGACCATCATTAAAGCCATTCGCATAAGGATCAATATTGATACATTTCCATTGGCGAAGGATCACACCTCGTAACATCTTTTTCAGTTCTGGATCCTCATTAGCAAAATCTACATAGGGCCACACTTGGGCTCCAGAGTCGCGCAACCACATGGCATGAATATCACCTGTAAAATGAAGGTTGATATCTTCCATAGGAACAACCTGGGCATATCCTCCACCAGCTGCACCACCTTTAATACCAAAACAAGGACCTAAACTTGGTTCACGCATTGCAACTACAGATTTCTTGCCTAACTGATGTAATGCCTGTGATAAACCGAT
>ENA-OPNW01001610-OPNW01001610.1-human-gut-metagenome-genome-assembly--contig:-NODE-1610-length-10924-cov-2.402889_pt1 | contig 10924 bp, 5 predicted proteins | sample MGYA00241540_ERZ501777 | MGnify/ENA primary metagenome ERZ501777 (study PRJEB25962, sample SAMEA2042615) | human gut metagenome | biome: human gut; feature: human-associated habitat; material: faeces...
TATGTACAACTTTTTCATTGTAAATATGTTAAGAATCTAATTCAACCAACAGGTATTATTAACAAGAAAACACAAAAAAGAGAGTAAAAAGCCGCTAAAACGATACAAATCAGCACGTCTGCAACATTAAGAAACGTTGCTGAAACATTAATTAATACACTTTTAAACATAAATTCATACTTTTGTGGCGTTGAAAACTTTACCAAATTCAAACAATTTTAAACAATTAATCATGAAACGCGCAAAAGAAGCATGTAAGACTCTGGGCTTACTGATTCTGATGAGCATTTTCCCTATTTGGGCATTTGCACAGAACACAGTAACCATCACGGGTCTTGTTACCGATGACGACGGCCCTATCATCGGAGCAACAGTAAAGGTTAAGGGGGCGACCACAGGTGCAATAACTGACCTTGACGGAAAATACACATTAAAGGTAAGTCCCGGATCAGTCGTAACGTTCACCTACCTCGGATATGCCGACAAGGAGGTAAAGGTTACAAATCAGAAAGAAGTAAACGTAAAGCTCGAACCAGACTCAAAGATGCTTGACGAGGTTGTGGCCATCGGTTACGGAACGATGAAGAGATCAGACGTAACAGGTTCTATGGTGTCAATCAACGACAAGGCCATAGAGCAGACCGTGTCTACAAGTATCGACCAGGTGCTGCAGGGACGTGCTGCAGGTGTGCAGATTCAGGCAAACTCAGGTACTCCTGGTGCCAATACAAGTATCCGCATACGTGGTGTCAACTCACTTAATGCAACCAACCAGCCTATATTCGTCATCGACGGTGTTGTGGTTGACGCACAGGGAGCAGACAGCAACGACCCCTTGTCAAGTAACAACCCGCTTGCCAGCATCAACCCGAGCGACATCGTGTCAATGGATGTGCTCAAGGATGCCTCTGCAACAGCCATCTATGGTGCAAGAGCGTCTAACGGTGTCATCATGATTACCACAAAGAGAGGTAAGTCTGGCGAAGCCACTATAACCTACGACGGCTACATCGGCTGGCAGGAAATGGCAAAGAAGCTCGACATGATGAACCTGCGTGAGTATGCCATACACCACAACGCACGCGCCGAAGAGGGCATCGTTGAATATAACGACGCATTCGTAAATCCCGACGCTCTTGGCGAAGGAACCGACTGGCAGGACGCCCTGTTCCGCAACGCTCTGATGACAAGCCACAACATATCTGTTACGGGCGGAACACAGAATGCGACATACGCAATAAGCGGAGGATACATGAACCAGGACGGTATAGCCATAGGTTCAGGCTTCAAGCGTCTTACTCTGCGCGGCAACACTGACGCACAGGTGAAGAAATGGCTCAAAGCCAGCCTGAGCTTCTCACTGACTGACTCAAAGCAGGAAGTAGGTGCCGACAACAACGTCATCATGAATGCCCTGCTCCAGCAGCCTTCAGTAGCTGTTACCAGCCCTGACGGAAGCTTCGACGGTCCGGACGACGTTTACATGCCTGTAAATGCCGTGGCCATAGCATCTATCAGAGAGAACTACAACAAGAAGATGAATTTCCGTATAAACGGAAGCCTCGAGGCAACCCTGATGAAGGGCCTCACCTTCAAGACAGAGCTTTCAACAGACTATAACCTCAACAAGTTCTATTATTATGAGCCCGACTATGAGTTCGGTGCCTTGACAAACTCTACACGTACCGGTAAATGGACAAAGACTGACACCAAATACTGGTCATGGAGAAACATCCTTACCTATCAGAACACCTTCAACAAGGTTCACAGCATCAACGTTATGCTCGGTCAGGAAATGAGCAACTCTCACTGGGAGACACAGGTGAGCACGGCTACAGGCTTCCTGACAAACAGCGCCCACGACCCGTCGGCAGGTGACATAACAGCCTCAACAGGTACAGGTACACAGAACGACAACTCTCTGTTCTCTTACTTCGGACGTGCATTCTATTCATACGACGACCGCTACCTCATCACAGCGACACTGCGTCGCGACGGTAGTTCTCACTTCGCAAAGAACAACCGCTGGGGATGGTTCCCTTCAGCAGCACTTGCATGGCGAGTTTCTAACGAGAAGTTCATGGCCGGCACAAGCGACGTTATCAACAACCTCAAACTCCGCCTCGGATGGGGTTCTACAGGTAACCAGAACGTATCAGACTGGGCTTACATGGCTCTGCTGTCTTCAAAGACCACGCCATGGGGAACTGGTGTGCTTACAGCCAACACAGCTAACCCAGACCTGAAATGGGAGACTACAACATCATACAACGTAGGACTCGACCTCAACCTCTTTGACAACCGCATCGAGTTTATCTTCGACTGGTACTACAAGAAGACCAAAGACCTGCTGCTGCAGATTCCTCTGCCTGAGTACCTCGGATCATACGGACAGGGCGCAGCTTCTAACCCATGGAAGAACGTAGGTTCTCTGCGCAACACCGGTATCGAAATGACATTGAACACTGTAAACATTGACAAAGGCGGATTCCAGTGGCGCAGCAACTTCGTGTTCTCACTCAACCGCAACAAGGTGCTCAAGCTCGACACAGAAAGTGCAACCATCGACAAGACATTCATGACAGGAAGCGAGAACAACACTGTTACAAGAACTGTTGAAGGCAAGCCTGTAGGACAGTTCTGGGGCTACAAGGTTATCGGACGCTTCGAGAAGGCAGAAGACTTCTACTATAAAGACAAGGACGGCAACGTCAAGCCGGTGGCACTGCCCGAAGGAAGCTCTATCGGAGAAGACAAGACATGGATTGGCGACTATATATTTGAAGACATCAACGGCGACGGCGTGATAAACAACAGCGACTGTACGTTCATCGGCGACCCGCAGCCTGACTTCACTTACGGTATCGGCAACACATTCTCTTACAAAGGCTTCGACCTCACCATATTCTTCAGCGGCAGCTACGGCAACGACATTCTGAACTATACACGCCGCGACATCGAGGACGTAAGAGTAAACAGCAACCTGCTGAAGAGCGCAGCCGACTACGCACAGATTGGCGTCATCGACCCCAACCTGCCCGACGACGACTTCCGCAACCTCCAACCCGAGCTCACGCCTGCCGCGTCTGAGCGCATCAACAACAAATGCCAACAACCGTGTAAGCGACCTCTATGTTGAGGACGGCTCTTACATTCGTCTGCAGAACATTTCACTGGGCTACACGCTTCCGAAGTCATTCGTAAGAAAGCTCAAGCTCGAAAATGTCAAGGTATACATGAACCTGCAGAATGTTTACACATGGACCAACTACAGCGGCTACGACCCTGAAGTAGGATCAATGTACGGCGATGCACTTCTGACCGGCCTCGACTACGGCCGCTATCCTTCACCGCGCATCTACACCTTCGGTCTGAACATCTCATTCTGATAATCACAAATGTATTTGCGAAAGAAAGTAACAATTTTAACAAGAAAGAAAATGAAAACAAAAATATTCTTAGTAGGCTCGCTCCTGACAGCCGGAATAGCACTGACATCATGCAGCGACGACTTCCTTGACCAGAAAAATACGACGAGCCCTAACCAGGAAACATTCTTCGACAGCGACGAAGCTATCGACAAGGCCATGTATCCGCTTTACAACTATGTATGGCAGAGCTTCAACGACAAGGCCTACTACGGCATGGGCGACGGACGTGCCAACAACCTTACGGCTCAGTATTCAGACTATATCTACCCGTACACCAACTTCAACGAGACATCGTTAAGCCCGGGATTGTCTGACGCATGGGGCTCTCTTTACTCTGTAGTTGCACAGTCAAACAATACAATAAACAACATCCTCACCTACTCTACCTCTGCTGTAAGCGAGGAAGCCAAGACAAGAGGCGTGGCTGAGGCAAGATTCATGAGAGGCGTGGCCTACTGGTATATCGCATCTCTTTGGGGAAATGCCATAATATACACCAGGACAAGCGACCTCGTAAACAACTATGTTGTACCGGCAAACCCGAGAGCAGACGTTATGGAGTTTGCAATACGCGACCTCGAATATGCAGCTGCCTACCTGCCCGCAACATCTCCTGAGAGCGGACGTATCAACAAATACAGCGCATACGGCATGCTGTCAAGAGTATATCTGTCAATGGCCGGTCTGACAACCGAAGGACAGTATGACGGCAACAACGTGGCTACCGACTTCAACCGCGGAACACGCAACACCTATTATCTTGAACTTGCGCGCAAGGCCGCAATGAAGGTTATCAACGAGTCTGACTTCAAGCTGATGACAAACTACGGCGACTTGTTCAAGATTGAGAACAACAACTGTCAGGAAGACATGTTCCAACTGCAGTGGAACCAAGGCTCAACCGACGCTATCGGATGGGGATGCAACCAGACAATCACCGCTTACTTCGGATGGTCAACAATGGTTACAGACGGAACCAACTGGGGAGGTGCCACATACGCTTCTTACGACCTCTTTACCGAATATGAGAACAACGACCTGCGCAAGCATGAGAGCGTTGCATGGTACGGCGAATATTATCCCGACATGTACACAAAGGGCGGTGGCTACACCTACGGAGTAACAGAGAATGCAGGTTCTCAGGGTGCAAACATCAAGAAGTATGTTGTAGGCACACACGACGACAACGGCGTAAGCTACAAGCAGAGCTCAGGCATCAACACCCACATGCTGCGCCTGGCTGAGGTATACCTCAACCTTGCCGAAGCTATTCTGGGCAACAACGCATCTACAACAGACGCAACAGCGCTCTATTACTTCAACGAAGTGCGCAAGCGTGCCGGACTCAACGCCAAGACTTCGCTCACATATGAAGACCTGCGCCACGAGCGCCGCATGGAGCTGGCCTTTGAAGGACAGTACTGGTACGACCTCGTAAGACGTGCATACTACAAGCAGCAGGAGGTTGTAAACTACGTGAACAACCAGAACCGCAACGCATCTTATTACGACAGTTCTACTCATGAATACAAGCTCAGCGAAGACTATGTAGCTCCGGGCAAGGGTGTTGCAACAGCAACAGAGAAGAACCTGCTGCTGCCCTACTCTGACACCGACCAGAACCGCAACCCGTATCTCAAGAGCGACGCCAACGGCAACATACAGACCGTTCCTTATGAGTTCGGAGAGCGTGAGGTTTCAGAAGAAAGCCTGTTCAACTAAAATTATCAGCAAAACAAAATAAAAACGGAATTTCATTATGAAAATGTTTAAAAATATATGGCTTTTATGCCTCGCATTCGTTACAGCCGGACTGGTATCATGCAACGATGACGACGATGCGATAGACAGCGCACCTATAAGCGTGCTGCAAGTATATCTTGAAGATGCCGAAGCCACGGTAAAAGACCGCCCCGTAGAATTTGCCCGCCTTGGCCAGACCATACGCATATCAGGTTCTGGATTCAGAGGCATGCAGAAGGTATACATCAACGGCTTTGACACTTACTTCAACAATGCCTACGTTACAGACAACAACCTGATACTGAGCATCGACACAGACACTCCCGTATCAGACGCTCCAGACAGCGTGCGCAACACGATACGCTTCGTGAAGAGAGGCACTGAATATGTCTACACCTTCACAATACGTGCCGCATCTCCCTCGATAACCAGCATCGACAACACGCTGCCTATGCCGGGCGAGACGGTTACAGTGTACGGAGCCAACCTTCAGGAGACTTCAAAGGTTACACTGCCCGACGGAACAGAAATAACAGGAAACGCAATAACCAATGCTCCTGAAGATGAAGACGGCGAATGGTTCTCATTCGTAATGCCTCACAGCATTCAGGGATACGGCGCCATAACAATAGAGTGTGCCAACGGGACAGCCAAGTCGGCAGAATACTTCAACAACGACAAGTGTATGGTGCTCAACTTCGACGGCGAAGGCAGCCAGGGCTTCTGGAGCTGGAGCGAGACAGGCAGCATGCTCGGAAGCGAAGACGTGGTTGACGACCCGCTCAACAGCGGCCGCGGCAAGGTGATCGACTTTGTGCCCTCACGCCTGCTGAGCAACGGCATCGCAGCCGGCAAGAGCCGCGCAACAGAATGCTGGACAGCCGGCAACGACGACCCGATGGACGACTGGAGCCGCATGTACTCTGTAATACCCGACACAACACTGCTCACCGACGTAGCCTTCCAGTTTGACATCTACGTTCCTGAAGCATGGGTAGGCACAGGCCACATACAGCTCTGCCTCATGAACAACTTCAACTTCGGCGGTATAGGTTCTGACGATGATGCCGACGGCAAGCAGACAGCCTTCTACTGCCCTTGGATACAGGACGGCAAGGCCATTCCGTTCAAGACAGCCGGATGGCAGACTGTTACAATACCGTTCAGCGAGTTCAAGAAATATGCAAGCGAGATTGAAGAAGGCAAGTCGCCCACATTCAGAGAAGTTGTTGAAGACCGCAATGCAGCCACATACCGCAACTTCGGAATGGGCTTCATCAACACCGACTTCGTGTTCGACGGTCTTAGCGTAACAGCCACAATCTTCAAGCAGCACATCTACATCGACAACTGGCGTGTAGTGCCCTGCAAGAGCGAAGTAATATCAGACTTCCCCGACGAAGAAGAATAAACAATACACCGCCTGCTCCGGTGCGAACAAACACACCGGAGCAGAATAAAAAAAACAAAACAATAAAAAAGTAATATCATGAAACTGAATAAAATAATCATACCGGTGCTGGCAGCCCCGTTACTCCTCACAGGATGCTACGACGAGAAGATGGACTGGCACACGCCGGACGGACATTATCCGGTTGTATCAGACGAGATTCCACTCTCACTCCAGGAGAAGATTGCCAACTACGACAACATCAAGGCCTACATGGCACAATATATGCCTAACGTAAAGCTCGGCCTGGGACTCGGAGCAGACAAATATATCTCTGACGACACGGCCTATGTGAACAGATGTAACGATAACTTCCAGCAGTTTGTTACAGGCAACGCCATGAAGCACGGCTCAGTTGTTCAGAACGACGGTAGCCTTAAGTTCACCACAATTGACGCATTCCTGGCAAAGGTGCCTTCAGACATTGACATATACGGCCACAACTTTATATGGCACACTCAGCAGAACCAGACATATCTGAAATCGCTCATCGCACCTACAGTGGAGGTTACTCCGGGAAGCGACATCGCCAACGTCATTCAGAACGGCGACTTCGAGAGCGGCACAAAAGACCACTGGAGCAGCTGGGGCAACAGCTCTACAACAGAGGTGCAGGAAGGTGCAGGATATGACGGAAGCTACGGACTCGTAATGGTTAACCCAAGCGATGCCGACGACTATTCGGCACAGCTGGCTTACGACCTGACCGACCCGCTCGTAGCAGGAAAGAAATACATCATAAGATTTAAGGCTAAGGCCAGCACTCCTGCCGGCACACTGCAGTTTGCCACACAGAACAGCAGCGACTACTCTGGCGAGGGATACCACTCATTCAGCGTAGGCACAGAATGGACAACATGTGAGTATGACTATACCTGCACAAAGGACAACCTGAACCGAGTGCTCATCAACTTCGGCAAGGTGGCAGGAACCTACTACATCGACGACGTTGAGTTCGGCGAGGAAATAGGCGGATCGGCATCAGCTAAGCGCGGCCCTGCAAAGGCTTCGTCTGTAACCTACAAGTTCAAGACACCTGAAGAGAAGAAGGCAGCCCTGCTCGGAGCTATGGAGAGCTGGATTAAGGGCATGGCAGAACATCTGGGCAACAGAATAAGCGGATGGGACGTGATAAACGAACCTATAACCGACGGCACACCTAAATGGCGCGGCATAGAGGGCAACTTCAGCGAAGGCGACAGCGAGCCTGTTGAAGATCCTGAAAGCGGCTTCAACCTCAACTGGGAGTCAGGCCACTTCTACTGGGGCTACTACATCGGCAAGGAATATGCTACAAAGGCATTCGAACTTGCACGCAAATACGCTCCAAACGCCAAACTCTATGTAAACGACTACAACCTGGAGACAAGTCCGGCAAAACTGGCAGAGCTCATCAACTTCGTAAAATACATCGACGAGAACGGAAGCGTAAAGGTTGACGGTATAGGCACACAGATGCACGTAGACGGCAAGTCGATAACCAAAGAGCAGATTGACGCAATGTTCCAGACGCTTGCTGCTACAGGCAAACTAATAAGGATAAGCGAGCTCGACGTAAGAATCGGCACGACATCGCCTACAGCCGACGACCTGCAGACACAGTCGGACGTATATCAGATGATCATCGAATCATACAAGGCAAACATACCTGAGGCACAGCAGGGCGGAATAACACTGTGGACTCTCTCTGATGCTGCCGACGAGCACACTTACTGGTATCCTGACGACGCACCAAACATCTTTGACAAGAACTATGCCCGCAAGACAGCCTACAAGGGTGTATGCGACGGTATAGCAGGCAAGGACATAAGCGAGGACTTCACAGGAGACATGTGGATGAACGGAAAATAATAATTCTGATACAGCGATTTATCTTATCAATAAGGTGCATAGGCTATCGGCCGTGCACCTTATTATTTTTATATACACTGCCGCCAACCGAGCAAAGATATACCGCCTTAGGCTTTCTGCAAGCCGGAATCATGCCCGTATAACCATTTGCCATAGACAAGAGAAAGGGCTAAATCAGGCTCTCAACAGGCGCACTACGCCCTATCTGCCACCAGTCTTCATTCTGCCGGCCACGTCGCCACATCATGACACGGCACAGTCTTTTTGCCTTGCGACAGCATCACACCACCTGCCATTCTTAACAATGCCCGCCATCACTCGGCCGTTCATCATGATTCGCGGGTAAGAAGCCTGCAACAATCAAAGCAACACAAGGCAAAACATGGATAGATCATGACGTCAGGACAAGAATAATAACAGGCGTTGAAGACGGTAAAAAATCAGGACATTATATTTTTTCATTACAGAAAGCCAATATATAATATAAGTTAAACAGAAACAATAAAGTCCACCATTCTATTAACTATTGTTTACAATATGCACACATAAAACATGCAAAAACAATGGTTTTGCCATGCTAAAAGCACCGGTTTTGAAGCAAAAAAGCATCACTTTCAAGTAGAAAACATGCCACTTTTGACCCGTAAACGGCATAGTAATATTATTTAACACATACATCATAAAGCCAAAATAGCACTAAAACACATAATATCAACCACTTACACAAAACGCTAAATTTTGCGCCATCTATGGTCAAAAATCCGGTTTCATGATGAGCACCGCCATTCTGGAAGCGTTAACCGTTCGGATTTTACGAAAAATCCTTACAGCGCACCTATATGTCATCCATTATTTTCAAGACCAAAATATATGCAGCCAGACAATACTGCAAACAGCAAAGCAAGAATAAGCATACACGCCCTTAATAAGCCACAGCGGAAAGGCATTAAATATAAAATGCATGACAACGCTCCTATCTGCCGTCAGGATTCATCAAAAGATTGTCTTATACTGAGCTGACTACCATTTGCCTTCTCATGAAATTAGCTGACTTGTCAAAAAAAGCAGGCAGCAATACAGCAACAGAAAAATAATATGACGGCAGAAAAATTAAGTCTACTTTAAGATTAAAAAACATATGCAGCAGCATCACCTATCGGTGATAAATACAACATGAAAAACATGTACAAGGCAAACCGGCAAAGACTGACCGATATACCGTATGCCCATAACCCAACTGATGTAAATAAAAATCTGTTTTCACTAAAAACATTCCAACAGCAAAAGCATGCCGCAAAAACATGAAAGAAGTATGCCGTTGAGAAAACGGCAACGGCAAAAATTAGAAATATAGCGCTCAAATATTTTAAAAAAAATATGTTACAATTTCAGAAAAAACATGACAGACTTAGAACAAAATATAAAACTAAGGATAAAAACACATTAAATATTTTTTCACTAAAAACTTAATTCGCACGAAAATCAGGCTGAAACGTCAAAACATACACACCGAAAAACCTTGCATGCATCAAAAACCTTTGTACTATGATTTTTGATACAAAAAACCATAAAATAGAAATATTCAGACCATTTTAACAGAAGAAACGTGCCTTAAACCATGTAAAACGTCTAAATATAAGCTCTTTTTGCTTATATGAGACGTAGAAAAACGCGGATGAAACATTAAGAAACGTTGATGAAACATTAAGAAATACATTTATAAATATTAATTTATATTTTTGCGACGTAGAAAACTTTATAAAAAATACTATAAAAAAACTTACATCACCACGTAACAAAAATACCATAAAAAACAAAGCAAAAATACTTGAAACAAATATTAATGAGACACAAATGTCATGGCACAAGGCATACAGCCGGCCATAAAGACAAGGAAAAGAAAGCCAATATATAATAATGTAGAATAAGCATAATTCTGAAAACTTAAAAAAAAAAATAATACTTTAAATTAATGTTTAACTTTGATAACTCAAAAGACTATGGATTACTTTAAATCTAGACAAAATCTAAGAGGAATCGTGCTGGCACTCGGAATAGCCTGCACAGCTTCCAATGCTTTTGCGGTATCACTTGCAACACCTCCAGAGAATGCCGGGGCTAACACAGCCATGGCCGTACAACAGAAAATTACTGTAACAGGTAACGTAAGCGATGCTACAGGTCCGTTGGTTGGAGCAACCATCAAGATTAAGGGCACGTCAACAGGTGTTGTAGCCGACATTGACGGTAACTTCAAGATTTCTGCCGGTCCAAACGACGTTCTTGAAGTGTCATACATCGGATATATCACACAGGACGTAAAAATCAACAACAAGTCGAAACTGACCATCGTACTCGAAGAAGAGAAACACTCGCTCAACGAGGTTGTGGTTATCGGTTACGGTACACAGAGACGTGAGGCCGTAACAGGTTCTGTTGCCAACGTAAG
>ENA-OPNW01001611-OPNW01001611.1-human-gut-metagenome-genome-assembly--contig:-NODE-1611-length-10910-cov-1.873422_pt1 | contig 10910 bp, 7 predicted proteins | sample MGYA00241540_ERZ501777 | MGnify/ENA primary metagenome ERZ501777 (study PRJEB25962, sample SAMEA2042615) | human gut metagenome | biome: human gut; feature: human-associated habitat; material: faeces...
CGCGGCCGTTCCGGTGACGGTTTCATCGGTCATGCTCGCCGTGGCTGTCCATGCGTCCTCCACGGTCACACGAATCTCTCCGGGGATCGTTTTCGCAGCGATCATCGCCAGAAGCTTCCCCTGGAACAGCTTGCGGACGGTTCCCTTATAGGAATCGTAGTCAGTACTATCACCGTTATCCAGTCCTATCAGTCTTCCGGCACCTTCCACGGTCACTCTCACATAATCGGAGGCATTTTCCACGGGATAACCGTCCTTATCTTCTGCCGCGATCTCCAGGAAGATCATATCTTCGCCATCGGCACGCAGAGTGGTTTTGTTTGCTTTTAATACATAATGATCGGTGTTGCCAAAGGAATGTCTCTCCTGTCTGGCAATCTCTCTGCCGGTCTCATCGTAAGCCACAGCACAGATACTGCCGGGCACATAAGGTACTTTCCAGGAAGGCTGCAACACCGTTCCCTTTTCATGATCGATCTGCCGCCTTCCCTGTGATACGCCGTTTACGAACAGTTCCACCTCCGGAGCATTGCTGGTGATCCGCACATCCACCTGCTGTCCCGGATTGAAGTCCCAATAAGGGTAGACATGAATCATAGGATCTTTTTTCACATCTGTCCACTCTGCGCGGAAGAGATAGTAGGAATCCTTCGGAAATCCCGCTGTATCCATCTGCCCGAAATAGCTGTTTTTCGTCTGATAAGGTGTCGGCTCACCGATGTAGTCAATAGCTGTCCAGATGAACTGTCCACAGGAATAGGGGGTATCTCTGTCCATAATGATACAGTATTCCGTATTTTTGGCTGCCCAGCTGGTAGTACTGTTGCCCAGAGCGGAGCACTGTTCGTCTGCTTCGATCAGTGTCGCCCGATCCAGCGGGAAATGATAGATGCCACGGCTCTGTACGACAGAAGAAGTCTCGCTTCCGTAGATGATCCAGTCCGGATACTTTTTATGGTGCTCTTCATAATATTTTTCCGCGTAATTATATCCCGCCAGCTTCACGATATCTGCACATTTCTGTGCGTTTTCCCAGGGCATATAGTTCGAACCGATGGTCACAGGTGCCACATTTCGGTAGTCCCATTTTCTGACCGCAGCAATGAGGTGTCCGGTGATCTCCTGTCCGTGGGCATCCGCATGGGTGTCTGGGATCTCGTTACCGATGCTCCACATAATAATGCAAGGGTGATTGCGATCCCTACGGATCCAGCTGCGGACATCCTTTTCCATCCAATCCTTGAAAAATCTGGCGTAATCATATGGATTCTTCGCCATCTCCCACATGTCAAAGGCTTCAGACAATACCAGAAATCCCATCTCGTCCGCCAGTTCCATCACTTCCACTGCCGGCATGTTGTGAGAAGTCCGCAGGGCATTGACGCCCATGGAACGCATGAGTTTGAACTTACGGCGCATGGCTTCCTTGTGGAAAGCCGCTCCCAACGCTCCGAGGTCATGATGGTCACAGGTACCGTTCAGTCGGATCTTCCTGCCATTTAATAAAAAACCCCTGTCGGGATCAAATTGTATGGTGCGAAAACCGATACGGAAATGTTTCTGCTGACATAGTTCCCGGCTGTTAGTCTCCTGCTCTCTCCACAGGCATACCTGTAGATCATATAAGTAAGGATCCGTAATGTCCCATTTCCTCGGATTATCCACAGGGATCGTCATGGATATCTTGTTCTGTCCACAGGTGAGGGGCTGTTTTACCCGGAAGAGCTCCGAGGTTTCTGTTTCTATAGGGCTTTTGCTGTTATCAGTATCTCGCAGACAGTATTCCAGTTCATAATTTCCACTATCTGTTCCCCATTCCAGTTCCGTGTCGATAGTCAGGTCATAACCCTTTTTCGTCTCAACAGAAGATGTGTAGATACCGTCCAGAGGAATATGTGTCTCCGGCAGCCGGATCATCCACACATTCCGGTAGATTCCTGCACCGCTATACCATCTGCTGTTGGGCGCCTGAAATACAACACGCAGAACGATTTCATTGTCTCCCTCATGTAAAGCATCCGTAATATCCCAGTCAAAGGTAGAATAGCCGTATTTCCAGTCACCAAGGTGCTCACCGTTTACATAAATAGAAGAATCCATGTAGACACCTTCAAAGCGGAGGATGACACGGTCATCATTTCCTGTTTTATCCGGGGCATAGGCAAAGTTCTTCCGATACCAGCCGATGCTGTCTTCATAGAGATTCTTCGTATCATAGATCAACCAGTCATGGGGCAGATCCACCGGCTGCATTTTGGCTTCCCAGATCTGCCTGTCTTCCCAGTTCACACCTAATGCTGTTTTGGCAAAATACCAATTATCATTCCATAACGTTCTGCTGTTCATCATCGTTTTTGCCCTTTCCGTCTGATCCCGGTTTCGTCCCGTTATTTTATTTTTCCTGCACGTGTTCAGATTTATCTGCGTTCGATGCAGACTGCGCATCCGCCCAGTTCTCCAAGTGCCTCACAAGCCAGACCGCCAATAGTGCATCCAGCGTTCCCAATAAGATTCCACCCAGGATATCCGTCGGGTAATGAACGAAGAAGTAAAGTCTGGAAAATGCAATAAGTGCCGCCATGAGCAGACTTAAGAGTCCCGCTCTGCGATAATAGCAGAAGATCGTCACTGCACCGGCGAATCCATTGGAGCTGTGTCCCGAAGGAAAAGAATATTCGGAGGGAAACGGGATCTTCAATATGACACTGTTGTCGACTGCGCAGGGCCGGGGTCTGGCAATCACATTTTTCAAGAACAAATTTCCCACCAGATAAGTAATAGCCATTGCGATCATCATAGTCAGACCACATTTTCTGGTCTTCGGTATACATGTCAGGACGATTGCAATAACGATCCATACCAAACCGCTTTCACCGATCGTGGTAAAAAAACGTAAGATCTCTGTCAGCCATTCCTGATGGATCCCCTGAATTGCATGTAATATCTGTAACTCCATATCAATCTCCATTCCGCCGCCAAGTCGGCGGCACAAATAGTAGTGAAAGGTGGTTCTTACCTTTAGATTTCCGTGTTACAATAGGCTCGATTTTATAAGTCATTCCCAGCATCAATCTCAAATCCACTCATCCATTTTGCTGTTGATGTGCAGGTGTGCCTCTCTACTTAGATGGGAATACTCTTAAGTTGCGTCACTATGTAAACCTGTTTTTTATGTCTATTTCACATTTTGGGCTTAATTTACTTTCTTTCACACTATATCTCCTCGTGTAATAATTTTATCATTTTTTAGGGATTGCTATATTTCTGTCCTCAAAATAGCAACTAATGACCTCCATTTAAACACAATTTATTAAACATATATTATTTCGAAGACATTTTTCTTCATTTCAAGGACATTTTTCCCATTTTCTATTACACGATGTAATATATATTTATCGCCGGTTATAAAATTTTTGGAGGGACAGGATATGTCTAAAATGCTAATAGTCAATAATTTGAAAAAGATTTATAAGAATGGTAATCACGAAACGTTTGCGTTAAATGGAATAAATTTCACTGTTGATAAAGGAGAGTTTGTAGCTATAGTTGGAGCTTCTGGGTCTGGCAAATCGACTTTATTGAATATAATTGGTGGTTTAGATAATCCTTCATCAGGAGATGTAATTTTAAATGGAAAGAATATTTTAGAATTTAGTGATGAAGAAAAAGCAATTTTTAGAAGAAAAAAAATAGGCTTTGTATTTCAAAACTATAATTTGATTCCCGCTTTAAATGCGTATGAAAATATAGTAATGCCTATCAATTTAGACGGGAAGAAACCGGAAAAGGAATATTTTGATAAAATTGTTAAAGCACTGAAGATAGAAGATAAATTGAACAATATGTCGAATGATTTATCGGGAGGGCAGCAGCAAAGGGTTGCAATTGCCAGGGCATTAATTACAAAACCAGATTTACTTTTGGCAGATGAACCGACTGGTAATCTTGATCCGGAGACAGCAAATAACATTGTCGAATTATTGAGAAAGATTACAGAATCAGGAACATCTGTCATTATGTCGACACACAACATATCCATGCTGAAAAAATATCCTGGTATTATTTATAAATGCGAGGATGGTTCTTTGACTAACATAACAAATGAGTATTATAACGCTCAGAAAGTATAATATCCAATACATTCACACAATAATAGAAATTAAATATAAAAAGATACGAATATGAAGGTAATGAAATTTGGCGGGACATCTGTTGGTTCCCCGGAAAGAATGAAAGCCGTTGCTTCAATGGTTGCGTCTGACACGGAACATCCTGTATTTATAGTATTGTCTGCTATGTCAGGAACGACTAATTCACTTATAGAAATATCAAATTACTTATATAAGAAAAATACAGACGGAGCAAATGAGGTTATAAACAATCTTGAAAGGAAATATAAACAACACGTAGAGGAACTGTACTCTACTGATGAATATAAAACAAAAGCACATGAGTTCATACGCAATGAATTCAACTACTTACGTTCTTTCACAAAAGATTTGTTTACAAGTTTTGAGGAGAAAAACATTATAGCCCAAGGTGAGATAATAAGCACCAACATGATGACTTATTACTTATTGGAAAACGGAATAAAGGCAACACTTTTATCCGCACTGGATTTCATGCGGACAGACAAGAATGCAGAACCGGACTTGCATTATCTTAAGGAAAAACTGTCCGTTGTCATGAAAGAAAACCAGGGGTATGATGTTTATATTACCCAAGGGTTCATTTGCAGAAACGCATACGGTGAAGTTGATAATCTACAGAGAGGAGGAAGCGACTTTACCGCTTCATTAATCGGAGCGGCTCTTCCCGCAGATGAAATACAAATATGGACTGATATTGACGGTATGCACAATAATGATCCAAGATTTGTTGAGAAAACAGACGCCATACACCAGCTGAATTTTGAAGAAGCTGCGGAATTAGCCTATTTTGGTGCTAAAATACTTCATCCCACATGCGTACAACCGGCAAAATATGCGGGAATACCTGTAAGGCTGAAAAACACCATGGATCCTGCCGCAGAAGGAACCATTATAGATAATGTGCTCATAAAAGGCAAAATCAAGGCGGTAGCGGCAAAAGATAAAATCACTGCAATCAAGATAAAGTCCAGCAGAATGCTATTCGCGACTGGCTTCTTGCGCAAAATATTTGAGATTTTCGAGAGCTATCAAACACCTATCGACATGATTACTACGAGTGAGGTGGGTGTATCAATGAGCATAGACAATTGTACACACTTAAATGAGATTGTCGATGAACTGAAAAAATATGGCACGGTTACTGTTGACACAGACATGTGCATTGTATGTGTTGTCGGAGATTTGGAGTGGAGCAATATTGGTTTTGAGACATTAGTTCTTGACGCAATGAAAGACATTCCAATCCGTATGATATCATACGGTGGTTCCAATTATAATATTTCGTTCTTAATCAAGGCTTCTGATAAAAAACGGGCACTGCAAAGCTTGAGTGACGTATTGTTTAATAAATAAATTCAAAATGAAAACCAATTTTCCTATAAATAAATTTCATAATATAAAAACACCATTTTATTATTATGACAGCGGATTATTGCGTGATACACTAAATATAATTTATAAAGAGACAACAAAATATAAAAACTATTGTATACATTATGCGATAAAAGCAAATTCCAATCCAAAGATATTAAAGATAATCAGTCAATATGGCTTTGGGGCTGACTGTGTAAGCGGTGGAGAGATACAAGCAGCGATTGATGCGGGATTTCCTCCCTCAAAAATTGTGTATGCCGGTGTCGGTAAAAGCGATTGGGAAATAAATCTTGGATTGGACAACAACATTTTTTGTTTTAATGTTGAAAGCACCGCCGAACTTGAAGTTATCAATACTCTCGCGTCACAACGCAATAAAGTCGCAAATGTCGCTTTCCGCATAAATCCGAATATCGGAGCCCACACTCACGCCAACATAACGACCGGACTTGCAGAAAACAAGTTTGGTATAGCAATGGACGATCTTGAAAAGACAATAGAAATATCAACAAGATTAAAAAACATTTCCGTTATCGGACTGCATTTTCACATTGGATCACAAATCCTGGATATGGATGATTTTAAAGCTTTAAGCAATAGAATAAACGATCTTCAATGCAGACTGAAGCAGCATGGGATTGTACTGCCTAATATAAATGTGGGAGGCGGTCTTGGGATTAGTTATGAACATCCGGACATAGAACCCATCCCGGATTTCGCCGGTTATTTCTCCACGTATGCGAAACATCTGCGGATACTCCCGGATCAAAAAGTTCACTTTGAATTGGGACGATCTGTCGTTGGGCAATGCGGAACACTTATCACACGCCTACTTTATGTTAAGAACGGCTCTTATAAAAAATTCGCAATAGTAGATGCAGGAATGACAGATCTCATTCGCCCCGCACTATATCATGCGTATCATAAGATAGAAAATATCAGCAGTAATGAAGAAGTTGAAACATACGATATTGTCGGACCGATATGTGAATCCAGCGACGTATTTGCCAAATCCATTGAGATTAACAAATGTCATCGCGGAGATATCATAGCTATACGTTCTGCCGGAGCTTATGGTGAGGTTATGGCAAGCCAATACAATTGTAGAGAACTTCCCAAAGGATACATAACAGAAGAATTATGATATTTGATACTTTTTCTATAACAGTCGGAGCATTGCTTGTTTTATTATCATTAGTCACACCTATTCTGAATCCTTTCTTCAGAATAAAAAACGATTTTCGTAATAAAAGTAAAATAAACGAGAACGACGACAACGAAACAAAGTCCAAGGTGTCTGTACTCCTACTGGCATACGATGATACCCAAGAACTGCAGAATTGTATTTCTGCAGTTCTTAATCAAAAATACAATCAAGACTTTGAAATAATTGTAATTATAGAAAAAGGAGATATTATTGCGGAAAACACACTGAGCCCTTATCTAAAAGACAAACGCATATATGTAACATTTGTTCCGTCAAAACCATTATTTATGAGCAGACAGAAACTTGCAATATCATTAGGAGTAAAGGCTGCCCACAACGAATGGATAACAATAATAAAATCCAACGACATCCCTGCCTCTGAAAACTGGTTGTCAGCACTGTCAAGACATTTCAAAAAAGAGACATCGCTCATAATAGGATACGCTAACTATGAGCAAAAGACAAAACCGTATTACCGTTTTATAAGACTTCGGACATTATCGTATTTATTACATACGGCTATACATAATACCGCCTACCGTTCAGGCAGTTCGAACATAGCATTCCGTAAATCTACATTTATAGACGGAGATGGGTACCGTGGGAATCTACAACTTGTACATGGAGAGTTCGACTTCATTATAAATAAATATGCAGTAAATGGCAATACAGAAGTAGAAATATCGCCAGATTCTTTCATTCGAGAAAAAGAACCGACAAAAAAAGAATGGAACAAAGACAACATATCATTATATTATATGAATAAAGTACTTCGTCGGACAATACCGCATAAACTTTTATATGCTGTAGATGTATTCACGATGTATATCAATTATATTGCAATAATAACAATGATGATATATTCTGCGACTCATATTAATTACATTCTACTGTCAACCTCAATATTCGCATTAATACTGACTCTGACACTACGCACAATTATTGCCGGGAAAGCATTCAGGCAATATGGGGAGAATATCGCATGGATAAAGGTTATACCATATGAACTTTCAACATTCATTAATGATCTTATTTTCCGATTTAAATATTTAAGGTCAGACAAAAATGATTTCACAACTCATAAGATATGAGAATACAATACATCGTTTCATGCCGGTATGATACAAATGATGTCAATGTCCGCTTCATGACATTATTGGAAGAACACATATGTAAATATGACAATATAGAGATGGTAGACAAAGCACCTGATCTTGTTCATATATGCGGAGATTGGGATATCCATACAATAAGACAGATAAAAAAGGTCATTCATAGTGAAACTCCTGTAATCTTCACGTCACATGCAGGACTCAGTTTCTTTTCAAGCAAAACACGACAACATCAGAAGATAATGATAAAAAAGATTGTCCGATATGTATCTGCCGTCCATGTATTCGGTCCGCTGGAAAAGGAAATGACGCAGTCCTTATGCCCTCACAATAAAATATATGTTATCTCAAACCCTTCTGTCTCCACAACGACAGACATAAATAAAACGATATTGCAAATGACAGAAATGTACAATAGCGTTATAAGTAATCATGATACGTGGAAAAAGGAGAGAATAAAAAACAAAATAAAGGTACTGTATTCAAAAGAAGATAATATATCCGCAATATGCTCAAGGTTTCTATATATAAGATATCTTTTAAACAAAGGATATATACCGATAGAGACTCTTAAGGACACCGCATCCATGATGACAACACAGCAATACGACGAAGACGAAATGGAGAAACTGATAAAAAAGCTTGAGATATATGATTTTGTTTCTTCATTATTGTACGTCATGCACGAGAAAGCGAGTCTCACGGAAGGCTTTATGCCGATACAAAGTGCAAACAACAGATTATCAGAAACAATATTAAACAGAATAATTCAAAGTTGAATAATATTATGGAAACCAAACAATATATGCATTCATATGACATGAAGTATCTGCAACTGCTGTCACAGTCATTCCCTAATATTTCTGAGGCAAGCACTGAGATAATAAACCTGCAGGCTATACTTCATTTACCCAAAGGCACCGAACACTTTATGGCAGACATACACGGTGAGCACGAGGCATTTCTTCACGTATTAAAGAACGCATCCGGAAATATCCAACGCAAAGTCAATGAGATATTCGGAAACACGATGCGAGAGTCTGACAAACGGGAACTGTGTACTTTAATCTACTATCCTGACCAGAAATTAGAGTTAATTAAAGCATCCGAAAGAGATATAAACGACTGGTATCACATAACTATACACCAGCTTGTGTCCATATGCAGACTTGTGTCCAGCAAATATACACGTTCTAAAGTTCGCAAGGCGTTGCCTGCGGATTTCAGCTATATTATACAAGAATTGTTGCACGAGCGTACAGACGATGTGGATAAAGCAGCATATGTGAATGTCATTATTGATACAATCATATCCACAGGCAGAGCCGACGACTTTATTATAGCAATCTCCAATGTCATACAAAGACTTGCCATTGACCAACTGCATATCCTTGGAGACATCTACGACCGCGGTCCCGGAGCTCATATCATAATGGACAATCTTTCGGCTTATCACAGTTGGGACATACAGTGGGGCAATCATGACATCCTTTGGATGGGAGCGCTTGCCGGGAACAAGGCATGCATATGCAATGTCATCAGACTCTCGTTACGGTATGCCAACATGACAACTCTTGAAGACGGATATGGCATAAATCTGCTTCCGTTAGCAACATTTGCCATGGACACATATCAGGACGACCCGTGTGATGAATTTATACCAAAACTGTATGGAACCACCAAAGGCATGGATGACAAATCCCGTCGTCTTGCAGCTCTTATGCATAAAGCCATCACAATAATCCAGTTTAAAGAGGAGGCTGCCATATATCACCGTCATCCGGAATGGAACATGTCGGATAGAATTCTTCTATCAAAAATCAATTATGAGAAAGGAACCGTGACTATAGACGGCAAAGAATATAATCTGAAAAGCAACCATTTCCCGACAATAGACCCGTCATGTCCTTACAGGCTTACAGAGGAAGAGGCTTCACTGATGGAAAAGATATGCCATTCATTCCAGGTCAGTGAGAAACTCCACAAGCACATACGACTTATGTTGCAGCACGGATGCATGTATTCTGTCTACAACAACAACTTATTATTTCATGCTTCCATTCCTCTTGATAAAAATGGAACGCTAAAGGAAGTGGAAATAAAACCTGGATATAGATTTTCCGGACGCGATCTGTTCTATAATATAGGAATGATGATCAGAACTGCATTTCAGGAAGACTCCATTCCGGACGATAAGGCATATGCCATAGACTACTTCCTTTATCTTTGGTGCGGTCCGGAAAGCCCACTCTTCGACAAGTCGAAAATGGCGACATTCGAAAGGTACTTTATTGAAGACAAGGAAACCCACCATGAGGAAAAAGGCAATTATTTCAAATTCAGAGACAACGAAGAAGTTGTCGATCGGATTATGGATGCGTTCAACATAAAAGGAGACAACCGTCATATAATAAACGGACATGTGCCTGTACACGTCAGAAGCGGAGAAACTCCGATAAAAGCCAATGGAAAGCTGATGGTGATTGACGGGGGGTTCGCACAGGCTTACCACAAAGAAACCGGTATTGCCGGATACACACTTATATATCACAGCCGTGGCTTCCAACTGGTGCAGCACGAGCCATTTACAAGCACTACAGATGCAATACAACAGTGTACTGACATAAAAGGTACAACTCAGATTGTAGAGATGTCATCACATAGGATGTTGGTTGCGGATACCGATATTGGTGTAGAACTGAACAAACAGATACGTGACCTTGAAAAACTACTATACGCATACAGGCACGGACTGATAAAAGAAAACATAAGAAATAAATGATTATTGGTGTCCGCTAAAACACAAAACAGCGGTATCTTTATAGAGTCGATTATCTGAATGTGGCTAAGCTATAGTTTCTGTATTTATATTTTTACAGAAACAAAGGCAAATATTAAGGCTGGATTCCTTGTCCGGAATCCAGCCTTAATATTTTTTCTTGGTCTGACAGATTTAGCAGACACCAATAATAACATTATATATTTATATACAGTCTTACGGCAGACCTGATGAATGTCAGTTTGGAAGAAAGAATAATAAAACCCAATCACATCAGACCACAAAAA
>ENA-OPNW01001627-OPNW01001627.1-human-gut-metagenome-genome-assembly--contig:-NODE-1627-length-10874-cov-2.350957_pt1 | contig 10874 bp, 6 predicted proteins | sample MGYA00241540_ERZ501777 | MGnify/ENA primary metagenome ERZ501777 (study PRJEB25962, sample SAMEA2042615) | human gut metagenome | biome: human gut; feature: human-associated habitat; material: faeces...
TCTGCTTTTTTAATGGGAGTAGTCACGCCAAAGCAAAAGCCACTGCCATTATCCATTTCTATCTGCATACCTGTTTCTTATTATTTTTTCACTTGTATTTTTACTACCACCTTCGCATGGTCAGGATCATTTGTAATCATCAGTACACGAGGAGTTCTTGAACGCTGCTTTTTGAGTATAGCTGCAATGGCAGTCACTTTCAGTTTCACAGATTCACCAGGTTTGATGGTTCGCTTTCCTAATGAAACCTGCAGTCCCTCAGTAAACATCTGCATACTTCTAATTTCCAGATTTGACTTTCCCTGATTTGTCAGGATGACTTCACCTTTCAGTTTTTTCTTGCCATTGAAACTGCCCAAGTCCAAAGTTGACGTTGACAGCGCTACCTTTGGAGCTTGCGCTTTCTGACTGGAAGTCATCTCTTCAAATCCAGGTAACAAAACTGCAGAAACAGAGATTTCTCTCTCAGAAGAGATTTTATCGCCAGGTCGCTCTCCCAAATAAATACTTGTCTGGTTCAAACCGAAATCATGCAATTTCTTAGAATCAAGCGTCAGTACAACTTCTCCAGAGCGATGAGGCCCCAAGCGTGAAGGTGATACCTGTGCGGTCAAATAACTTGGCAAATGCATCACAACAGGTTCCATGGCAGATTCTGTTGGATTAAAAATATGAATACGCTGAACAGGACGGTCTCCACGATTCACATCATCAAATTCCACATCTTGGGCATCAGACTTCACTGCACCTAACATATAATCATAGCTACCTGCAAAATCTGAAACTTTTTCTACAACTTTTCCCTGCATAGTCAAGAGATATGGTTCTTCTGAAGCGTTGGTATAAAGCAACAATTGCTTGTGGAAAGTACCCATCTGTTTGGCATCATAAGTCATTTTGACTACGAAGCTATCACCTGCAGGAATACTTGTTTTAGGATAAAAGACATCAGTACAGCCACAACTTTTCTTCACATCATTGATAATCAAGGAACGATTACCATCATTCTTCATCTGAAACTCAGCAGTTACAGGATGCAGATAAACAATTTGTCCACAATCCACCTTTTCATTTTGCGTTGTCAGTTTCTGTGCATTGGCTGCCATCGCCACCAATGTAGTACACAGCAACACCCCTATTCTTTTATTTATAGCAATCTTATTCATAATCAATTATTATATTTCTAATTTCAAAATTTCTTATTTCTCATTCATTTACACTTAACTTATAAGCGATATCACGTCCACAGAACTCAGGACTATAAGCACATCGGGCAGAACAAGAACCTGCTTGATATTCACCATTTCTATCAACATAATATTCCATTTCTACAACGTGCTTACCTTTAGATAAACGATCGAAATAGAAATTTGTTGTGTTGTCCTTTGGTGAAACATAGCAACCCATGCCCCATTGATAACCGCTCTGCTGGTTTACCGGTTCCAGGCAGGCAGCCCGCTTATCTTCGATTTCCACGAAATCATAATCACGGTCTGCGGTGATAATCAGCGTTACCTTTACCTTCTCGCCAACCTTAGCCAGAGACTTTTCCTTGCCCTGCGATTCGGCAGTAACAACGACACGGCGAACCTTGATGCCCGACTCGGAAGAAGCGATTTCGCTGAGCGGCTGTTTAAATTCTGCATAAACGGCACCCCAACTGGTATAGTCGCTCTTCTTGTTGATGTTCAAGGTTGATGCCTTGCCCACCTTCTCTGTCTTGATATAACCCAACATCGTAGAATCCTGCGGCATCGGAAGCAGCTTGCCATCCAGTTTCAAAACGGCATTTTCTGCCTTCTTGTTCCAGTTGCTTTCATTACCTTTCATAAAGGCATAGACAGCATCCACGGTATTTACAGGAGTATCCCAAACCTGAGTACGTTTCGACATCAGAAGCCAACGCTGCAGTTCCTCAATGGTCTGCTTGTCGTTCGGCTTCAGCAGCTGCATCGCCTCTATCACAGATACCTGAGTAGGAATCTTATAGTTTCTCCAGCTATAGAGTGCCTTACGGGTATCATAATAGCGGCCCATCTCCTCACGATAAACGGCATATTCGTTCACGCTCTGCAGATATTCACCCGCTTTTTCGCGATAAGCAGCATTCTGCTGGCTGTTTCTGGCGAGTACCACGGCAGCACGCGCCTTGCCATAAATGGTGAAATCGCCGGTCATCTTCGACATCTTTTCCAGGAGATAAGTCTTGTCAGCCTCCTGATTCTGCTTCATCTTTCTGCCATCCATCGAGAGGATGTAGAGATAATGCAGCGCCTGTTCGCTAGGACTCACCTTGTGCTTTTTCTCCTCCTGCTTCTTCATTTCTCTTACTTCCTGTGCTGTCTGCCAGGAGAGATAATTGATGGCAGAAGTCAGCATTTTAGAGATTGACTTTTGCGTGCCGGCGATGGCATTCAGACGAACCATCATTTCGGCTACCGACGTTGTCATGTATCTGCTGCCCTTCATTCCCTTCCACCAGGAGAAGGAACCGTCAGCATTCTGCAACTTCTTCAGTTTCTCCACCTGATTCTGCAAGCGAATGGTCTCCTGAGAGAGATTCTGCTGAGAATGATTTTCCTGAGAGAGATTCTGCTCTGGCTGTTTTTCCAGCGAAAGATGCTTCTGGATATGGGTGGTGATGGTATTGGCGTAGATGGCAGACATCAGCGAGATGGCATCCTCCTCATCCGGATTGCTGATAGACGGCAGCGCCTTGACCATTAGCCAACTAGGATTGTTGGTATATTCCACGGTCACCTTTGCATTCTCTGCTCCCTTCGCCTGCTTACCCTCCTTGTTCAGGAAAAGCCTGCTCAGGTCGAAACTCTGCTCGCCCTGTTGGTGCAGGGTGATAGGCAGGGTATTCACCACGAGTTCACGATTGCCCAAGACAGGCAGATAGTGCTGCTCGCCATCGCTGTAGCCATTGCCGGCTGCCACCACCTTATTAATATATACACCCTCTTTCAGACCTTGAACATCGAAGGAGACGGTAGCAGAACCCTCGGCATCGATGCGATAGCCCTGGGTCTTCTGCCAAACCACCTTCTGGGTTTCGGCATCCAGAATCTGCATGCGGGCATTGCCATTCACCTTCTTATCAGAAGTGTTGAAGAGTTTCACCACGATGGTACTCTTGTCGCCTTCACGCAGGAAGCGAGGCATGTTAGGCTGCACCATCACGGTTTTCTGAGCCACAGCCTCATCTACCAGACAGCCGTTTCTCATCTCCTTATCATGGGCCAATCCCATGAACTTCCAGGTTGTCACGCTCTCCGGCAAAGTGAAATTAATAGCCACATTGCCCTGATTGTCGCTTTCCAAGGCAGGATAGAAGAAGGCGGTCTCGTTCAGGTTTTCACGCACCTGCACTTTGTCGAGGTACTGTCCTGCATCTGAACCTGAACCGCCGGCAAACTGCGGCATCTCTTCTACTGCATCAAAAACCTTGTTGGCAGATGGAGCAGCAGCTCCGACACGGGCCATCTGATTTCCACGAGATCTCATGACTTTCGCTTCATCTCGAACCAGCTCGTCTTTCACCATAGAATGCTTTTCCATACGAACAGCCTCAACAGTTCCGCCATAAGAACGTTCCAACTTGCTCAGTTGCATCGCTTGCATATAAGCATAAAAGCTAAAGTATTTGCCATCAAACTTATCTACATCCAACTCCTTTTCATCATAATACTTGGTAGGATAAGTACCAGCCAATCCCATCTTATAATACTTCAGATTGCTCTTCCAATAGCAGTCTGGCAACCACTGGCTGAATCCCAGCGACATTTCCCAGGTATGTTCAGCCAACTGGTCGAGCGACTTATCATAAAGCACACTCATCAGCTGTGCCTTGGCTGGCTTGCCGTCAGGAGTCGTCACATGCAAGGTCCACTTCTCCTTCTGTCCCGGAGTGAGACGGTCGCGGAAAGTCTTCCAGGTGATATTCAACTTCTTCTCCGGCAAAGGACGGGCGATGCTGATTTTTCTGGCATAGCATTCGCCGTTCTTCACGAAACTATAGTTGATCACCACACCCGAAGCATATTCCTCTCTGTAGGTGAATGGCAGGGTCACGATACTGTCACCCAATTCCCAGGCGCCTTTCTCCAGCAGTTTGTTGCCGGCGATGATGGAATAAACGATATGCGCTCCGTTTTCAGAAGAACCCACCTGCACGTATACCGGCTTTCCATCACGAGGGAAGGTCTTCGCCGTCTGATAATACCATTCGGTGGTTGTTTCCATCGGATGGGTATCCTTCATGCTGAAAAGGGTGAACTTCTGCTGCAGGGTATCTGTTCCGCAGATTGCCTCCAGCTGATGAACGCCCGATTTCCAAACCTGGGCAGAAGAAGCGTTATATTCCTTGATGGCGATAGGAGCATTTGCCTCAGCCACCTTCCATTCGCCTTTATCAATGCGATATTTCAGCTGGCTCGAAATCGGCATTCCGCTGGCATTTCTATAAGCAAAAGTCACGGTCTTCAAACTGTTTACCTCTATCCGCTTCGGCATATTCACCGAGAAAGCAGTAGACCTGGTGCCCAAAGGCAGACTCATCTCGCCTTCATGACTCTCGCCGCTGATATCCGTAACCACGGCAGAAACCGTGAAATTAAAGAAGCGGGCGATGCGCATGAAGTCGTTCTTCTCCGATTCTGCAACCTCCAATGGGATTTCCACCTCAAAGGTTCCGTCCTCGCGGGTCACGGTGGAATCTGTCTTTACCAGCTTATCGGAAGAACTGGCACCCATCCACCACATCTGGTTTCTGCGGGTCACCTTATATTCCACCTTGGCTCCCTGCACAGGCACACCAGCATAGGTCTTGGCTGTAGCCTTCACCACTATAGTATCGCCCCAGGTATATCGCTCGTTCACCTTCGGGAAAGTAATCTCGAAGGTAGGACGCTTGTATTCCTCAACTCTGATATATTCGCTTGCCTGACCATTCACGGAGATAGAAAACATTCCCGTCTTTCCCTCCTTCGGCAATTCGAAATCAACCGAAGCCGTACCGTATTCATCGGTCGTAGCCTTCTGCTCAGCCACCTGCTTCCATTCAGCGTCTCTCAGGATAAACTTCAGTTCCTTGCTCTTGCCCGGCACGCTGGCATCCAAGCCCTTCTTCACGATAAAGGAGACGGCAGTGGCATGCATCTTCTGTCCCGGTCGATAGATGCTGCGGTCGGTAAACAGCTGATATGCTATCTTGTCATCTTTCTGCTCGAAATAGCGGTCACGGCTGAGATAGATGTATTTGGCTGGCGCATACTTATCTGCAGAAGTGGAAATCAACACCTCTCCATCCACATTCTTGAAGTAAGCCTCACCATTGTGATCAGTTGTCAATCGGGCATGAACGACTCTCTTTTGCTTGTCCGTCTTGTTATCATAGCGCCTATCATAGAGTATGATTTTCGCATCCGCTACCGGTTGGCCATTCGTTGCATTTACCACTACATAGCGATGCTTATCATCAGGCAACTGCTGAATCATTACTGCCAAATCGCTGACATAGAAGAGCAATCGCTGCGGAGCGATACCGGAGTTGTCAGAAGTCACCTCCATCAAGTAAACACCTAATGGCAGTTTTCCTCCTATTTCGAAGGAATCCTTCACGATCTCATAGTTCGGACGTCCATAATACTGTTTATTGAAATTCTTCTGATTCAAAGCCGTAGTCTTGCCCAAGAGCATCTTATAGGTTGCATCATCCTTCAGATCATATTCATTATCCGCCGTAATATTGAGGCGGGAGATGCTGATTTTCAGATTCTGAAGATTGCGCACATTCAGATGCACCCACTTCTTTTCTGTAGGGCGCAGCACCAAAGGCATATCCTCCACTGAGAACATCGGTTCGGTGAGTCTTTTCTGTGCATTTCTAAGCACATTCATTCTCGACCATCCACCCCAGTGGCTCAAAGCATAGTTGATATAGTTGAGTTTATCCTGTGCTTTGGCATCTGTAGAACGCTCCATAAAGCGGAAATGCTCCACAGCAAGTTCACCAGCCTCCGGAATATCCTGATATACATGGATGAGCGAGTCGATGGTCTGCAGATACTTCGATTTCTTCACCTCTCTTACATCATCCTGACGGTATTTCTCAATAAGCTTGTAGGCACAGAGACAAGCCGCACCCCGATTTCCCACCTTATTATAATAGGTGTACAGCTGCAGATACGCCTCCTTGCAGTCTGCCTCAAAACCGATGAGATGAAGCAAATCATTCTTGAAGGAACTTCCGTCCACCCCTTTCAGGGTCAGCGGCACATACTCAGTAGAAGTATGCTTGGCAAGAAGCTCTGGGTGCGCCATCGCTTTCTTGAAGAACTCCCGGCTCTTCTTCAGGTTTACCTTTCGCTGACTTTGATCATAAGAAGCATCCTCCCCTTGTTCCAAAGAAGCCTCATCCACTTCTATTCCATACGGATTATCATGATACACCTTGCCGAGCACAGCATATCTCACCGCTTTCTGCATCGGGTCATTTGTCTTCAAAGCTTCAGCCTCCATCCGCTTCACATTCGGTGTCAGTGAGTCAGCAGAAATCTCTTTCCAGAGCATCACCTGCCTCATCTCAGCCGCCAGCAGCTGACCGTAGTCTTTAGCCGCAGAAGCCTTGGAGATGATTTTCTGCATCACCCCAATTTCGCTCTTCGGCTGGTCCTTCTGAGCGATGATGTCAGCTTGCTTCCACAAGTTGTCATAAGTTTGAGCCGTAGTTTGCATCATGGCAAACACAACTATGATAAGTGTTATAATGTTTCTTTTCATAAGCCAAGTGCACATTATGTTAGCAATTGTCAGATTTCTAACCTATTCTAATTGCAAAAATACAAAAAATATCCGTTATCTAACCTTATAACTGAAAGTTTTTGCTATCTTTGCACCAAAATAATGTTATTTACTAAATTAAACATTCATTATATAATACCAAATTAGAATACGGAATCAACACTTCAATACAAGAATAAACAACAATATAAATACTAAAAAGACAATGGCAGAGAAAAAGTATGGTCATTTTGATGACGCCAATCGCGAGTACGTGATTACAGATCCAAAGACTCCATGGCCTTGGATCAACTATTTGGGTAACGAGGATTTCTTCTCGCTCATCTCCAACACAGCAGGTGGTTATTCTTTCTATAAGGATGCCAAGTTCCGTCGCATCACCCGTTATCGCTACAATGGGGTTCCGATGGATAATGGCGGACGTTACTTCTACATCAAGGAAGGCGATACCGTCTGGAATCCTGGTTGGAAACCTTGTAAGACCCCACTCGACAGCTACGAGTGCCGCCATGGTATGAATTATACCCGTATCACGAGTAGCAAAAATGGTGTGGAGGCAAGTGTACTCTTCTTCGTTCCTCTCCACACTTGGGCTGAGGTACAGAAGATGACGCTCAAAAATAATTCCAAAGAAGTGAAATCTCTCAAGGTATTCTCTTTTGCAGAATGGTGCTTGTGGAATGCAGCCACTGACATGGAAAACTTCCAGCGCAATTTCTCTACAGGAGAAGTTGAGGTAGAAGGCTCTACGATCTACCACAAGACGGAATATCGCGAACGCAGAAATCATTATGCTTTCTATACTGTCAATACCGACATTCAGGGCTACGATACCGACCGCGAAAGTTTTATCGGTCTCTATAATGAGTTTGCTGATCCAGAAGCAGTCATGGAAGGAAAACCTCGCAACAGTTTCGCTCATGGCTGGAGTCCTATCGCATCACATTATATCGAAGTTACCCTGCAACCGGGAGAAAGCCGCGACCTGATCTTCCTCTTGGGATACGTGGAGAACGAGCAGGACAAGAAATTCGTAGCCAAGAAAGTGATCAATAAGGAAAAGGCACACGAACTGATGGCTAAGTTCGATACCACTGAAAAAGTGGATGCAGCCTTTGCTGAACTCAACCAGTACTGGGATAACCTGCTGAACATCTTCACCGTGAAGAGCGGAAACGACAAGCTCGACCGCATGGTGAACATTTGGAACCAGTATCAGTGCATGATTACCTTCTGCATGTCCCGTTCCGCAAGCTTCTTCGAGAGTGGTATCGGCAGAGGCATGGGCTTCCGCGATTCCAATCAGGACCTGGTAGGCTTCGTTCATCAGATACCTACCCGTGCCCGTCAGCGCATCATCGATATCGCCAGCACTCAGTTCCCTGATGGTGGCTGCTATCATCAGTACCAGCCACTCACCAAGCGCGGCAACAACGATATCGGTGGCGGCTTTAACGACGACCCTTGCTGGCTCATCTTCGGTACAGTAGCATATATCAAGGAGACAGGTGATTTCTCTATTCTTTCAGAGCAGGTACCTTTCGACAACCAGCCTGGTAGCGAGGTAAGTCTCTTCGAACATCTGAAGATTTCGATGAATCACGTCATCAATAATCTCGGTCCTCACAAGTTGCCACTCATCGGAAGAGCTGCCGCTGATTGGCCGCGCGGACTGGAACGACTGTCTCAACCTCAACTGCTTCTCCTGGGATCCAAACGAGAGTTTCCAGACTACAGAGAATAAGGGTGAAGGCAGCAAGGCAGAGAGTCTGATGATTGCAGGTCTGTTTGTTGTAACAGGCAAGGACTACGTTGCTCTCTGCAAGCAACTCGCCAAGGAAGCAGCAAACTGTCATGAGGGCACAATAGCAGGACTTGCCGAGGAAGATTATCTCGCAGAAGCCGAGCGCATGCAGCAGGCGGTGGATGCGATGAACGAAGCCGGAAAGCAACATGGTTGGGATGGAGAATGGTTCCTCCGTGCCTATGATTTCTTCGGAAACAAGATAGGTAGCGATGAGAACGAGGAAGGCAAAATCTTCATCGAGAGCCAGGGCTGGTGTACGATGGCTGGTATCGGTCTGGAAGACGGACTCTGCGACAAAGCTTTGGATAGTGCCAAGGAGCGATTGGAATGCGAACATGGTATGGTGCTCAACAACCCTGCCTATACAACCTATCATGTAGAAATGGGCGAGATTTCTTCTTACCCAGAGGGGTACAAGGAGAATGCCGGAATTTTCTGCCACAACAATCCATGGGTCATCATTGGCGAAACGGTAGCCGGACGTGGCAACGATGCCTGGAAGCACTACACCAAGATACTTCCAAGTTATGTAGAGGAGAAATATCAGACCTTACACAAGGTGGAACCATACGTAAACTGCCAGATGGTAGCTGGTAAGGATGCAGCCAAACCAGGCGAGGGCAAGAACTCATGGTTGACGGGTACAGCCGCATGGATGTGGTACACCGTGAGCGAGTTCATCCTGGGCATCAAACCAGACTACGAGGGCTTGAATATCGACCCTTGCCTGCCAAGCACGGCCAAGGAGTATGAGGTAACCCGCAAGTTCCGTGGCGGCGAGTATCATATCACCGTGAAAAACCCAGAGGGCAAGGAGAAAGGTGTGAAGCAAATCATCGTAGATGGCAAACCTATTGAGGGTTGCGTCATCCCTTGTCAAGCAGGTAAACACGAGGTAATCGTGGAGATGTAATTGCACCAAACTCATAAATACATATAAAATCGGCAAAATAAGCAAACGTTTATTTTGCCGATTTTCTTATTTTTTATACCTTTGCGGAGTTTTAACGACAAATAGCATTGGGACGATTTAGTGCTTATAAATTACCGCTCAAAAGTATGCTGATAGGTACTCAGGATTTTGAGTATGTATTGGATAATGAGTTCTTTAAGAATATCGAAGGTGAAGATGTTCAAAAAGGAAAGGTGAAGGTGAAATTGACAGTGAAGCGGACGGCGGCTTCTTTCGAACTGGATTTTGATTTGGAAGGAGTTATTCAAATTCCGTGCGATCGCTGTTTGGACGATATGGACCATGAGGTAAAAACCCAAGAAACGCTCTATGTGAAATTCGGTTCGGAATACAGCGAGGAGAGCGATAATGTGGTTGTTATTCCTGAAAGTGACGGGGAATTGAATATTGCATGGTTTTTATATGAGTTCATTGCACTGACAATACCTTTGAAGCATGTTCATCAGGCAGGAAAATGCAATAAATCGATGAGTGCTAAATTGCGTAAACATGCGGCGCGTTCTATGGACGATAGCGACGAAAGTGAAGATGCCGCATCATACGATGATGAAGATGTTGTAGATGAAGTGCCCGGCGAAGGGGAGGAAACTGACCCGAGATGGGACGAATTAAAGAAAATAATAGATAATAATTAAAGTAATAGAAAAATGGCACATCCTAAAAGAAAACAATCGAAAACGAGAACAGCCAAAAGAAGAACTCATGATAAAGCTGTGGCTCCAACTTTGGCAGTTTGTCCTAACTGTGGTGCTTGGCATGTATACCATACTGTATGTGGAGAGTGTGGTTATTACAGAGGAAAATTGGCAATCGAAAAAGAAGCTGCTGTTTAAGCTCTTATCGATAAGTATGTATGGCCCTAAAGCGATTTAGGGCATTTTTTCACACACTAAGCCGATTTTATTATTATGCAGAATGCAAAAATAACGGGAATTGCCTCGTATGTTCCCGATTATGTTTTGACAAACGACGAGTTGTCGCATATGGTCGATACCAACGACGAGTGGATTACTACTCGTGTAGGTATTAAAGAACGTAGAATTTTAAAAGGAGAAGAAACGGGATCTTCCGATTTGGGTGTAAAAGCAGTAGCCGAATTGTTGAAAAAAACAGGAGTAAAGCCCAGTGAAGTAGATTTACTCATTTGTGCTACGTCGAATCCCGATTATCGTTTCCCTTCTACGGCATCGATCGTATTGGAAAAATTGGGAATAAAAACAGCTTATGGGTATGATATACAAGCCGCTTGTGCAGGGTTTATCGTTGCTTTGCAAGCAGGAACTGCCT
>ENA-OPNW01001630-OPNW01001630.1-human-gut-metagenome-genome-assembly--contig:-NODE-1630-length-10856-cov-7.083233_pt1 | contig 10856 bp, 9 predicted proteins | sample MGYA00241540_ERZ501777 | MGnify/ENA primary metagenome ERZ501777 (study PRJEB25962, sample SAMEA2042615) | human gut metagenome | biome: human gut; feature: human-associated habitat; material: faeces...
GCCGAGCGTGGACTGCACCGTCTTGATGCCGCACTCGATGGCGGCGAGCGTGTTGGCCTGACCCATGCCGCGGGTGTCGTGGATGTGGACCTGCATTTTGGTGTCGGGGAAGCGCTCCATGATGCCCTTCACGGTGCGGCGCACCTGGGCGGGATCGGCGATGCCGATGGTGTCCGCCAGATAGACGGTGTCCACATCGCAGCTGCGGATGCGCTCCACGAAGCGCAGCACCTTGTCCAGGTCGGGAATACCCTCGAAGGGGCAGCCGAAGGTGGTGGCCATGCCGATGCACAGCTGCAGCTTAGGGAAGCTCTCTCGGATGCGGCGCAGCTCCTCGAAGGACTGGTCGTGGGTGCGGTTGATGTTGGCTTTGTTGTGGGACTCGCTGACGGAGATCACGTATGTCAGATTCTTCAGGCCGGCAGCCTGGGCCAGCTCAGCGCCCTTGAAGTTGGGGATCAGTGCCACCAGCTCCTTGTCGGGGTACTTCTCCACGCAGTAGCGGGCCACCTCACCGGCGTCCACCATCTGAGGAATGGCCCGAGGGCTGACGAACGAGGTGATCTCCATGCTCCGGATACCGCAGGAGAACAGCCCGTCGATGTATTTGAGCTTCTCCTCCGTGGGCAGTACCTTCTTGAGGTTCTGCCAGCCGTCACGCGGCCCGCACTCAAGAACTTTGATCTTTTGCATTTTCTGTATGCCTCCTGTACACTTTTGAAATGCGGTTAGCTTATTGTTGCTTAATTTTAATTTAACTGATTAAAAGATAGCGTTTTCGCTTAAAGATGTCAAGATGTTTTGCACAGAATCAGGGATTTCAACAGAATTTATCCTCCGCTTTTGTGCAGATTTTCACCATTATCGGCAGAAATCGCGGCGCATCTTCCGGGCAATTTATGGGTATCCCAACTTTTGTGTGGGTTGAGCGGGAAAAAACAGGGAGCTGAGAGCTAAATCGTTTCGTGTGGGAACGGCGCAAAAAAGTTGTGCTGAGTTTCTTTTCTCGTGTGCTACCAATTTAAGACCTCCTGTTATAGAATTTTCTGTAACAGGAGGTGATTTTTATGAGCAGAAAAGACCCGTATTTTTCCTTCAAAGACAAGGACAGCGCAGAGTACAAACCGCAGTATGGGACGACGTACACGCCGCGTCAGGAGAAAATCCTGTCAGGCGAATTGCCCTTGGAGGACATCCGCCCCAACGAACTGAGCCTGCTGAAGCAGAAGGCAAAACACCTCGGCGATATGGAGGGCTACGAGATAGCGACCCTGCGTTACGAGGAGATGCTGCATCCATTGGATGCCTACTACAAGCACTACACCGCCGAGGAAGCAGCGGAAATCCTGCGGAAGCTGACGCCGCCGGGGTTTGAGTCGTAGGCGGCGGAGGGCAACTCCGATGGACACGAGCCACAGAAACAATGTTCCTCCGTGCGAGGACGACGATGACATTTGGTACTGGGGCTACTCCATATTCGTGCCGCATATTCCCAACACGCGGGCGTATCCCTATGTGTCCCGCATCATGGGGCCAGACCCCAAGTACCGCTTTGCCCGCAAGTTCCTGCAATATCAGTGGCCGCCAAAGACACCGAAAGGCCGACGGTTCGATGTGGAGCTGCCGGGAGATGGCGTCTATGAGGTCGGCATCAAGCGATGGAACGCGGACAAGACCCTGCTGCTGGAGCGGCAGGTATACTGGCTGTTGCTGCTGGATGGCAACGAGTACACCATCCCCAAGTGGCAGGTGCTGCCGCTGGTTGAGGCACTACGCAGCGGTATGCTTGGTGCCTGAAAAAGAACCCCCTCGTGAGAATTGACCTCACGAGGGGGCTTATGTATGTAGCGTTATATGAGCAAGAATGTTTTTCTCGGAAATTGAACGACATGAAACTCAATACGCCATTCAATATCTTCTGCCACCGGTTCAAAATGTAGCGCGGAGCAGACAGCGTGTAGATGTCCTTGAGCGTTCTTTCCGAACACAACTGCGGCTGGGCCAACCGCGCCACCGATAACACCGACACAGACAATACCGTTTCTGGCCTCCGGCGCATAGCTGTCAGCACATGGGGCGATTTCCAGAGGCCTGTCGCCCTCAGCACAATCGCAGATTGAAATATCATCATCATCTGGTTCAGGAGAAATGGTATAGCTCATGGCAGTAAAATGTGTCGGGTAGCACCAGCGATTCGAGTCAAACTGTTGTTGAGAAATCGCCTGTTCTTCCAACTCCTGCACAGTCAATGTGTATTCCGTTCCGCTGACCGGATGGGAGAAAGAAAACGAATCGCCGGGAGCGTGCGTCTTGAAATGCGGGCCGGGTACGTGGCACGGCTGCTGCTCCATCGCAAGAGAAAGTGATTTTATTTCAGGGCGGCGTTTCCTGCCCCACGGATAAGACTCCCTGTAAATCATCCAGCCGTAGGAGTCGTCTAAGCCATAATGCGCGGCTGCTGCTTGCGCCACTTTCTCGTTTGCTACTCCATCTGGCAAGCATGGACTAATGCTTACTGCACAACCATGAGAAGGCAGTATTGTTTTCCCGTTCAGCTTTATTTTGGCGCTGAAATCAAGGTCAAGCGGATTTTCCAGTTCCATCTGCATTTGCTGTTCCTGCGTAAAGTTTTCCGCTGAATCATTCTCAGCAGTCAGGTTCCATTTTGCTATGAACCTACGGATGTCCTCCGCTTCGGCACGCACACAGAAATCCACGACCAACCCCTTGCTGCAAGAATACACCGCAGGGATAACCCAATGATGCTCCGCCCAATCAAATTGTTTATTCAATTTGATTTCTGTCCCAGCACGGTCTTTTCCCAAATGCCCCCAGAAATTCCCTTCAAAGTAGACTTTCCATTCCGGAGCAGTCGGTTCTGCCGCAGGGTTCATATCAACATCGTAATAGTCCTCTGTATACTTGATTTTTCCGTAATCAAAGGATGCTTGTAGCTCTTTGAGATACGCCCACGGATGCTCCATCGGAGTCAAGTTCAGCCGTGCAGCGACTTCAGATAGCCGCACCTGTTGTGCTTGCGTCGGTGGATTATTCCGCAAGAAGGCTTCAAATTGTGCTTTGTTCCACATCCAAGCCTGCTCCAGTGCTGCTACATCACCGCAAGCAAGAAGCAGCCGCAAAAAGTCTGCAAAATCTTTCGCCAAAGGGTGAACAAAATCAGGCGCGGAGTTCATGGGACTGACAGCAAAGACCATACCACCAAATCCTCGTATAAAGCAAAAGTGGATGCCGTCCACGCCTGCCCAGCCAAATATAGAGGCACCCTTTGGCGTGCAGAAATAAGGGTTATTATCTTCACGACGTTCCACTCCCACAGGAGAGAGGTCAATTCCACTCCGCAAAAACTTCTGAAATGTTTTATCCATAATTGCCTCCCTGAATTTCCGTTCGCTAATTTTACAGTAATTATATACAAAGAAGCGTTGCAGCACAAGGGTTTCAAGTTAAAATGCTTTGTAAAAGCCTCGTGAGAATTACTCTCACGAGGCTTTCTGTCATTTGGAATTGTACTCCCGCAGAATGTTTTGAGCAATGAGGGCGATTCTATCCTCCACGCTCATAGAGGCGTAGGACTCAGACACGGGAGGCGTTTCCATCCGCACGAACTCCTCACAGAACCGTACCGCCATCGCCTCAACGGTGGTGCCAAATTTGGCGCACAGCGTGGCCATTTGCTCGTACAGGGCGGTTTCCATGTCAATCCGTACATCTGCCATTGCCATGTTACTCCACCTCCTGCTCTTCTGCCGCAAAATCCTCATTCTGCAACGGGCATTCATCGTTGTCATCGTCCTCACGGACATAGTTGCTGAAGGCCAGCAGCGAGTCTTCCTGCGGCGCAAACTCCGACTTCATAGAGTAGACCGTTTCCCAGTGTACCTTCGGCTCCAAGAACGAAAGGAGCGACATATATCCCATCGCGTGAGGCGGCTTGGTGTAAGAAGGCTCCTCGGCAACAGGGACACTCTCCGTCTGCATCGTGTAGACAACGAGAGCCGCAACCTTGTCGCTGTAAAGAGCCCGCGCACGCAGCCGTTCAAAGCTGTACCCGTTTCCCATGCGGCTCATGTCCTCCACCATCCGGTTCAAGCCCTCCGTTACGGCATTGGTAAAGCGGCGGTTGGGTTCAAAGTAATTGAAGATTTCCTCGTGCCACTTCCTCGTGAGGGTGTTCTTGGCCGAACGAAGGTCATCAAACAGCTCCGGCTCTACCTCGAACCGCTTCTTCCATGCCTCGATTTGACGGCAGCCAGAGGGCGGGATAAGCTCCGCCCATTCCTTGCAGTATACCTCCGCCGTCCTGCGGTCAGGGGCGGTGTAGATGCGGTCAAAGCGTTCCTTGATAAGCCGCAGATGGTTGAACTCAGGGAAAGTCGCGCAGATATTTGCCATTGCGCTGATACGCCTCTCACTCTTGGCGAGATTCTTGGCGTTGAACTTGAACAGATAGGTGTTCGTCTGGGCGAGGTTCCGCACCGCAATCATGCGCTTCTTTGCACCGCCCTCCGGCTCCGCTTGGATGAGGGCACCGATATAGGCCATGATTTTGCTGCGGGCTTTGGCGATTTTCTCGTAGACGGACTGGCAGACATGGAACTTGTCCACGACGATGGCGGCATTGGGCAAGCACTCCTGCACATAAGTACGATAGCCACAGGACATATCCATCGTTACGACCTCGATATTGGTGTCGTAGCCGACCATGCTCTCAATGGCTGCAATGACGGTATCCTTCTTGTTGTCGGGACACATCTCCAGCAGAACACGGTTTTCAATGTCCGTAAAGATTGCCCGCATATTATGGGCGATGTGCTTTTCATCAATGCCCAATACGCGGGGAGCAACAACGGGGTCACAGGATTCCTTTATCTCGCTGGAATACTCGTCAAAAATCTTGCCGATGGTGGTGTCGGAATAGCCGTATTTCAGGGCGACTGTACTCAGCGGCTTGGTAAACGCCTCATGTCTGATTTCGTCATAAAGCCGCCTTGTCAAATGCCGACTCTCCATAATGTCCGGCGATGGCGGGGAAAAGGACTTTCCGCATTCGCTACAGATGTATCGCTGCACCGTCAGGTCTATATCGACCTTCGTGCGTCCGCTGTTGACATCGTGAATGCGGCGCGGAGCCCCTGTTTGGCCGTGTGCGTGAACGGCGGTACTGCCGCAGAAACGGCATTTTCGATTTCGGTAGTCCTCCACATGGCAGGAGAACAGTAAGTAAGGATGCCCTGCCTTGGGTCGATAGCAGGCATCTTCAATTATGCCGCGCAAATTCAGGTGCGGAATGGGAATGACCTCCTCCATGTCATCCGGAGTCAGTCGAATGTGATTCACAGTCTTCATCGTGGTATACCTCTCAAATTCATCAAAAATAATGTGCCGGGGAAATGTATTCAAATAATTGATGAAGACTACGCTATTTACTTTTGGTATACCGTGGCTTTAGAATAGCACAAATGTTTGATTTGTGCAATAGGGTATTTTGCGTTTTTTCGAACAAATTTTCTGAAATATAGATTGAAACTGCAATATAATTATTGCTTTTTACAACAAAATGGAGTATACTGGAAACAGTAATTTGACCAAGCGGGATAGTTGCCAAAAGAAGTTAATTTGTTATAATTGATGTAAAGAGTACAGTGAAAAGGAGAACGACCATGGCTGATATAAAGAGAGAACAGGAACGTGATGAGTTGCATCGTGCGATTTGGAGTATCGCGGATGGGCTGCGTGGCAGCGTGGACGGCTGGGACTTTAAGAGTTATGTCCTTGGCACCATGTTCTATCGCTACATCTCCGAAAACCTGACTTCCTACATAAATGCCGGCGAGATTGATGCTGGCGATACGGATTTCGACTATGCGAAGCTCCCTGACAGCGTTGCAGAGGAGATTCGGGATGAAATGATAAACTCTAAGGGATTCTTCATGTTGCCCTCCGAGCTGTTTTGCAATGTTCGGCAGCGAGCCGCACAGGATGAAAACCTAAACGAAACGCTGGAAAAGGTGTTTAACCACATTGAAGAATCCGCAAAAGGAACTATTTCCGAAGCCAGCTTCGCCGGCCTGTTCGATGACTTTGATGTAAACAGCAATAAGCTGGGGGCTACTGTCGCCAAGCGCAACGAAAAGCTCTGTAAGCTGCTCAACGGCATTGGTGACATGAAGCTGGGCGAGTTCAAGGAAAACCAGATAGATGCCTTTGGTGATGCGTATGAGTTCCTGATGACCATGTATGCGTCCAACGCAGGCAAAAGCGGCGGCGAGTTCTACACGCCCAGCGAGGTGTCTGAGATGCTGGTGCGGCTCGGCACAGTGGGTAAGAAACAGGTGAACAAGGTCTATGACCCCGCCTGCGGTTCTGGCTCTCTGCTGCTGAAGGCTACCAAGATTCTGGGGCCGGAGGGTGTCCGTATCGGCTACTACGGGCAGGAAATCAACATCACCACCTATAACCTGTGCCGCATCAATATGTTCCTGCATGATGTGGGCTACGATAAGTTTGACATCGCCTGCGATGACACGCTGACGAATCCGCTGCATTGGGATGATGAGCCCTTTGAACTCATCGTGTCCAATCCGCCCTATTCCATCAAGTGGGCCGGGGACGAAAACGCCCTGCTTATTGACGACCCCCGTTTTTCGCCTGCCGGTGTGCTGGCACCCAAGAGCAAGGCCGACCTTGCCTTTGTGATGCACTCGCTGTCGTGGCTCGCCAACAACGGAGCGGCGTCTATCGTCTGCTTCCCCGGCATCATGTACCGTGGCGGCGCGGAGCAGAAAATCCGCAAATATCTCATCGACAACAACTTTGTGGACTGCGTTATCCAGCTTCCCGGCAACCTGTTTTTCGGAACCTCCATCGCCACCTGTATCATGGTGCTGAAAAAGAATAAGCCTGACAATTCGACGCTGTTTATTGACGCCTCCAAGGAGTGCATCAAGGTCACAAACAACAATAAACTGACGGCGGAGAACATCAGCCACATCGTGGACTATTTCACAGCCCGCGAGGATGTTCCCCACATCTGCCACCGCGCCGCCTATGAGGAAATCAAGGAGCAGGAGTATAACCTCTCCGTCAGCACCTATGTGGAGCCGGAGGACACCCGCGAGGTCATTGACATCGTGAAGCTGAATGCGGAAATCGAGGAAATCGTGGCGCGGGAGAATGTCCTGCGGGCGGAGATTCAAAGGATTATTGAGGAGATTGAGGGGTAACGCATGGCAAAGATAGAGAAGGGGCATCCGCTACCCTCGCATACAAAACTCAAGTATGATGAATGTCATGCAAAAATTCTCTTGGAAAACTTTTTCCCGGAGGTATATAACGATTTACAAATCTCGGATAGACCGGATTTGAGAGATGTTGCCAGCGGAGTCGGCGTTGAAGTTACTTCTGCTATTCCACAGGGAGAACAAGAGGCACTTGCTATTGCCTGTACGATTCCGTATCTCAGCAAAAAGGAGCGAGAAAGGAAAATCACCTATCTGAAGGCAAAGGGCTACGACTACGGTAAGTATGTACTTTCTCATCCGCCAAGGGGATATGCGTGGACCGGTTCAGATTACCCGGATATAGAAATAACTTTTTGCAAGGACTTCCTTTCTGCGGTAAAAGCAAAGATAAAAAAACTCAATAGCGGCAAGTATGCGCCATTGTCGAGGTACGATTTGCTTGTATTATCTGAAATAGATATAGAGGATTGGATGCCGGAAAAATTGCTGGAAAAGCTCATTTCGTATAAGACGGAAGAATTGAACTACTCATATATTTATCTGTTGGCATTAAATGGGTTATTTCGCTTCGATATAATCTCACGAGAGTGGTGCGTCAGAGGAACTCAAGCCGATATGTTCGGTTTGTCGCGGCTGGCACGCCAAATGGTAGAGGAAGGTGAAACAGATGACAAAACTCAATGAATTGATACAGCAGCTTTGCCCGGATGGGGTGGAGTACAAAAAATTGAAAAATGCTGTTTCCATTGAACGAGGAAAGCGAGTTGTGAAAAGCCAGCTTTCTCAAATAAATGGGTTTCCCGTTTATCAAAACAGCCTTATTCCGCTGGGCTATCACACTGAATGTAACTATCCGGCTAATACAACATTCATTATTATGGCGGGAGCTGCTGGCGAGATTGGATATAGTAAAGAATCGTTTTGGGCGGCTGATGATTGTTTTTCCGTAGTTTGCCCCGAAGAAGTCTCAAATCGCTACATTTATCATATCCTGCTACACAAACAAGAGGTTCTAAGGTCAAAAGTACGGAAAGCCAGCATTCCGAGGTTATCAAGAAATGCTTTGGACGAGATAATTGTTCCCCTCCCGCCCATTGAAGTTCAGCGTGAAATTGTTCGCATACTGGATGACTTTACTGAACAGACGGAACAACTTAAAGCCAGTCTTACCGCCGAGCTTACTGCCCGTAAGAAGCAGTATGAGTATTATCGCGATAAACTGCTGACGCTTGATGTCTTCGGGGGGGGGACAAGTAAATGCCAACGAAGAACACTTGGCGATATTGCAAAGTTTACTTACGGCTATACAGATAAAGCAAAAAATGCAGGTGATGTTCGATTTATTAGAATAACCGACATTAACGACAGTGGGTATCTGAGTCCATCTGATGCAAAATATATTGATTTGACCGAAGAAAGCAAAAAGTATCTATTAAAGAAGGGCGATTTACTACTCGCTCGTACTGGAGCGACATACGGCAAGACGCTGTTCTTTGATAGTGATGAGCCTGCGGTATATGCGTCATTCTTAATTAGGATTGTTCTCGATAATGCAGTGATAAGGAATAGATATTACTGGCATTTTTCAAAATCCTCGTTATATTGGGAACAAGCTGAAAAATATGTTTCAAAAGGTGGCCAGCAGCAATTTAATGCCAATGCGATAAGCCGTGTGAAGGTTCCAATTCCTTCTTTAGAAGTACAGGATAGGATAATCAATGTCCTCGATAACTTCGATGCTATCTGTTCCGACCTGAACATTGGATTGCCTGCTGAAATCGAAGCGCGGCAGAAGCAATACGAATACTATCGGGACAAGCTGCTGACGTTTAAGGAGGCAAAAGCATGAGTGTTTCTTTTCATGAAATTGAGAATTGTTGGAATTATTACTTGAGCATCGAAGAAGATTTGAACGAAACATCTCGTTACATCGAACCAACTGGGCAGGAAAATGTGTATTCATTTGAGTTTCAGAAGGTCATCATGCTCTGCGGCGCCGAAATTGAAAGCGTATTCAAATTGATTTGTAGCGCGGTGGATGAAAACCATTCATGCGGTAATATCAGCGAATACAAGAAGATAATTTTAAGGGCGTTCCCCAAAATAGGCGAAACACGGGTTATCGTACCTCGATGGGGTGGGAAGAATATATTTCCATTTGGGCGGTGGACGGAGGGGCCTCTTGAATGGTGGTCTGCCTATACCGAAGTAAAGCATAATAGGATTTCAAAGTTTTCAAATGCGATATACAAGAACGCCGTGTATTGCCTCGCCGCACTATATGTTTTGATTTTATACTTATATAGAATCAACGGCTACGATTGTAAAGGTGATGATTCAAGATACTTTTGTAGCGACTACTATCCCATTCCCTTTTATGCACAAAGGCCAAGCGAACTACCGGATTTTTGTGATGTTGAAAGTGAGGAAGCAATGTCATGAGCCAATATAACATCATCGCGTCTACCACCGAGAGCACCGTGGTGGCGGAATATACGCCCGGAACGCGGCGTTCGGACGGTTATCAGAGCGAGGCGCAACTGGAAAAGGAGTTTATCCGCCTGCTGTGTGAGGTGGGCTATACTTACCTGCCCATCCATACTGAGGCGGACCTCGTCGCCAACCTCCGCACGCAGTTGGAAAAGCTGAACAACTACCAGTTTACCGATGGCGAGTGGGAGCGGTTTTTCCAGCAGAGCATCGCCAACGCCAACGAGGGCATCAAGGAAAAGACCCGCCGGATACAGGACGGTGACACGGCGCAGGCGTTCAAGCGGGATACCGGCGAGTCGAAGAACATTCGGCTGCTGGATAAGAAGTGCATCCACAACAACACGCTGCAGGTCATCAACCAATATACCGTCTCTCAGGCGGAGGGCGCGGCGCACGACAACCGCTACGATGTGACCATCCTTGTCAACGGGCTGCCCCTCGTCCATGTGGAGCTGAAGCGGCGGGGCGTGGCTATCCGCGAGGCGTTCAACCAAATCAATCGCTATAAGCGCGACAGCTTTTGGGCAGGCAGCGGGCTTTTTGACTATGTGCAGATATTCGTTATCTCCAACGGAACGAATACGAAGTATTATTCCAACACCACCCGCTTGGGGCATATCAAGGATTTCAACGCCGCTGCGGTACGGAAGCGCGGCAAGACCAGCAACAGCTTTGAGTTTACGTCGTTCTGGGCAGATGCCAAAAACCACATCATCCCCGACCTGATGGACTTCACCAAGACCTTCTTTGCCAAGGCCACGATACTGAATATCCTGACGAGGTATTGCGTTTTTACCTCGGAGGATTTGCTGCTGGTGATGCGCCCCTATCAAATTGTCGCCACGGAGCGTATCCTCAACCGCATTGAAATCGCCACCAACTATAAGTGGTACGGCACGGTGCAGGGCGGCGGGTACATTTTCCACACCACCGGCTCCGGCAAAACGCTGACCAGCTTCAAAACAGCCCAGCTCGTGGCAGACCTGCCGCATATCAGCAAGGTGCTGTTCGTGGTGGACCGCAAGGACTTGGACTATCAGACCATGAAGGAGTATGACCGCTTTGAAAAGGGCGCGGCCAACGGCAACACCTCCACGGCTA
>ENA-OPNW01001632-OPNW01001632.1-human-gut-metagenome-genome-assembly--contig:-NODE-1632-length-10852-cov-2.547560_pt1 | contig 10852 bp, 8 predicted proteins | sample MGYA00241540_ERZ501777 | MGnify/ENA primary metagenome ERZ501777 (study PRJEB25962, sample SAMEA2042615) | human gut metagenome | biome: human gut; feature: human-associated habitat; material: faeces...
TGGAAGAGGCAGGCGCACAGCCGGAGCAGATCGATTACATCAATGCACATGGAACGAGTACCCATCACAATGATCTGTATGAGACAAGAGCAATCCGGTATGCACTGGGAGCAGCGGCAGATCAGGTTGTTGTCAATTCTACGAAATCGATTATCGGACATCTTCTGGGAGCAGCCGGCGGGGTGGAATTTGTTACATGCGTGAAAAGTATCCAGGATGGATTCATCCACCAGACCATGGGAACCAAAGAGACAGAGGAAGAGTGCAGTCTGGATTATGCAATCGGCGCACCGGTTGAAAAAGAGATCACATATGCGCTGACGAATTCTCTCGGGTTTGGAGGACACAATGCGTCACTGTTGCTGAAAAAATATGAAGGGTAGTGTAGATAATATGAAATTTGAGCAGTTGGTAGAACTGATCCAGACAGTTTCATCCTCGAATCTCGGGGAATTCAAATATGAAGAGGGAGACTTTAAGATTTCTTTAAAAAAAGAAAAAGGGGAAGTCAGACTTGCAGAGCAAAGTGAGTCTGTGCCGGCCAGAGCATCAGAGCAGCCACAGGATTCTTCGGAGAAAAAATCGGGAAATGTGATCAAATCCCCGCTGGTGGGAACCTTCTATGCATCACCGGCAGAGGATGCAGATCCGTTTGTACAGGTGGGAGAGCAGGTACAGAAAGGAAAGATTCTGGCAATCGTGGAAGCAATGAAGCTGATGAATGAGATTGAAAGTGATTATGATGGTGTGGTTACTGATATTCTTGTAGATAATGAACAGATGGTTGAATATGGACAGCCTATGTTTGTTATAAAACCAGTCTGACAATACGTCGGTATCAAAGGCATGGGTTTTTGATACCGACATTATATATATGAAATTCGATTATTTAATATAAGGAGTTAAGTATGCTTACAACAAAGGAAATAATGGATATTATACCACACAGACATCCTTTTCTGCTTGTGGATACGATAGATGAACTTGAGCCTGGAATAAAGGCAACAGGATATAAGTGTATTACATATGATGAGCCTTATTTTGCAGGACATTTTCCAGCTGAGCCTGTTATGCCGGGGGTCCTTCAGATAGAGGCATGCGCACAGGTAGGCGCTGTTGCGATACTTTCGCTGGAAGAAAACAAAGGTAAAACAGCATATTTTGGTGCAGTTAATAATGCAAGATTTAAAAGAAAAGTAGTTCCTGGTGATAAACTTAAGATGGAATGTGAGATTATAAAGAAAAAAGGACCAGTTGGCGTGGGAAAGGCTGTTGCGACGGTAGATGGCGAGGTTGCACTTACAGCAGAGCTTACATTTATGGTAGGTTAATCCGTCTGATGTTATAAATATAATATGTGGATTATGGAATGATTATAAGGAGATGAAGCTGTGTTTAATAAGATATTGATAGCGAACAGAGGCGAAATAGCTGTTAGAATAATAAGAGCCTGGAGGGAAATGGGTATACAGACAGTTGCAGTATATTCTGAGGCGGATAAGGAAGCACTTCATACGCAGCTGGCTGATGAGAGTGTATGTATAGGAAAGGCAGCAGCTAAGGATAGTTACCTTAATATGGAAAGAATATTGAGTGCAACAGTAGCTACACATGCAGATGCAATACATCCAGGCTTTGGATTTCTTTCTGAAAACAGTAAGTTTGCATCATTATGTGAAAAATGTAACATCACATTTATAGGTCCAGATTCAGATATCATAGAGAAAACAGGTAATAAACAGGAAGCAAGAAATACAATGATATCAGCAGGTATTCCAGTTATTCCAGGAACCAAAGAACCAGTTATGGATGCAGAAAGAGGAAAAGAGCTTGCAGACAATATAGGTTATCCTGTTATGGTTAAAGCTGCACTTGGCGGCGGTGGCAAGGGGATGCGTGTTGTATATACAAAAGAAGATTTTAAAAGGGAATTCGATAACGCACAGAGAGAAGCTGTGAATGGCTTTGCTGATGGCACAATGTATATAGAAAAATATATAGAAAAGCCAAGACATATAGAGTTCCAGATATTAGCTGATAAATATGGAAATACAATTCATCTTGGTGAAAGAGATTGTTCAATACAAAGAAATCACCAGAAGTTAGTTGAGGAATCACCCTCTCCTGCGTTGAATGATGAATTAAGAAAGAGAATGGGAGATACTGCAGTGGCAGTGGCTAAGGCAGTTAACTATGAAAATGCAGGAACAGTTGAGTTTCTTCTTGACAAAAACGACAATTATTACTTTATGGAGGTAAATACCCGTATTCAGGTCGAGCATGGTATAACGGAACTTGTGACAGGTGTTGATCTTATAAAGGAACAGATAAAGATAGCAGCCGGCGAAAGTCTTGGTATTAAGCAGGAGGATGTAAGGATACATGGTGCTGCCATGGAAATAAGAATCAATGCTGAAAACCCTGAAAAGAACTTTGCACCTAATCCGGGAACAATAAAGAATATACATATACCAGGTGGTAATGGTGTAAGAATAGATACTGCAGTTTATAGTGGATATACGATACCTCCTTTTTATGATTCCATGATAATGAAGGTTATGACATATGCAAACGACAGGAAAACAGTGATTGAGAAGATGAGAAGTGTCCTTGGCGAGATTATTATTGAAGGTGTCACAACAAATACAGATTTTATGTATGATATATGCCAGAATGAGAAGTTTATTAAAGGTGATGTCAGTACAGATTTCATACCAGAGGAGTATCCACAGGTATGTAAAAAATAGTTGTTCGTTATGCACAGTAAGAGTGCGTGGAAATGAGGATTTATATGCAGATAAAAGGCTTGTTTAAAAAGAATATCCATAAAAATAAAATCAACAATCTGGATAGCAGTAATATAAATGTTCCAGATGGATTATATACGAAATGTCCGGTTTGTTCAAAAATAATTTTAACAGAGGACATGTATCTGAATAATTGTGTATGTCCGGAATGTGGATATTATATGAAGCTGGATGCCAGAACAAGGATATCCATGGTAGTGGATAAGAATACATTTTCAGAATGGGATACTAACATTGAAGAGAGCAATCCATGTGAATACCCAGGTTATGAGGAGAAAATCCAGAATCTTAAAAGAAAAACAAATCTTGATGAGGCAGTAATAACCGGTGTTGGAAAGATAGATGGCAGCAAAGCTGTTATAGGTGTCTGTGATACAAGATTTCTTATGGGCAGCATGGGCGAAGTTGTAGGTGAAAAGCTTACACGGGCAGTTGAGAAGGCTACAGAGCAGAAGCTGCCGGTTATTATATTTACATGCTCAGGCGGAGCCAGGATGCAGGAGGGAATAGTATCTCTTATGCAGATGGCAAAGATAAGTGCCGCATTAAAAAAACATGATGAGGCAGGACTTTTATATATCACTGTTCTTACTGACCCTACAACTGGAGGTGTAACTGCAAGCTTTGCTATGCTTGGAGATATTATACTTGCAGAGCCAGGTGCCCTTATAGGTTTTGCAGGACCAAGAGTTATCAGACAGACTATAGGACAGGAACTGCCAGAAGGGTTTCAGAGAGCTGAATTTCTGTTAGAGCACGGCTTTGTGGATGCGATAGTTAAAAGGGATGAGCTAAAGAAGACACTTGCGCATCTGCTTGACATACATAAGTACAGTGGAGCTTATACAGAAGTTAAAGAAAATGTGGATACATACCGGAGCAATTCAGATATTATGAAGAAGTATCTTGAGTATCTTGATAATATATATTTCAAAAAGATAGATAGAGAAGAAGAAAAAAAGGCTGAGGCTGATAATAATCTGTATAATGAGTATGATGTATGGGAAAAGGTTGAAATAGCAAGAAGCAGTGAAAGACCTAATGCCGCAGATTACATAGAAAAAATAACTAAAGATTTTTTTGAACTTCATGGTGACAGAAACTTTTGTGATGATAAAGCAATAATAGGTGGAATCGCAACATTTGGCGGCATTCCTGTAACAGTCATAGGACATATGAAGGGTAAGACTACTAAAGAGAATATATCAAGAAACTTTGGAATGCCTAATCCCGAAGGGTATAGAAAGGCACTAAGGCTTATGAAGCAGGCTGAAAAATTTAACAGACCGGTTATATGTTTTATAGACACTCCAGGAGCATATTGCGGTCTTGGTGCAGAAGAGCGAGGCCAGGGAGAAGCTATAGCAAAGAATCTGTATGAAATGAGCAGTCTTACAGTTCCGGTATTGTCAATAGTAACTGGCGAAGGTGGAAGCGGTGGTGCACTTGCACTAGGTGTTGCCAATGAGGTATGGATGATGGAGAATTCCATATATTCAATACTTTCACCAGAAGGCTTTGCATCGATACTGTGGAAGGATTCTAAGAAAGCAAAAGAGGCTGCGGAAATAATGAAGCTGACGGCAGCAGATTTATATGAGCTTGGCATAATAGAGAAGGTCATTCCGGAATATCCGGTTATAAATGAAAATAATATAAAAAGAGTGACATTATATATGAAACGCATGATATGTGATTTTATGTACAGATATATTGATATGGACAAGGAAGAACTTGCAAGACAGCGGTATAACAGATTCAGGAAAATGTAAGAAAGCACTAAATCTATTACATTTTTTTATGGTTGGATTAATATAATTGTGTTAATATGATTATGTTAATGTGATTGTTTTAATGTGATTGCGTAGGAAGATTACGGAATTGTTATATCTAAACAGAAAGAAGGAATATATATGTCATATGGATACAGACAATACAGGGATACTGCTCATAGATGGACACAGATAGGTGTTGGTTTAATATCTGTAATAGCAGGTCTTATACTTATTGTATGTGTAACGGCACCTATGTATGTCTCAAGCATGTTAAAGGATGCAGGACTGTCAGCTGCTATATCGCACCGTTTTATGGATACTGTTTTTGATTCACTTGGGGATAATATGGAGGCGTTATCCAGAATTCAGACAAGTATAGAGGATTCTAAGATAGTAGACAGAATAGCACAGAAATATACAACGGCTATGGTTGACGGGATGCTTAAAGAAAAATCCTTTGATGATATAGAGATTAATATAGATGCAGAGCTGGATGAGCTTATGGATATGACATATAACAAAATAGCATCTAATATCAATATGGGAAATATACAGGAAACAATAGTCAGGGCAGCTCTTAGCTATAGTAAAAATGCTGCAAATGAGGCTATAAATAATTATGCCAGTGGTATATATGGTGATATATCTTATCGTCTGCAGCCGCTTATAAAGGTATATGGAATAATAACGTCTGTTGTGTTTAAGATATTGATGCTTTTAATATATATCACATTATTGATTGTTATCATTGCATTTAATCCTGTCAGGGTTGTAAGGTACACACTCCCATGTATATTTGTCATAACAGGTGGTATATATATTTTTATTGCAAATATAATTGGAAACAGATGTATGGCGGCTGTAAGTAACAGATATCTAGGAAGAACTGTGTTTATAGATACTCAGATTGCTTATAGGGTTATGGGTGTTATGTGTATACTGGCAGCAGCTTCTTATGTTATTACTTTGATATATGGAATGGTTGTGAAAAACAGGAGAAAAAGAATATAGAAATATCTGAGATTAATGTTTGATAAGAGTTTATTAGAGTTTATAAGAGCTTATAAAAACTCATAAAACATTATAAAAGATGAAAAATGGAGCTGCTACATATATATGTGGCAGCTCCTGATTTTGTTTTATAATACTTGTTATATAATATTTTTTAAAGTATTATTTGTTATTCTTCTTTTCGTTCTCAAGCTTCTTCATAGCTCTTACCTTAAGTGAAAGACCAAAGAGGTTGATGAAACCATCAGCATCATGGTGGTCATAAAGGTCTCCAGTTGTGAATGAAGCGATAGATTCGTTATATAATGAATATGGAGATGTTGTACCAGCTTTGATGATGTTGCCCTTGTAAAGCTTGAACTTAACTTCACCAGTTACGTATTCCTGTGTCTTTTCGACAAATGCCTGAAGTGCTTCACGAAGAGGTGTTTCCCACTTTCCTTCGTATACAACCTGAGCGAACTTGTTAGCAACATTAATCTTCTCTGCTGTTGTATCCCTGTCAAGAACTAATTCTTCAAGCTGCTGATGTGCTTCGTAAAGAATAGTTCCACCAGGTGTTTCATATACACCACGTGACTTCATACCAACAACACGGTTCTCAACAATATCAATTATACCAATGCCGTGCTTGCCGCCAAGTCTGTTAAGTTCTCTGATGATATCAGAAACCTTCATCTTCTTGCCGTTAACAGATGTAGGAACACCCTTTTCAAATGTCATTGTTACATATTCGCCTTCATCTGGAGCTTCTTCTGGTGTGCATCCAAGAACAAGAAGGTGCTTATAGTTAGGCTCATTAGCTGGATCTTCAAGCTCAAGACCTTCGTGGCTTATATGCCAGATGTTACGGTCACGGCTGTAGCTTGAGTCAGGGCTGAATGGAAGGTGAATACCGTGCTGTCTGCAATATTCGATTTCATCTTCACGAGACTGTAATGTCCATCTTGAATCTCTCCAAGGAGCGATAATCTGGATATCTGGAGCTAAAGCCTTGATTGTAAGCTCAAATCTGATCTGGTCATTACCCTTACCTGTAGCACCATGGCAGATAGCAACAGCACCTTCTTTACGGGCAATTTCAACAAGTCTTTTGGCAATGATAGGTCTTGCCATTGATGTACCAAGTAAATATTTATTTTCATAAACTGCGTGAGCCTGTACACATGGAACGATGTAGTTATCGCAGAATTCATCTGTGATGTCTTCGATATATAACTTAGCAGCTCCACAAGATAAAGCTCTTTCTTCAAGTCCGTCTAATTCCTCTTCCTGACCGCAATCTGCACATACACAGATAACATCATAGTCGAAAGTTTCCTTTAACCAAGGAATGATTGCTGTAGTATCAAGACCACCTGAATAAGCAAGAACAACTTTCTCTTTCATTATTAATGTACCTCCATATAATTAAGTAATAGGTTTAATTATGTAATAAATATTATGTAGTAAATAATGCTATTACAAAGTGTAAAACTCTGCTGATTATAATAAACTACTTATTATGAAAATGCAATAGGTAAAAATGTATATTATGCAATTTTATGCAAGAATATTGCATAAATATAAAAAATAATGAATAAACACTTTACATAGAAAAAAAAGTTGTTATAATGGAACTTGTCATTTTTATTGATGAATAATATATGTACACGAATGAATAAATAAACATTCAGATGGAGGACGTATGGTTAAGGTTGGAATTATCGGAGCTACCGGATATGCAGGTAACGAATTAGTAAGACTTCTTCTTGGACATAAGGATGTAGAGATTGTATGGCTTGGTTCACGAAGCTATATAGATCAGAAATATTCAGATGTATACAGAAATATGTTTAAACTTGTAGATGCCAGATGTATGGATGATAATATGGAACAGCTTGCAGATGAGGTTGATGTAATATTTACGGCAACACCACAGGGCTTATGTGCATCACTTGTTAACGATGAGATTTTATCAAAGGTAAAGATAATAGACCTTAGTGCAGACTTTAGATTAAAGAATGTAGATATATATGAGAAATGGTATAAGCTTGAACATAAGTCACCACAATATATTGATGAAGCAGTCTATGGTTTATGTGAGATTAACAGGGATAAAGTGAATAATAATACAAGAATTATTGCTAACCCGGGATGTTACACTACAACATCAATTCTTACATTATATCCACTTGTAAAAGAAGGAATTATTAATCCAGATACAATAATCATTGATGCTAAGAGCGGAACAAGCGGTGCAGGCAGGGGTGCAAAGGTTGCTAATCTTTTCTGTGAAGTTAATGAGAGTATGAAAGCATATGGTGTTGGTACACACAGACACACACCAGAGATAGAAGAACAGCTTGGATATGCTTGTGGAAGAGATGATTTAAAGCTTATATTTACACCACATTTAGTTCCAATGAACAGAGGAATACTTGTGACAGCATATGCTAATCTTGCAAAGGATGTAACTTATGAAGATGTTAAGGCGGCATATGATAAATATTATGATAAGGAATATTTTGTAAGAGTTCTTCCTAAGGATGTATGCCCAGAGACAAGATGGGTTGAGGGAAGTAACTTTGTAGATATAGGATTTAAGATAGAGCCAAGAACTAACAGAATTATTGCTATGGGTGCATTAGATAACCTTGTTAAGGGTGCGGCTGGTCAGGCAGTACAGAATATGAATCTTTTATTCGGTTTTGAGGAGAATGAAGGACTTAAGATTGCACCTATGTTCCCATAGAATTATATAATACAGGCGGCACTATAAATATTTTATTCATATAAGATTAATAAGACGTGATTATTAATCTGGACAGGAGGAAGTTATGCAGATTATAGAAGGTGGAGTTACAGCGGCTAAAGGATTTAAGGCAGCTGGTATGGCTGCAGGAATTAAGTATAAGAATGGTAAGAAAGATATGGCAATGGTTGTTTCAGACAAGCCTTGCGTGACAGCAGGGACATTTACTCTTAACAGAGTATTTGCCGCTCCTGTTAAATGGGATAAGAATATTGTATACAATGAAGATTATGCACAGGCAATTGTAGTCAACAGTGGTGTTGCTAATGCCTGTACAGGTGTTGAGGGTGATGAAGCCTGTGCACTTGAAGCTAAGACAGCTGGAGAGGCACTTGGAATTCCAGCTGATGCAGTGCTTCTTGGTTCAACAGGTGTTATTGGAATGCAGCTTCCTATGGATAGAATGTGTGCAGGAATTAAGGCACTTCCGGAACTTCTTGATTATACTAAAGAGGCTGGAACACTTGCCGCAGAGGCAATTATGACAACTGATACTGTAAGCAAGCAGGTTGCCTGCACAGTAAATATTGCTGGCAAAGAAGTAACGGTAGGCGGTATGTGCAAGGGTGCCGGTATGATTCATCCTCATATGGCTACAATGCTCTGTTTTATTACAACTGATGCAGTTATAGAGAAGAAAGCACTTCAGAAGATGACAAGTGATATTGTTGAAGATTCATTTAATATGATATCTGTTGACGGAGATACATCAACTAATGATACAGTGCTTGTTCTTGCTAATGGAGAAGCAGGCAATGATCCTATTAAGGAAGGCAGCAGTGATTATGATACATTTTATGAGGCATTATCTTATGTACTTACAGAGCTTTCTAAGAAAATAGCAGGAGATGGTGAAGGCTGTACATGTCTTTTTGAAGTTCAGGTTAAGGGAGCTTCAACTAAGGAACAGGCAAGAATTCTTGCCAAATCAATAGTGACTTCTAATCTTACAAAGGCGGCAATATTTGGACACGATGCTAACTGGGGAAGAATTCTTTGTGCTATGGGTTATTCAGGCGTTGATTTTGAGCCGGAGAAAGTTGATATATTCTTTGAAAGCAACGCAGGAAAGCTTCAGATAGTTAAAGATGGTACTGCAACAGATTACAGCGAAGAAAAGGCAACTGAAATTCTTTCACAAAATCCTGTAACCGCAATAGCAGATATTAAGCAGGGTAACAGTGAAGCTACAGCGTGGGGCTGTGACCTTACATTTGATTACATAAAGATTAATGCAGATTACAGATCATAATAGTTAAGAATAAAATGGCATTGTAATATTGTCAGGAATGAGGATAATAAATGAGTACAATTAATATGGAAGAAGAGTTAAAGAAGGCACAGGTGCTTGTTGAAGCACTCCCATATATACAGAAGTTCAACAGAAAGATTATAGTTGTAAAATATGGTGGAAGTGCAATGGTTGATGAAGAACTTAAAAGAAAAGTTATTCAGGACGTAGTATTATTAAAGGTTGTTGGATTTAAGCCAATTATTGTACACGGCGGCGGAAAGGAAATCAGCAAATGGGTTGAAAAGTCTGGAATGACACCGGAATTTAAGAATGGTTTAAGAGTTACAGACGAGCCAACTATGGAAATTGCTGAGATGGTTCTTAACAAGGTTAATAAAAGCCTTGTATCGCTTATAGAGGAACTTGGCGTAAAGGCGTGTGGTATAAGTGGTAAAGATGGCGGTATGCTAAAGGTGGAAAAGAAGTATTCAAAGGGTGAAGATATCGGATATGTAGGTGAAGTCAAGGAAGTTGATACAACACTTATACATTCTCTTCTTAAGGACGATTTTCTTCCAGTAATATGCCCTATAGGATATGATGACAATTTCCACGCTTACAATATTAATGCTGATGATGCAGCTTGTGCCATTGCAAGGGCAGTTAATGCAGAGAAGCTTGCATTCTTAACAGATATTGAAGGTGTATACAAAGATCCGAATGACCCGTCTACATTGATTTCAGAGTTAAATGTTTCCGAAGGGAAGAAACTGATGGAGGAAGGATACGGTGTAAAGAAGAGCATCCCTCAGATGATTCTTGCAGGAGCATCGGTTGACGATGTGTTTGTGATCGTAATGTTTACGGCATTTACAGGATTAGCGCAGGGCGATCAAGTTTCGGCAGTGGACTTTATCAATATTCCGATTTCGATTGCAGTCGGAGCTTTAGCAGGATTTCTTATCGGATTTCTCTCTGCAGAATATTTTAAAAAGATTCATATAAGAGATACTTCAAAAGTTATTATTCTTGTGTGTGTTTCCTTTTTGTTAGTTACATTTGAAGATGAATTTGCATCTGTCATTCCATTCGCATCTTTAATCGCGGTTATGACAATGGGAATTGCTTTGCAGCAGAAGAGAAAAAACGTGGCGAAGCGATTGTCGGCAAAATTCAATAAACTTTGGGTCGGCGCAGAAGTGATGCTTTTCGTACTTGTCGGAGCAACTGT
>ENA-OPNW01001635-OPNW01001635.1-human-gut-metagenome-genome-assembly--contig:-NODE-1635-length-10838-cov-3.642400_pt1 | contig 10838 bp, 10 predicted proteins | sample MGYA00241540_ERZ501777 | MGnify/ENA primary metagenome ERZ501777 (study PRJEB25962, sample SAMEA2042615) | human gut metagenome | biome: human gut; feature: human-associated habitat; material: faeces...
ACTACGCCAAAAAGACTGTTGTCTTAACTCCTTTAACTCCTTTAACTTCTGAGCTTGTGAAACTTGAATCTTTTAGAAACGAGTCATAAACTCTACTACAATCTTGTCCTTCTCAGAAGTCTTTGCCACACCACCGTTGCGATAGAAATACTTCTCGTAGTTGATACGGATATCCGAGATGAATGGCTTGGCAAGGCTCAGGGTTACACCGCCCGTAACACGATGGCGCTTGTAATCATTGATCTTCAAGGCACCGAGTTCGGTATCAGAACCACCATATCGGGTACCATCGCTGTGGTCGCTCATGAAATCATATCTTGCCAATGGCGAAACCTTCCTGATGATGCTCTTCTGATTGATGACCGGAATGTCATAGCATACGAAACCATCGAACGCATGCACATCGTGGAAGGCATCCTTGCTGTAATGCTTGTAAAGATACTCAGCCTCAGCAATGAAACCGCCCTTATGGAAGGTGATACCACCATCATACATCGTTACCGTAATATCAGATGGCTTGATCTTCTGGGTACTCAACACCAGATTCACATTCGGAAAGAGGAACTGAGCCTTGGCAGAATAGTTAACACCCTTGGTCCAGTAATCCTTCTGGTTGGTCAAGCCCGAACCGTTGAAGATACCGGCATTCACCACGATAGGGAAGCCAACATTCCAGGTGTATCCTATTTCAGCACCCACATCGCGCACGTTACCCACCTGCTTGGCGATGAACGAACGGTTGGCAAAGTACTGCTGATGAGGAGAACGGTGAGCATCGATGGTGAATGGCACACGCTCCTGACCGATGGTGAACTGCAGGGTCTTCCAAGGCTTGATGCGTGTATAGGCATCGAGCATCTTGATCTTACCCTCGTCGCAGAGGTCGATTTCCGCCTTATAGCTTACCTGAGGTGTTACATTGCCAGTCACGTTGATGCGGGCTGTACGCACCTCGAATCGTCCCTCCCCCTCTTCGGTCTGGTACTCATACTTAGAGCGGATGGTTCCACCAATGGTCATGGTCTTGATGAATTCCCCGATGCCCTTCTCCAAAGAGCTGTTTCCAGAATTCTGGGCATTCATTCCCATCGACACCATCGTGAGTGCCATCAACAAATACGTTTTCTTCTTCATTTCTTACCTTATTATATAATCACGTAAATCTGATTTTCTTTATTCCGAATGAAATCTTTTCCGATGATGCGGAAAGACATCTTCTTCATTTCGACTGCAAAGGTAAGGAGAAGATATTTCTACCGTAAAACATAAGTATTACAAAGCTGTTACATCACTGATTTTCTGCACCTGTAATATCATTGTAATGATGGCAAAAACAGAGGAATAAACCACTTCATCCACAAATAAGATAAAAGATATGTCTATATCTCAAATTTTTATGCTATCTTTGCACGGAAATGTGCGAAGGTAGCATTTTTTTGTTTACCTTTCGCCTCTTCTTGCGTCATACACATAAAAAGGAACAAATGGAAGAAACAGAATTTGAACATATCGTCCAGGAAATGCGCCCCAGGTTGACGGCACATTGTCAACGCTATCTCTCGGCAGGAACCCTTGCCGAAGAAGCCGATGACATCGTGCAGGAAACCCTGGTGAAGCTCTGGAAGATGCGCGAAAGGCTCTCTGAATACCAGAGCATCGAGGCCTTAGGTATGACGATAGCCAGGAATCTCTGCATCGACCATCTGAGACGCAACAAAGCCCAGACGGCATCGCTGGAACAGATGAAGCATCCTGCAGAAATCTGTACGGCAACCGAGCGTACCGACCAGACCATCATCGGCGAAGATACGCAAAGGCGACTCAACAGGGCGATGGACAGGCTTCCGGATACGCAGAGAAGAATGCTGCTATTGAGAAGCGAGGGAAAGAGCCTCGATGAGATTGCCGAAATCTGCGGAGCCAACAAGACGAGCACCAAGACGATGATTTCTGCAGCAAGAAGATCATTGCTGAAAATGATAAAGTCATAAACTCTAAAAATGAAAGAAATGAAGAAACTAAAAGATATAACCTATCGCCACGAGCTGATAGAGCGCTACCTTGATGCTGATACCAGCGTGGAGGAAGAACAGGCTTTGGCTGATTTCTATCGCCATTGCGAGAATAAGGATTTAACGGATGAGGATCTCGACATCAGAAACCTGATGCTGGGAATGGAGAACTATACTCTGAATATTCTTCAACCTGCTTCTAAGAAGCACGAAACAAGATGGGTACGCCTCTCAGCCATTCTTCTCGCTACGGCGATGCTGGCAGGACTCATCTTCCTGCTCTTCCCTATCAAGGTTTATTTCTCATCCTCTTCTGAACAACAACCTGGTTTCGCCAACCTGGTTCCTACAGAGAAGGTGGTTCGCTCGCAGCCATCTTCCGAGGATGAAGACGGGAACCTGAACGCATACGAAAAGATGGAACGTGCCGACTCCCTCTTCCTAGCTGCAACCCAGGATATCGTGACTCCACAGGAAATGAAGACAAGCAAGATGGCCCTTGCCAAAAGAAAGAATATCGCAGAAAGAAGTGAGAACCATACTGGGAAGACTGCAGAAAATACAGAAGAGACCTCTTCTGGCAATACGGAGAAGACTTCATCTGAAACAGAAAGAAGCATTCATGAAGATTTCAATCAGATTTATGAAGTAGCCTCTGTCGCCCTGCCTTCTGCCGAGCAGCTTACCATCAACCGCCAAGGCGATAACATCGTTATCTCAACCCTGGACAACGACGGCAACATGCAGCATTACACCATCAATATTGCAGAAACGCAAGATGGTAGCTATCAGCTACTTCCTTTGGCACAATTAAACGAATAATAAAACATTTCACGCTGAATTATAAACATTTCACGCTTATGAAAAAGTATATTTTCACCATTGCATTTGCCCTGCTGGGCATAACCAGCAGTATGGCATCCAAGGCAGATACCCTGCGTATCTACAGCATCGACGGCGAGCGCATTCCAAACTTCACCGGCAAGGAACTCATCGGTAAAACCATCAAGAATTACCAGATAAACACCAACGTCCTGCCGGCACCCAAAAGAGATGTGACAGAGATTCATATCATCACCACTACCACACCTCCTGCCCCCAAGCCAGACCCTCACTATCTGATCAAGGGCAGAGAGCAGGAACTGACTAAAGAGGAATTCTACAAGATTTCTCCCAGCAAAATCAAAGCCATCGAGGTCTTGAAAGAGGGCACCAAAGCCATTCAGGAAAGAGGTCTGAAAGAGGATGGCAGAAGCTACATCATCGTTACTCTGGAGAAATAACAGACAAAACGTATCCCTTTTTCTTCAGCGACTCAATCTTAACGGTCACATCATGCTGAAGAGCATGGCGAAGATACGTCATCTGCACATTCACAGCCAGGGAGTTGGCATAGCTCACGGTACCCCACACCGCCTCCTGTATCATCTCCTTGCTTACTACATTGCCGATATTCTTCGCCAGCAGACGGAGGATGTCGGCTTGTCGGCTGGTAATGAGCACACGAGAGGAACGGGTACGAAGCTCATTGTTGTTATAGCAGAAGGTGGTTTCTCCGAAATGATACACCTCCTCTTCTATCGTCTCACTCTCATTCATGGAGAACCGCTCCTCTATTCTTGCCAGCAACTCTTCCGGATAGAAGGGTTTGGCAAGATAATCGTTTGCCTTCAGGGAGAAACCTTTCAGTCGATCGTTCTTCTCCGTACGGTCGGTGAGGAAGAAGATAAGCACCTTCGGGTCAATGGCTCTGATGCGCTCAGCCACCTCATAGCCATCCATCTCCGGCATATTGATGTCGAGCAATACCAGGTCGGGCTTCACTTCCGGGAACTGCTCCCATGCCTTCTTGCCATTTCCGGCATAAGTCACGTCGTAGCCATGCTGCTGCAGGAAACTCTTCAGCAACATGGAATACTTCAAGTCATCGTCTGCAAATAATATCTTGATCATTTTTTCTGTTGTTTATAGCGTTAAACCGGATGCATCAGGAGTGCTGCGGGATGACAATCGAAATCCTGGTTCCCTTGCCCACTTCGCTCTGCATCATTTTTCTGCCCCCATGGGCCTTCACAATCATGTCCACAAAACTCAAACCCAAGCCGATGCCTGGCTGCATCATATCCGGGTAAGCATTGCTGCGATAGAACTTCGTCCAGACTCTCTGCTGCTCGTCGGGCGAAATTCCGATACCATTATCAGATACAGAAATCATGACTTCACCCTTCCCGGTATCTCGGCAGGCAACATGGATATTGACAATGTCGCCGGAATACTTCACCGAGTTCTCCATCAGATTGCTGACCACATTCAGAAGCTGGTCTCTATCTCCCATCATCCGGTTGGAAGTGCGCTGGTAATCGAGCGAAACATTCACCTCCTTCTGTCTGTTCTTTCGATACACAGCCACCAGATTCTGCAAGGCGGCATGGATATCGAAAGAAGTTATCTGGAGCGGGATATGTTCCTCTGCCCTGATTACTTCACGGAGTTTGGCGAGATAGGCGGTCAGGTTATCGCTCTCCTCTCTTACGGTCTCCATGATAAGGGCATTCTCATTCTTCTCATCTGTCTTTTGAGCAGAGAATACAGATACACACATCTTCAGTGTCTGCACGGGGCGCTTCAACTCGTGAATCATCGTATGCACGAAGTCGCTTCGCATCTTATCCACCTTTTTCTGCAGGAGCATCACCTTGATGAGATAAGCTATGCTCAGGAGAAGCATGATGGTAACCAGCAGACTTCCTATCATCTGCCACATCATTCCCTTCAGGATGGGCAGCATCGGCACCTGCATCCTCATCTGCATCGACTGATACTGGATAGGATTGAAAGGCACTTCCACCAGCATTTCGTGATGAAACAAGGTAGGAGGCTCTACGATTCTTGTCTGCCATAGACGATGCTTTCCCGTCTTCATCTCTGCCCCGATGAAATCATTGCCCAGTTTCCTACTGATGAAACGGTCAAAATGCGCCTTGTCAAAACGGGTAAGCTGGTAAGTAATGTAAGTATTCAGGCAATCAAAAGAATTGTTGGAATCCGTCTCACGCAAATCGAAAGTATCTCTCTTCTCCATCACGTTGCCGAATCCCGGCTTGCTATACACCACTCCACCAATGATTGTATCCGTATCCAGCGGAGAGCAAATCGTAGTACAGGGACGCTTGAAGTCTGAAAAATATGCCGTGACGACATAACCGATATGTGATTTTTCTTTTACCGCCGCTCCGAGATCTGTCTGATAAGTGACTATTGCCTGTTCCGCCTTTTCGGCATTTTTCTTCCCCATCTCTCCCATCGAATAGGTCACGCTATTATAGAGCCAATAGGTCTGCAAGCCTATCAGCAGGAAAGAGGAAAGGATGGCGAGCAGCCAGACTTGTTTGATTCTTCTATTCATATCATTTTTTCTTTTTTCGATGCAAAGGTACAAAGATTTCACTATATATAATTAAGGTGAAGCAAGATTATTTTGCCAGCGTAATGTTTCAGTAATGATTATTTGCGATTTTGAGCCCGAAAAGCTGTTCCTTTGCAGACGAAAACAAAAAACAAGGAAGAATATGAAGAAAGAAACTGTTTTATGGGCGATGCTAGCCACCGCCACCTGTGCAACAGCACAAAACGGGAAATTCCCGACATCCGAAGTTTCCGCAGACTCAGTACAGACGGAAAAAGATTCAATCAAAGCTGATAAGGAGGCCGAGATTCAAGCCGTAACCGTAACAGGTCATCGCCCGATGTACAAGATGAGAAACGATGCCCTGGTTACCCGTGTCCGCAATACTCCTTTGGCAAAGGAGCCAACGCTGGATGATGTATTGAAGCACATACCCGGCATGAAACAAACCTCCGATGGAACTCTGGAAGTAAACGGACTGGGAGCCCCCACCATCTACCTCAACGACAAGAAGGCGACTTCTACCGAACTCTCTCATCTCGATGTGAAGCTGATAGATGAAATAGAACTCATTACCACTCCTGGTGCAAAATATGATGCAACAACGGGAGCCGTACTGAGAATCCTGACGAGAAGAACAGACGAGGGTATATTCGGCAAGATGCAGGTGTATGATAAATTGAGCGAGGTGAACACCAACCACGAGGAATTGACCCTGGGTTGGGTAACGAAGAAGATTTCGCTCACAGGATTTTACGGCTACACAGACAACCGATACAATGTGCATCAGCCACAGGAAGCGCTCGTAAGAGCCAAAGATGGCGAATATCTCTTCGGAACCGACCGCCATGGCAAGAACAAGGCAAATTATAACGCTACAGAACTCAACTTCGACTGGTTAATCAGCAAGCAGCACGAAGTGGGAATACAATGGGAAGGGCTTTGGCTGAATGGCGGCAGAAGCGAGAAACAGCAGCAGTACTATCGCTATCCTAACCCAGCAGGAGAAGATACAAATAGCGAGATGAAACTTTCTGATGCGGATGGCAAGATGAAGTATTTCGATGCGGAGAGCCAGCAATGGGGACACCAGCGCAGTCACCACTTCAACCTCTTCCATCTGGCTAAATGGTCGAAGCATTTCTCATCACAGATTTATCTGGACTATGCCAGAAACAAGGATTCTGACAGCCAGCCTATCACGGAGAAAGAAGGTAGCGAGATACAGGAAACCCTCAACCGTTCTAATTCCAACTACGATATTTATAGTGGAAGAATCGAAGTCAAGCAACTCATCTCTGATAAACATTCCATCAACTATGGTGGCGAATGGAGCCTGATGGAAGGCAAGGGTAGAACCGAAAGTTCTGCCGATATGCTTGGAACTACGGAATACAAAAACCACGATACCAAGACGGCTGCTTACCTGCAATATCAGGGTGAAGCTGGCAGATGGAGCTGGTGGGCAGGCATCCGATACGAGCATCTCACATCCCGATACACCAATCTGTCGGAGGAATCTCCCGACAATATGGAGCGCCATTACGACCAGTGGTTTCCATCGTTCGGTATCACTCTCAACGAATCATCGTGGCATCACTCGCTCAGCTTCCGCACTACCACCGCCCGACCTTCTTTCAGTCAGCTAAGCGGGAACATCTACTATATCTCGCGCTTTCAGTATCAGATCAGCAATCCGAAGCTACAGCCTGTCAACACCTATCGTCTGACCTACTCGGTGCAGTGGAAAGATTTCATGGGAATGCTGAGATACACCCGTACCGACCACTCCATCATGTATGTGCATAAAGTACCGGAAGACAAGCCCGTAAGATACGTGAGTACATTCATGAACTTCAACAAGATTCAGAAATACATGGCATATCTCAACTGGGGTCACGTCTTCGGCTGCTGGCGCCCAAATGTAAATGCGAGCATCACTTACCAGCGCTTCTCCGTAAATGATCATGGAGAGCTAATCAGCTATAACGGAGCAACTTGGAATGCATCGTTTGACAATTACTTCACGCTACCAAACGACTATCAGCTGTCGCTCTCCTACAGTTTTGACAACGGAGGACAAGTGGGCAAAACGAAGTTCCGCCCCACTCAGAACTGGAGTCTTGGTGCCAACAAATCGTGGATGGACGGCAGATTACAGGTTGCCTTCAGTGCCAACGACCTCTTCCATCAGCAGCTCTTCAAGGAGCGAACCCACGAGCATGCCGTTGACTTCTCCCAGACTGAGGATTACAAGCTATGGAGCTACAAGTTAACCGTAACCTGGAAATTCAACAAGCGCAAGGGAAGATACAACGGCATGAACAGTGCAGAAGATGAATTGAACCGACTATAGCCGGACAAGACTCTCTAATCTTAATGATCTTTGTAATTTCAAGTATCCGGGTTATCCCACTCCCAGCAGTTCTACTTCGAATATCAGGGTAGAGCCGCCTGGGATGCCCGGCTGCGAGAACTTGCCGTAGCCCATCTCGGCTGGGATGTAAAGTTCCCACTGGTCGCCCACGTGCATCTGCTGCATGGCAACAATCCAGCCATCAATCAGGTCGCTCAATCGCATGGCGAACGGCGTACCGCCACGGCTGGAATCAAACTTCTTGCCGTTGATGGTCCAACCGGTGTAATGAGCCGTCACGATGCTGCGTCGGCTAGGCTGTGCTCCCTTCGGGTCGCCCTGCTTCAACACCTTATAATATATACCACGAGGCAGCGCCATAACGCCCTCCTCCTTTGCCTTTTCCTCCAGCCAACGCTTGTTGGCCTCAACATATTCTCTTTTTGCCATAAATCTATTTTGTTTTATATTCACCTTCCACTTTGAGCTTATCTCCATCCAGGTTTACCTTGAAGAGATGAGGTACACGGATATATCTGCCCTGACTATCCACATAATGACTGTGTACAGACATCAGCCACTGCCCCTCAAAAGTTTGAAACAGCATACTATGACCGAAGTTAGGAGGAGTTATAGGTTCCTTCTCCTGAATCCACGGACCATCCAGGGTTCCACTCTTGGAATAAGCAACACCCTGGGTATAAACATTATATACCCATGAAGTCCAGAGCATACCCAGTTTTCCCGTCTTGGTACGGAAGAGCCAAGGACCATCCGTCACCTTGTTGGGAACAATCTCGCCCTTTTCATTTTTCTCCTTACTCCAAGGACTGTCAGAAGCACGGAACAGGATCTTGCCCTTGCCGATGGTACCACTCAAGTCAGACTTCAATCTTATCTTCTCAATCGTACCATTCCAATTCTGCAGCCATTCACCGCAATATACCATATAAGGTTTGCCATCCTTATCAATCCAGAATGTGCCATCAAGTGTAGGCTGATTAGCAGGCAGATAGGTAGCATCACCAAATGGGCGATAAGGTCCTGCTGCCTGATCACTCACCAGAACCTGGCAGGCACGACGCTCTATCTTGTTGCCCTTCACCTCGTCTATAATGACAGCTGGATTGGTAAAGGTTGCAAAATAATAGTATTTTCCTTGATACTGATGCAGTTCTGCCGCCCAGATTGCAGGTTTCGATCCCATCCACGACTGAGGATCAATCTCTGCCACCTTCTTCGGTCCTTCCCAATACTTCAAATCCTTACTGGTCCACATCATGCCGCCTGTACCCGTCATATAATAAGTATGAGTAGCCTTATCTGCCAGGATACATGGATCACTCAGTTGGATGGAATCCAAAGGAATCTGCTGGGATACGGACAGTGCCGCTCCCTTCTCTGCTGGAACGTGGGCATTCACATTCAGGAATGTTCCACAAGCCAACCCCAGAGTCAATACTATTGATTGTTTCATATTCTGATTTGTCTTTAATGAATGAATTGTTCGTTGCAATTCAGCCGATTCTCACCAGCTTTATTTTTTGCGCCGCTAAATTACAAAGAAAAAATGAAATAGCCAAGTTTTTGAAAGAATAATTCCTGCATCAATCTTTTTTATCTTAAAAATCAGTTGTTTTATTTTGCCATGTCTTCTTTTTATGCTACCTTTGCACCCTAATCATCCAAAAAATACGATATGCCACAATCACTACATATTGCAATTATTGGTGGGGGTGCCGCAGGATTCTTTGCGGCGATAGAGGCCAAGCGCAACTTCCCTCACGCCGACATCACGATTTTCGAGAAGAATTCGAAGGTTCTCGCCAAGGTGGAAATCACGGGAGGAGGAAGATGTAATCTTACCAATTCCTTTGACGAGATTTCTGACCTGAAACAGGCGTACCCTCGCGGACATAAACTGATGAAGCGACTCTTCAAGAGATTCGACTACCAGCATGCCTTCGACTGGTTTGAGGAGAACGGCGTGCCACTGGTTACGCAGGAAGACCAGTGCGTGTTTCCGCAATCGCAGGATTCGCACAGCATCATCGACTGTCTGGTGAATACCGCCAAGCGACTGGGCGTGAAGATACAATGCAACCACCAGCTCACCGCCATCACCGAACTGGAGGATGAGCGCCTGCTCCTGGATTTCAAGGTTTCAAAAGAAAAGGGAAATCTATCGGGTGCATCTTCTGCCTCTCATCCCGTTTCCGAAATCAGGCAGATTGCCTTCCACCGGGTAGCCATTACCACAGGCGGTCATCCGAAGCAGGAAAGCTTCAAGCATCTCTCAGACCTGGGACATGCGATAGAGCAGCCTATCCCATCGCTCTTCACCTTCAACATTGCCGACAAGGCTTTCAAGAATCTGATGGGCACGGTGGTTGAGCCGGTATATACCAGCATTCCGGGCACCAAGCTGAAGGCTGAGGGTCCGCTCCTCATCACCCATTGGGGCATGAGCGGTCCTGCCGTACTGAAGCTCTCATCCCATGCAGCCCGCTATCTGCACGAGAACAACTATCAGATTAAGATTTCCGTGAACTGGGTACACGAGAGCAACCGCTCGCTGGTGGAAGAGAACATCCAGGGCATCATCATCGCCAACCCACAGAAGCAACTGGCTAGCATCCGCCCTTACAATCTGCCATCCCGCCTCTGGCTCTTCCTGATTCAGAAGATGGGATATGCACCCGAAAAGAAATGGAGCGAAATGGGAAAGAAGGGTTGCAACCTGCTGATAGAAACCCTCACCAACGACCTCTATCAGGTGAACGGCAAGGGAGCCTTCAAGGAGGAGTTTGTTACCTGCGGCGGCATCAGCCTCAACAACATCGACCTGCATACCCTGGAGAGCAAGGTGTGCCCTCACCTCTTCTTTGCCGGCGAAGTGCTCGACATCGATGCCATCACCGGCGGCTTCAATCTGCAGGCAGCCTGGACCACGGGGTATGTGGTGGGACAACATATAGGAGAATAGCCTATTCCTCTTTCGAAACAAAGTCTTTCACGATGCGGGTGTATTCCTCGTGATGGTCGCGATATGCCATGGCATGAA
>ENA-OPNW01001647-OPNW01001647.1-human-gut-metagenome-genome-assembly--contig:-NODE-1647-length-10769-cov-1.827329_pt1 | contig 10769 bp, 7 predicted proteins | sample MGYA00241540_ERZ501777 | MGnify/ENA primary metagenome ERZ501777 (study PRJEB25962, sample SAMEA2042615) | human gut metagenome | biome: human gut; feature: human-associated habitat; material: faeces...
TTTTCCGTGAACCTGCCGGCACAAGCATAGTCGCTTTCTATATGGATATTGGGCAAGAGGAACTTGGACGGGTCACCTCCTCCGGGAGACTCAGGTTCGGCAAAAGCCAGGTATTCCAATTGGAATGTGTCGATGTTGATAGGTAGGTCGGACCGGTTTATCACTTCAAACCGTTTGCGGATGAGAGGAATTTTATCGTATACCGATACGTGAAGTTTTACAAGTATGTCTTTCAGCTCCTTGTCGCCACGCAGTGTGAAAATGATTTCACTTCCGGTCGCTACTTCCTTATTGAGTGCCCAACGGCTGCGTGCCCATTTTATGTCTTCCTTGATTGGGACAATCTCAAAGTCTTCCACCAAAAAAGATTCGGGTATGGTTGTCATATTCTCTATCCATTTCTCTTCGAGGTATGCCCGCTCCGGTTGTCCTGCCAATCCTCCAATTAAATGCTTCTTTCCATCGATTTGTATGCTGCCTTCACTGCTGACGGCACGTATCATACTTTCTCCGGTCATACGGTTTATGAGGTTGGTAGTGGCTAAATTCGGGAAGATCCGAAATGTACGCGATATCATAGGATTGGCCACGATGATGCTTTTCTTGTCGGCCGATGCATAAATTCCGGCTTTTGCCTTTTCGGGCGTAATCAACCAGTCGAAATCGGTTTTTGTAGAGGCCGGTACGGATAGTACGGGAAGTTTGCTGATTTTGTTTGCTAACTTACTTGAAACGCTGATTGTCATTTCCGGACCTTTTCCGGCATATTCGGCACTGACTGTTTCCGGCTGTGAGGATTTATATTCGATGGTCGGGGCAATCCATAATGCATTATCGCCACTGGCACCATCGTCTGTAGGGTCTACCAACAATTCAAGTGTGCTGACGCCTTTTAAATCGACATCAATAGAGAGGGGAGCCTCTTTTCCGTGCAATACGCCACTGTTGTAAAGCTCTTTGCCATCGCCTTTTACAATGAAGCAGACCGAACCTTTGCCTATCTTGCCATTTGTGCCGGCCATTCCTAAGAACTGTTTGTCATTACCGTCCTTGCGGAAATAGAGTTTCGTACCGTTTACCAGTGGAATGACCGCTAAGTTCTTGTCTGAGGTGTTGATTCGGCTGTCGGCTACGCCTATTTGAGACCGCAAACGCGTAGCGTCTTTGTGCAGATCTATTTTCAGTATGCTTTTTGCATGCGTGCCTATGACTTCAGTATAAACCTTTCCGTTGATAGTGGCTTGTTCGCCGGTTACGGATTTTCCGTTTTGCACTTTTCCGTACTCTTGCCACATGTTCGACAGATTTAGTTCTGATAGTTTTATGGAATGTTGTGCTTGTCCGCTCAGGCAAGCGAAAAAAGCACTGACTAATAACAAATTCTTTTTATTCATATATTTATAAGGTTATATTATCAATAGTTGTTCGTATCTGTCCTGAAAGGAGCTACAGGCAGTCCATCCCGGTTGAACAGATTTCCGGCACTTGCATCATCAAAGCAATAGCGAACGGCAACCGGATGCTTTATTTGAGGAGATGAAACAATCAGGCGATTCCCTTTGATACGGGCTTGAGCAGGAATAAAATGACCATCCTCTCCGGCAATTGTCATGCCTTTTATCTCTTTGTCATGACAAACCAGTCCGGACTCTGCATTACTAAAGGAAAGAATCGCTTTCCCTTTTTCTATGTTTATTTGTTTGAAGAACGAACTTTCATGTCCTTGCTCTATTACTTTATATTCTTTCTTCAGAGCTAAGTTGGCCAATCTTGTGCCTACTTCTGCTTTCTGTGCGGGATGTATGTTCTTAGGGTCTCCTATATCTACAGTCACAACCAACCCCGTTTCGGGTACTTTGCGCACAACTTGCTCTTGTGCCTCACGTATCAGTGCCGGTCCGTTGTTGCTTGATTTATATTCGAACGGTGCTATCTGAACCAGGTAGAAAGGAAATTCCTTGTTGAATCCTTTTCTCCAGCTTTCGATAAGCTTTTCCATCAACGCACAATATGATGAAGGATTGTCTCTGTTAGACTCTCCCTGATACCATATCGCTCCGGCAATGTTGTAAGGCATTAGCGGATGAATCATGCTGTTGTAAAGCACTCCCGGTTCTACAGGCCACCACGGATAAGTCTTGTCAATCATGGCATCAACTATTTTCTTGTGTCGCATTATGGTGTCACGTGGAACCCATACTTCCGCAGGAGTCCCTCCCCATGCTGAGACAATTAAACCGATTGGCACGTTCAGCTCTTTTTGCAGCTGCTTGCCGAAAAAATAAGCCGTCGCACTGCGCCGTCGCATTACTTCGGGAGTACATTCTTCCCATTGCCCGTGGCAGTCTTCCTGCAGTGATTTGCTGCCCTGCTTGCTCAGACTGAAAAAACGGATGCTCGGATTGTGGGCAGCATTTATTTCCTCCTGCTGATTTTGTATCCCGTTGTTTGGACTCCATTCCATGTTCGACTGTCCGCTGCAGAGCCATACTTCACCCAACATGATATCTTTCAACTCGATTGTGTTGTTCGATAATATTTGTAATGTGTACGGACCTCCGTAACGGGTTGTCGGGATTTTGGCCATCCAATGTCCGCAGTCGTCCACTTTTGCGCAAACCGTATCTTGTGGCATCCAACTTCCCACAATTTTAACTGTAGAACTGGCTTCTGCCCATCCCCATATCGGCACTGAACTTTGTTGCTGGAGCACCATGTGGTCGGAGAATATCGATGGCAAATGCAAATAAGTAGGAGTTTGTGCTTTGATGACAGGAGTGCAACAAAAAGCCAAACATAAAGCTTTTATAACAGATTTTCCCATTTTCTATGTCTGATTAAAATAAATACATTTTTTGATTTAAACACGATTATTTAACAAAGATGAAAATAATAAATGAATAAATTAATGGATTTCCTGAATAATAAAATGGATTATGTTTTTAGATCTACCGTAGGGAAAAAAGAGGAGCGCCCAAAGCTCTACATTGGGAATCGATTATAGATTTCTCTTGACGCTCCCCTTGTTCATTCCTATTTTATCATAAGTTCGTAATAAACTTGCAATATTACCTCAAAACGTGATGCGGGTGGCTAATCAACAAGATGCGGCTTGCAGTTCTGCATGATGCGAGAAGATTATGCACTATCTAATGCTGATAACAAGTTATATCGAACTCATGTTATTTATTCATACGGATTGAATGTTCCGTTATCCCATCCTTGTGTTTGTTGAAGTTTAGAATTCCTTTCCAAATGACTGTTCGGAATGGCATAGAAATAATAGTTGTCTTGGAAATTGATATCATACTTTTGATCTAATATCACGACTGAATCTTTAAAATAGGTCGTATAGTCTTTATCTGTATCTATGCTGTTCTTTATTTTATCGAATTCTACAGGCGAAATCTTTAATTTAGGTAAGAGTCCGTGACGCCTGGTTCCATTCAATTCCGAAGCAAACATACGTCTGCGGCGTAAATCCCAATAACGTTTTCCTTCGTAGGCAAATTCTATTTTGCGTTCTAACATTATGGCAGCTATCATTTCATCGTGTGACATATTTGCTTTCAGACCATACATGCCATTGCTTCCGGCTTCTATTCCGGCGCGTTGGCGAATGCGTTTTAAAACTCCGTAAGCTTCATCCAATTTTCCATTTTCGGCAGCACATTCGGCATAGTTCATCAAGACTTCGGTAAAACGTATTTCTATCCAGTCGGTACTGCTTCTTTCAGTATAATAGGGAGTATAGCTTACATTGATGGCTTTTCTGCAATAGAATCCGCTGCTGGTAGGGGCAAGTGATGAATGCCCTTGATATGTCCATTGAATTCTGTCTTTTTTGCCACTTAGCTCCCATGTACATCCATTATAGGCTATAGTGCTTGTGAAGCGAGGATCACGATTCCTCCAAAAATGAAGCGGATCATAATCGGGTGATTCGGTAATAGAAATGCCGTTAATCATCGGATACGATTCTACCATTTCTTTTGTCGGTTGGTTGCATCCCGAATAGTTTTGAGCTTCCGATAGCGGACGTGTTGCCGCATCCCAAGCATGAGTAATGTTGGGCTCTTGATAGCGTTTAACGAATAAGGCTTCTTTGTTCATTTCGTCAAACCAAAGATTTTCATAGCTTTCATACAGTCCGTATCCGTTTGCCTCAATTTGTTCAACTGCAGTTTTGTTATAGTTATATGCCGTAGTCCAACGTTCGGCTTTATTCTCAGGATTGAATTGCGGGCTGGCATAGTACAATAGAATTCGTCCTTTCAGTGCCATTACGGTTGCTTTTGTAAAGCGCCCTTCGTCATCACCGGTCCATTTCCAAGGCAAAACATCAATAGCATCGTCTAAATCTTTGATGATAAGATTGATGCATTCTGAAGTTTTGTTGCGGGTAACATATAAATCATCTGTTAGAGCTTGTGGTTGCAAGATCATGGGAATTCCACCATATAAACGTACCATTTCAAAATATCGCCATGCCCTTAGAACGAGTGCTTGAGCTCTTAATGATGCTTTGGTTTCACTATCTATGCTTCCGGCTTCGAGGTTGCTTAACATTATATTGATGTTTCTGATAGCAGTGTATGGCCAGTTGTTTATTGAGTTTGTAGTAAGTTGCCCATATAGAATGCCGGTTTCGCCATACGCTTCGTCCGAATATCCGGCAATGTATGCATCCCATCCGGGAAGGTTGTCACGATATAGTTTGTTAAGATAAGCAGTGGCGTATTGGGCGTTGTCCCAAACATCTTTTTCTGTGATAGCTGATAAATCTTTTTTGTTTAGAACGTCACTGCATCCAGAAAGAGCAGTAGCGGTTAATACGCTATATAATAAATATTTTATTTTCATGATGTTTTCATATTAAAGATTAGAAACTAACGTTGACACCAAATGAATAGGTTCGCATTAGCGGATAATTCATAATGCTTGAGTTTTCTGGGTCGTAAGCTTTTATTTTGTCTTGCAGCAAGAACAAGTTGGTTCCCATCAGGAAGAATTTCAGTTGTGAAAGTCCCCATTTAGATACTAATTGTCTTGGCAGTTGGTAAGTGATATTCACATTCTTCAAACGTAAGAAAGAAGTGTCTTGAATCCAAAAAGTCGATGCTTCTGAAGCTCCATTAGTCGAACCTGCTCTCGGAAACTTTGCGCTTGGATTTTCCGGTGTCCAATAATCGCCTCTCCATGCATAAGCAGAAGATTCCATCTCTGCCCATTCTGTGCGTTGGTCATAAAAGCGTTTGCCTCCAGCTATCCCTTGGAAGAATAAATCAACGCTTAATCCTTTCCAAGCTCCGCCTACTGAAAATCCGTAGTTGATAGGAGCTTTAGTATGTTTTATGACCCATTCTTGGTCGTTACTGTCAATCTTCCCGTCTGGCTCATCTGAGTCTGCGCCTCTGATGTCTTTGTAGTTCAGCATACCTAATTCCGGTTTTTTCCCGAAAATAGTGTATCCTTCTGGCAGTGCGTCAAGATCGGCTTGTGTGCGGATTATTCCGGTTGACACATATCCCATTTGGCGGTCTGTGTTATATCCTATTTTAGATCGATAAGGACGTATGTTCTCGGCTTCGTCTTGGTTTATCAATTTATTGACTGCATAACCAAAGTTTGCATTAATATTATAGGTAAACTCTTTCCCTATTTTGTCTTTATACGAAAGCTCAATTTCAAATCCTTTCGTGTCAATCGTTGCATAATTCTCTTGCGGCATAGAACCTCCGAATGTTGAAGGTAGGCTTGCCAAACGACTTCCTAAAATATCATAAGTATGTTTGTAGAATCCGCCGGCACTTAATGACAGACGATTTTGCAGAATCTGCATATCGAATCCGTAATCAACATCCATTGATTTCTCCCAAGTGATTTCGGCGTTAGGTGTTACGCTGGCTGAAACACCATTGCTTAACGAACCAAAGTAAGCACCTGTAGTCAGATTGTAGCGTTGCATCCATTGCCATCCTCCGACGGCATCGTTTCCAAGTAATCCAATAGAACCTCTTAGTTTCAAGTAATCTATAAAGCGGATATTGTTCTTGAAGAAGTTTTCTTCTGAAATTCTCCATGCCAATGATGCTGATGGAAAGAATCCCCAACGATGTTTCGGGGCAAAATTAACTGAACCGTCATAGCGGAAAGAAGCTTCCAGTAAATATTTGTTATCATATGTATATCCTAAGCGACCTACATAAGAGAGACGGCCACTTTCAGAACCAGAACCGTTTACTGTTGAATCTTTAGGATCCGAACTACCTGCAAATAGTTGGTCTACGGCTGAAGATATAAAGTAATTACGCTGTCCACTTATCCAATCTGTATTCCCTTCATATTGTTCATATACGAACAGAGCGTTGATGTCATGTTTGCCAAATGTACGGCTATATGTAGCCATGGCATTAAGCTGATAGCTGTTGTTATTTGTATAACTTTCATAGAGGAAATCTCCATCGTCTCGAGTAGTTATATAGTCCAATTCATTGGTTTGTATGTGATTGTGAGAACCTGTGGTTTTGAATACATAAAGGTCGTAGGGACGGCTGAACTGTTTGATGAAAGTGTGTCGTTCGTATTTGTTATATGCAAGTTTTAAACTTAAACCTTTGACGAAAGGAACGTCATATTGTAAGGATACGTTTATTTCATAGTTGGAATAACGTTTCTTATTGTATCCGCTATTTCCGTTAAGTACCTCCATCGGATGCCATTTCAGGTAGGTTCCGTTGGGCTTTCCATCAATGTAAGGAGCGAAAATACCACGACGTAGCAGCCCATTGTACAGGTTGTTCATATTGTCGTTATCGTTGTCCCATTTCCAATAAGGCTTGTGGTCGTTTCTTGTATCTGTATTAAAACTCAAAGATGCTTTCAGGTCTTTGGTAATATTGGCTTCTACGCTACTGCGGATACTGTATTTTTTGAAATTCAAATTGTCAAACGAGCCGGTTTCGTAATAATAGTTACCACCAATAAAGTAGCGCACTTTGTCATTGCCGCCATTTACATTCAGCGAATGACGGGTGACAACTGGTGATTTCCAAGTTTCGTCAATCCAATCGTATGAATGGTTCTTTAAATATTCCAATTCATCATCGGCATAATATTGGGTATCACCTTCTGGTACTTGGTCGTTACGTAATGAGGCGTTGACATATAATGCTTGTTCATATGCATTAAACATATCCGGAATCTTGGTCGCTTCCTCTATACCGATCGAACCGGTATAGTTAATGGTCGGTTTACCTTGCTTGCCCTTTTTGGTATTGACTAAAATGACACCATTAGCAGCACGCGAACCGTAAATAGCGGCAGAAGCACCATCTTTTAAGACTGAAAGACTTTCCACTTCACTGGCGTCCAATCCATCGAAAGCAAATTTATCGCGAACCACACCATCGATGACATACAACGGAGTAGTGCTGTTCCATGTACCGTCAGCACGGATTGACAAGGATGAACCGCCACCGGGCTTTCCGGCTGTCTGTGTGATGTTGACTCCGGCTAATCTTCCACTTAGTGCACTGGAAAGGTTGGCTGCCGGTACATTTTCAATAACTTCTGAATTGATAGAAGCAACCGAACCGGTCAGATTTACTTTCTTCTGTGTACCATACCCCACCACTACTACTTCGTCAAGGTTTTTTGTGTCTTCTATAAGCTTAACAGTTATAGGCGTATTGCCTTTAACGTTCACCTCTTGCGAAACATAACCAATATATGAAATCTCTATTACGGAGTTGGGGGGGGGTAACCTCTAATGTAAAGTTACCATCTATATCTGTGATTGTACCTATTGAAGTTCCTTTTATACGAACGTTAGCGCCAATGACAGCTTCACCTTGAGCATCAATGACTTTACCTTTTATTGTTTTCTTTTGTACGACAGCACTTGCCGTTTTGGCGTTTCCATTCGTTAGTATTATATGTTCGCCAGCCAATTCATACTTAATATCTGTTCCTTCCAATATAATACTCAGCACTTTAGACACAGATTCATCCTTTGCATGAATAGACGTTGTTCTGCCTACATTTACATGATTATTATAAAGAAACATATAATTTGTTTGGCTTTCAATCTCGTTTAAAATCTGATTCAGTGAGACTTGGTCCATTTGAAGATTGACTTTAGCCGACTGAGAATGCACGTTGCCAGCATATGAACCTAAAGCACCAACCAGTAATAGGGCAGTTGATATTTTCATACTTCTAAATAATTGTTTACATCGGGAATCTTTTTGAATATAATCTCCCGAAAAAGCGTTATTTTTCATACATTTGCATGGATTTAATGATTAATTTTCTGGAATTTTACGTTGAATCTTACCGATAGGTGCTGCAACACCTATCGGCTTTTTTCTTAATAATTACTTACATTTAATTGTTTCTCATAGGCTTGTTAGATTTATAATGTTAATGAATATATATAATATTTTCTCTATCGTCTTTGTTATACTGGAAATGAATATCCTTCTGCAATAAATTCAGGGCATACTCTACCCCATCGGCTTGACGGAATTTTCCAGTGAAAGAATAATCTAGCATTTTATTGTTTTGAATGACAATTTTAATGTCATAACATTTTTCAAACTTTTTCATGATTGACTGGAATGGAGTCTTCTGAAAGCAGATCAACCCTTCTTTCCAACGATAAGTAGAAATATCATCTATTTTACTGACTATGAGATTTCCGCCTTGAACATTTACCTTTTCGTTTGGCTTTAAGGTTACAATTTTTTTAAGGTTTGATTTTGACATGACCCTCACTGAACCTTTCATCAATGCAGTTTCAAATACTTTATTATAAGCATCTACGTTAAATTGTGTTCCCAGAACTTCCACATTATATTGTTCAGTTTCTACGATGAACGGTTTTTCTTTGTTGGGGGTAACATCGAAATAACCTTCACCCTTTAAGATTACCCTACGCTCTTTTTTATTAAATTGAGCCGGATAATATAGATAACTACAAGCATTTAGCCATACTTGCGTACCATCCGAAAGTGTAACTTGCGTTCGTTGACCTGCAGGAACCGAAACGGCAGTCAGAGCTGGTTGTTCTTGATTTCCTATATTAGTTTGTAAAATATGATAGGAAATCAATGTAATCATAACAACAGCTGCTATCTTCATGCCTCTGTAAGCAAAGGTAAGCAGTCGTGATTTTTGCTTTGTTGTTGCTACGAATTTCTTTTCATCCTGTAGCATAAGCGCATCAAATAATCTGCGCTCTTTTATGAAAGTCCGCTTGTTTTCTTCAGAACGTTCTACCCATGCCTTGATAGCCATTCCTTCTTGAACGGTAACGTTCCCCATGAAAAAGCGATGTAAAACTTCTCTATTCATATAGCTGTTTTTTATTGGTCTCTATATGAATAGCACTTCAGACTAATACATTCCTAGTGACTTTTGAGAAAAAAATACAGAAATAATGGAAAATAGTCTTTTAAGTGTGCTCTAAGACACTTTAAAGCTTTTGAAATATGGAAATCAACTCCTTTTGGGGTTATGTTTAGCATGGCTGCAATTTCCTTGTATGTTTTATTCTCGTAACGACTGAGCATAAACACTTTACGTGTCTTTTCCGGCATATCATCCAGTGCCTGTTTCAAAAGTTCTATTATTTCTGCTTGCAGAAGCTCATGAGGTTCGCATTCCTCTAATAGATTAATGCGCATATCAAGCTCCCATTGATAATATTCCGCTATTTGCTCTGAATACTCATCATGTATATGCTGATGGCGAAGCTGGTTGAGACACTTATGTTTAACAACGGTAAGAATATATGCTGGAATATCACTCTCCTCTGTTAATATTGAACGGTTCTCCCAATAATAAATCATGGCTTCGGTAGTAATGTCTTCAGCTAGAGCAAGGTCATGAACATAGCTGTTGGCAAAACGAACAAAGCGAGGTTGATAATCTTGATACAATTTATTAAAAGATTCAATATTGCTAGTGTCATGTTCCATTTTTCTTCTTCTCCCTTAAAAAAGTTATTAAGAACTTTGTTCAAATATAGTCTTGCCCCTTAATTCATCATTCCACATTGTTATAGTAACATGTACAATTAAGGGGTAGATTAAAAGCGTTACTTTGGCAAGTTAAACGCCACACTCATTTCCTTCATCTGCTCTTGTGACATGCCATCAGGTTCAAAGCCCATATTCTTGGCAGCAATGTAAATAAGGGCTGACTTATTCAGCACGTCAATCTGATCGAAAGCAGCCATGACGTCGCAGTCTACAGCAAAAACTCCGTGCTTTTCCCACATCACCACATCGTAATCTGCCAATTCCTTAATAGTAGCTTCCGCCAATTCAACCGAGCTGGGCATGGCATAAGGAATTATACCCAAACCACGCGGGCAAAAGGCTTTAGTTTCTGGAATCATACTCCATAACAAATTAGAGGCCACATCCTTTTCCATGAACTTTTTGTTGTGCGACATGGCCACGAGTTCGATGGGATGGGTATGTACGGAAGCTTTGTACGGAGAGCCCTTGCTTATGAGATAATTGTGTACGCTCAAGTGAGAAGGCAGTTCCGATGTCGGTTTCACGGGTTGATCAGCGATAATGACATAGCTGGCACAATCATCCAAAATGCGAATGATAGAACCATTTTCCATTGGCCAACGAGCCAGGTCTCGCATACGCATGTTTGTTCCCTTGCAATAAAAATAGCAGCCTTTCAGATACGGCAGGGTAACTCCAATCTGTTTCACTTCGCTGATGGCTGGCATCACTCTAACTTCG
>ENA-OPNW01001652-OPNW01001652.1-human-gut-metagenome-genome-assembly--contig:-NODE-1652-length-10756-cov-1.874685_pt1 | contig 10756 bp, 10 predicted proteins | sample MGYA00241540_ERZ501777 | MGnify/ENA primary metagenome ERZ501777 (study PRJEB25962, sample SAMEA2042615) | human gut metagenome | biome: human gut; feature: human-associated habitat; material: faeces...
CGGTTTAGCCCCAAGAATTTTAAAAAGCTCTACGCTCGTTACGAAGAAGCAACGGGCAAAAAACTCACTGAGAAAGTATTAGGCGCCATCTCATTTTTCGATGAATCCGGGTTCCTTCGCCAAGGGTCTTTGTTCTTTCAAGACGATTATTCCGGCGAAGATACGTTAATCAAAGCCGTACAATGGCCTTCTTTAAATCGGGCGACCGATACGTATCTACACCCCGCTTCTTTTCAGGGGAATTTGCTCGATGCGGTAGAATTTGCCCTTTCCTTTGTCCGCAGTCATTCTTCTAGTGGTTTCCAGAAAACGCCCCATGGGCGCGTCGAATACAACGCCTACCCCAAACGTTCCGTTTACGAAGCCGTGGTGAACGCTTTTGTCCACCGCAACTACTATTTGCAGGGTTCCTTCATCACCCTCGATTTGTTCCGCGACCGCTTGGAAATTTGCTCCCCGGGATCCCTTGTCAGTGGATACGGACAAAAAGAAACCATCTACGACATCGCCTCCATTCGCCCCCAAAACCGAAACCCCTTGATTTCTCGGGTGTTCCAACTCCTACAAATGATGGAATCCCTAGGAACGGGATTTGACAAAATCACCCAGGAATACGCTTCTTACGGGGAGAACAAAAAGCCGTTTGTGACCATCGACCACGAGTCCTTCTTGATTACGCTTCCGGATACTCAATATGGTCCTGGCATCGTCAATGCTTCGATTGCCCCGGAAATCCGTCATGGTTATATCGATTCCCCCACCGAATACGACGACAAAATCCTAAGCTATTGCTACGCTGCCCCCCGAAGTGTCAAAGAAATCGCCACTTACCTCGGGATATCCGTGTCTACCCATTTGCGAAAAGGAATTCTTGGCAACTTGGAATCCCAGGGATTTTTAACTCCTAATCTCAAAGGCAAGACCACTTATTACCAATCAAACCCCGATTCCGTTTATCTCCTTTGATTTCTTTGGAAACGAAATTTGAAGCGAAATTAGCGAAATTGAAACGAAATTTTTTTCGCTTCAAAACGAAGCAATTTCGCTTCAAAAAGAAAAGTTGGCTTTTTATCGAAACTTTCTGATAACAGGAAACGAAACTGAAACGAAATAACAAGGGCGAGGAAACGAGGTGGGCGGAGAATGAGTTTCCAAGAAGAAGAAATATAGAGGAAAGTAGATAGCAAAAGAAAACAAGCGTAGACAAGCGGATTTGTCGAAAAAGGTACAAGTTGCAATCCTAGGCGAGTGCGCATAAAATTAAGCAACAAGTTAGTTTTATTTACCGAATAACGAATTTAGAATTATGGACAAGAAAACGAAACGCACCTTATTCATCGCGGGAATCGTGGAAGCGGCGATCATCCTCTTCTGCTTGATTGTGTCGATTCTCGTGATTGTGACCTACAACAAACCGGAATCGGGACCCAACTGGCAACAGATGAATCTTGATAAGAACGGACCTTTGATCGGCTGGTTCCAAAATAACCCGACGCCGTTCTTCTTGATCATCGTGCTTCCGCTTCTAGTCATCCTTGTTCTGGATATCATCTATCTCATCATCTATGCTTCCAAGCGGGAATCCAAGCTGAGCGATGACGAAATCAACGAAATCCAAGCCCAAGCGAGAGCTGAGGCTAGAGAAGAATTAAGAAAAGAAATCGAAGCCGAGGAACGGGCGAAGGCCGCAGCCGAAAAGAAAGGCGAATGATTCGAGGGGCCATTGGCCCCTTTTCTTTTTGCCTTCTTCGCATTTTCGGATAGAGGAGGAAAAGATATAATTTTCTCTATTGGAGGCATCCCCATGAAAAAATCATTCCTTCTGATCCTAGCTTCTAGCGCATTGCTACTTTGTGCCTGCGGTTCTCGTCCTTCGATTTCTAGCCCATCTTCGAATTCCACGACAAGCGAATCTTCGACTGCTTCTGCTCCTGCGATGGACTTTAGTTTAGTCTCTAGTTGCAAGGCAGGATCCATCGAAAAAGAAAGTTTCACGATTACTACCCCAAATCCAAACGAAGAATATTCTTCTTGGGATGACCCCGTGATTAAAATTGCAATTAACCAAGCAAACTGGGCTTATGTCACTGCAATTAAAAAGGATAACAAGTCCATTCTCTCCCAAAATGAAGATGTTGTTCCTTCTGCTGCGATTTCTATCGAACCCCAAGATTCGCTATCAGGAACAGGAGGTAGCAACGTCATCAACCGCATCGACCTGCATATCGATCGGAGCCAAGTTAAAACCGGGACAACGCGGATTAAAACAAGCATCACTCCAAGTAACGAGGCTTCTTCGGCTTCTAAAATCGAACTTTGCTTTGAACTAAAGGTTGTTCCTTATGGCTCCATTCCAGTCGAAACAACCGAAGTTCCCTTTGAAATCGATTTGTCCGCGGTGAAAAATTCCGCGGGGAAACATCTTGAATTCCATGTCTCGGACCTAGATTACGAATATGGTTCCAGCCACGTTAGTTATTACGGCTTTACCACGAACGGCTCTTCTAAAATCATCGATACGATGTCTCTTGCTCTAGGGCACACCTATTCCTTCTCTGTTACCCTTGGGGAATCCGCGCCGTATGTCTTCTACGATGTTTCTACTTCAAGTTCTTCTTTCGAAAAAGTAGACACGAACCATTACCGGGTGAAAGAAGCAATTTCATCGACCGTTTATTTCGTGGCCACGGAAAGAACCTAATTCCTGCTTTCCTATGAGCCCTTTGGCTTCCGAACCAGGAAGCCTTTTTTATTTCCCTGTTCTAGTGCAATCGCGGGATTAGTTCGAAAACCGTCGCCTTTTTGATTCTGCTAAATATAGCGTTTAACAAGAAAAAATTGATGTTTTCTTCAAAAGATTCTTGTTAAAAGGCTAATTCGAAAGAAATCAGACCGAGTCAAAGTTAACAAAATTGTCTTTATATCCCAAGAGTTTTAGTCAAATGTTTAATTCCCAATAATCGATGAAATCCATTAAAAAACACCTACCGCCCGGCGATTTTGATCCACACAAAGCAAGTTCATTCTCCAAACTCTAACACTTCGAAAGCATTAAACAAATTATAGAATGAATAGAGTGCCATAGAGTGTCATAGAGTGTCAAATTTACCTTTGTTTTTTTGAAAACATCCGATTCCAAGCTGTTTTTATAGAGTGTCATAGAGTGTCATAGAGTGTCATTTTCCATGTTTCAGTGTATAATCTAGTCATACGAAAAGAGGGACTATTATGAAGTTTGGAACCGAATCGGAAACTCTAGAATTCAAAGAATCACCAAGCGAACTTCACCAAGCGGTGGAATCGATTGCCGCTATTTTAAATAAGCACGAATCTGGGAAGATCTACTTTGGAATTGACGATGCAGGCAATATCAAAGGACAGGTCATCTCAGACAGCACCTTTAAAACGGTATCCGACGCCATACTGCGTGACATCGAGCCGCGAATTATCCCGACGATCGAAAAAGAGGAACAGGACGGCAAGACCATCTTAAAAGTCAGTTTTTGTGGAACGCAAAAACCCTATTCCGCATTCGGTAGATTTCTTACTCGGGTTGGCACCCAAAATCGGGCGATGACTCGAAATGAATTAAGAAAGCTCATCAAAGAGGAAGACTATTCCTACCCTTGGGAAAAAGAAGTCTACGACATGACTTTGGACGATTTTGATGATCAAGCCCTATACAATTATTATCAAGAAGCCGTTGGCTGCGGACGCCTTGTATTACCCAATTACGACAAAGAATCCCTCCTTACCGTTTTAGACCTTTATAAAAACGGGAAATTTAACAACGCCGCGTTTGCCTTATTTGGGAAAAACGCGAATATCAAATTAAAAGTAGCCTGTTTTGCCACGGACGAAAAACTAACGTTCACCGACCTCAATTCGATACGCGGCAACATCTATAACTTGATTCAATTCGGTGTTACCTACATCCTGAATCATATTGATTGGCGGATATCCATCGGCCTAAAGCGGGAAGAAACCCCTGAAATTCCCGTTCAAGCTATCCGCGAAATTATCGTTAACGCGTTTGCCCACGCGATGTATCAGCCGACCCCAGAAATTGAAATTAACATCCACCCGGGCCATATCACCATCTTTAACCCCGGCTCTTTCCCAGATGATTTGACTCCACGGGACTTTGTTACCGGCACCCTTTCCTCCATCAAACGCAACCCCTTGATTCTTGACGTTTTGTACCGGTGCAAAAACGTCGAAAAAACAGGAACCGGATTTAAACGAGTGGATAAGATGTGCAACGAAAGCGGGGTTCGTTGGGATAGTCGCAACAGCGCATATGGTTTCTACTTCACCTTCTATCGGAATAGACAGCAAGTGGCAAATGTCATTGAAACAACCGAACGTCCAAAGTTGTCGGATATCGAAGCGCTCGTCTTCTCGGAAATTAAGAAGAATCTAAAAATCACAAGAATGGAGTTGTCACAAGCGATAGGCAAAAGCGTTTCCACCATTCAAAGAGTCACGGATTCGCTCGTAAATAAAGGTTACCTCATCCGGATTGGAAACAACCGCTTTGGTTATTGGGAGGTAGTTCACTAACCCTTCTGTGACCTATCTTCTACAATATAAATGTATTACGATGCATCACAGGAAATTCTTTATTTTCGTTTTTTTCGTTTTTAATCTATCGTTTTAGGGTGTTTTGGGTTAAAAAGTGGAATATAAAAACGGATTTGCCGTTTTTATTTGCAAAATCATGAGGATCGATTTGTATCCAACCGCGTTTTAATCCCGGCACTTCTGGATCAACAATAGAATCTCGGAATCGGAGAAGAAACGATAGATGACTTTGCTCCGATATTTAATATAGGCAGAGCCGGGAAAAGTGTCCCTTTCTTAGTGGTGTCATAAGATAAGAATTTGAAATTCAAACACCGCATTTCTTCAAAAGGTGAAAAAGGGTTCTTCCTCCATTTTTAGCCGAATGACGTTCTTCTCGGGCACAACACAAAGCCAACGATAATACCGACATCTTGTTCAGCTGTAATCGTTTTTCTAATAATGTATCCGCGCTTTTTGCATATTTCGAGTTGGCATAGGCATTTTTTCGCTAATCAAATGGCGCTTTTTTGACTTTGCTTGAATGGGAATTTTCTAAAAAGTCCCTTGGAATTTCTTATGTTTCAGCCAAAAGTCCCTTGGAATTTCTTAAAAAATCATCAAAAAGTCCCTTGGAATTTCTTATACAGCGGCTGCCGTCCACTCGTTTTTAAGGAGTGTAAAGGAGCAACTATAGTGCATTCGTAACAAAGGAAAACGACCTTGTCACAGGACCTATTACACTTGGCCTATTCCCCTTTCAAGTTATCCAAGGTCGATAAAAAAAGTTCCTTTTTCCAAAGTTCCAAGTTCTCTTTGTTTGAAATAAATGGACGGACGTCATCCTTAGCAGATTCAAAATCAAGTGACTCGAACCTTTCCTTCAATAATTCTCGAACTTTCGTTAATGTTAACGATTCATTTTCCTTTAAAATTCCACCGGTATTTTTCAACTTGTTTTCCAAATACGTGAGATTGAACGGAGAATCTTTGCCGATGTAGAAAAGGAAATCATAATAATCTCTCCCCTTCACATGACGTTGATAATTTCTGCAAATAATGGCGTGGATCTTTCCTGCGAATAACGTTGCCTCATCAAATATTTTCACTTCATAGGGGGATGGGAGCATCCGAAATTTTGTTTCGGTTCGGCCCCCGCTTGGATTGTCGGTGTCCACCTCAAATTTTATTTTCATTTTTTGGTTGGAAATGATTTTCTTCATTTCATCGTCTTGAGGAAAGAAAGACATCATGAGAGTTATGGTGTTACCTTTTAAAAAGGCACTTTGAACCTTAGACTCAGCACTTTTTCTTTTTTCTTCCACTTGAATTTCGATGCCATAGGACCGAAACTCCTTTTCTAAAGTAAGAAAATAATCATTTAATGCAAACCCGTCCCCTTTTTTGAGCAAGGCAAAGTCCAAATCTTCGCTAAATCGATTTAACCCATGAAAAATCCTTAAACAGGTGCCGCCGTAAAAAGCAGCCTTATCAAAAAACCCTCCGTGAGAAAGACCCGATAAGGCGATCTCCTGGATAATTTCTTTAACAGCGTTCTCCTTCTCTAGTTTGTTTTGAGGGTTATATTTCCCTAGCATTGTTTCCATAATACGGTCCATCATTCATATTCCTTTTCAATGAGTTTTATCAGAAGGTTTAAATTGGTCTTCCTGTAGAAGGAAGCTAGCCTTTTTAGTTCAGCAAAATCGCAGGAAGCGAATTCATCTTCGTCAAACCTCTTATCCTCGAATAATAGTTCCTTTAGTTCCTCCACGTTCTTCACGACCCTGTATTTGCAGAGGGAATCGCAGATGGCTTTTTCTTTACTCGCGATTTTAACGATATAGTCCCCTTCTTCTAAATAGGTAAGTCCATAAGGGAACACCTTGGAAGGGACATCGCCATATTCAAATCGGCCAAAATGGTTGCAAAAGGTTTTTTTCTTGTGGATTTGCAGGCTTGCCGAGGTGATGGCAACGACGCGTTCGGGGATGAGCCCATAATAAGACAATGCCCATTCAAAACTTAAATAGGAAGGGGATAAAATGGAAGAGGCGAGTAGATAGGGCTCAGCGTGGGGATTTGTTTCGTAAAGTCCCTTCGTTAAGCGAAATAGAATACCTTTATCCGCGTCGCGCTTGATTTTGTCCAAAGGATTCGCATAATCGCGATATTTCTCCTTCAGCATCGAAATCGTAACAATCATTTTTGCTCCTCTAAATACAATTATATTGGATTATATGGAGCAATTAAATAGGGAATCTTTTTGTCCTGTATTGTCCTATAATCTTCCCTATTTTTAGGGGAATAAGCATTTTGAAGTCAAAAAATGAAAAGCGGCTTATCATCGAATGAATTTCAGGAAATAGTGAAAAAATAGTGAAAAAATAGTGAAGTTTCTATAGAATATCCTCAGGAGATAGATCCCCATGAAAGCAAGAATAACGAATTCCATACTCCGTGACATTTTGGAGATTGAGAAAAACAAGGATCGATTAAACACCATTTCTATCCCCCATCACTTATCGAATCAATTTCGCAAAAACACCAAAAAAAGATCCTCTTATGCATCCAATAAAATCGAGGGGAATCCTTTGACATTGCTTCAAGCGGAAAAGGCCATCGATTCTTCTTCCCACCATTTCCTTAAGCCGGAACAAGAAATACGAAATTATTATCTAGCCTTAGACCTGCTCGAAAGGAAATTATCGGCGAATTCCCCGATAACGATGGATTTGCTTTTAGAAGTCCAGAAGCAAATTTGCGAAGGGGAATCCAAAGAGAAAATCGGGTTGCGCGGCGCCACGCCTCCCGGAGTCCTTTTCGCGGTCTGGAACGAGAATGGAACTCCTGCTTACATCCCCCCTGAATGGCAGGAAGTGCCGTCTTTATTGAATTCTTTGTTCGATTACCTTTCTTCTAGCGACGACCACCCTCTTTTAAAAGCCGCGATTCTTCATTATGAAATCGTAACAATCCACCCCTTTGAAGACGGCAACGGCAGGACCGCTCGGATTTTATCGAGTTATTATCTTTCCCTCACGGGATATGGCTTCAAGAACATCGGTTCGTTAGAAGAATATATGTCCTATAATATCAAGGAATATTATGACTCCATCCAAATGGGGCTCCCGATTCTTTATTATGATGGGCGGAACGATCCTCCCCACCCCGAAATTTGGCTAGAGTATTTTCTAAAAATCTTCCGTCTTTATTCTTCCAAGGTTTTGGAAGTAGCCTCGGAAGCCGACGGAAAGATCGAAGCGGAGCGAATGTCCCACTTGTCCCGCCAAGCTAAATCCTTTTTGGAATATTTGGGAAAACACCATATTCTCTCCTTTTCCCCCGCCGAAATTGCAAAGGAAAGGAAGGTTTCTAACCGAACCATCATCAATTGGAGTTCGGAACTCGTGCGAAACGGTTATTTATCCCCTGTTATAACGAATAAGCGGATTCGAAAATATCAGGTGTTGGACGACAAATAAATGTAACGGCTGAACCTATTTTCCCATCCCGAATGGTCTTAAGTTCCATTCTTGATCTTTTGGGTATTCTTTTTTTGCGCCCCGAAATGGATGTTTTCCCATTCCCAACTATATTTAGATCAAAACTCGTTGCGGGGTGAAAACGTTGAGACAGAGGAGGGCGTAGAAGAAACGAGCGCTTCAAGAACCTTTGCATTCCTATGGACCATTTTCGGAAAAATGTGTAAATTGCCCTCTAAAAAGCCGGAAAAACGTGTTTTTCATTATTCAGATACAAAAAAGAACGCTTTCGTTCAATGGGAATTCGAAAGTGTAATAACGGCTATAAGTCCCTTGCTAAGCGTAGTTATGGCAAGAGTTAATACCCCAGACTAATTGTACAATGATTCTCTTTATGGCCTGCTTCCCTTTGACCATCCTAATGACCATCCTAATGACCATCCTAATGACCATCCTAATGACCATCCTATTAAAAATATCTATAAGTGTAGTTTGTTTATCCGACCATAAAAATAGTATTTTTCATCGATAAATGGCCGAATATTACATTTTTTTCTTATTTCAAATTAGTTGTCTTTCATTTCAAAAAAGAGTGACCGTCCTATTGACCATCCTATTAAACCATCCTATATTAAATTTACATTGCGAGGCACCCAAGAAATGAACGAATCAAAAGAGTTGGAATTTAAGATTGTTTTAGACCGAAAGCACCCCGAACATTGGATGAAAACCGTGTGTGCCTTCGCCATGACTAACGGCGGCAAGCTCATGGTTGGTTATCAGGATGACGGTTCTTTCGTTGGAATCCCATCTAAAAATGTTGACGACGAAGTTCAATACGCCGTCAATCAGTTCCGTCATCTTTCTAAGCCCATGGTTGTATACGACGTCCGTTACGAAGAACGCCCGGAATTCCCAGGACGGAAGGGGATTATTTTCCAGATTCAGCCCCGCAAAGAAATCACTTGGCTCACCCCTCACGACCATAGCCCTCTCGCCTATATTCGTGAGGAAAGAGCAACTCTCCCCGCCCCCGTCGAAGTATTGCAAGAACGGCTGCTAGAATCATTAACCGTGCCTTATGATTCCGTTAGCACCGGAGTTAAGCGAAGCGAGGTATCTTTTTCCCTTCTTTCTGATTTATATGCCAGCAAGCACGATGGGCGGCCTTTGACCGAGCGAGATTTAGTTTCTTTTGGTTTGGTAGACAAGAATGGCTTTCTAACCATAACTGGCTACGTATTTTGCGATGATAGCGACTATTCCAACGCCCAAGTTCTTTGCACCACTTGGCCCGAAACCGATAAAGGCGGGCGCAATTATCTCGACTCCAAGACATTTTCGGGGTCCATTTTGCAACTAATCGAAAAAATGATGGATTACGTTCACGGAGTGATGTTCTTTCAATTTGGCGGGGTCAAAAAAGGGATGTTTCGCGAAGAGGATGGTTCTTTTTCCACCGCTTCTTTGCGCGAAGCTTTCGTGAACGCCGTCGCTCACCGAGACTACCGCCTCTCCGGGCCGATTTCTTTGCAATGTTTCCCTGACCGAATTGAAATCACCTCCCCCGGATCCATGCGTTCTTTAAAATCCGTAACGAACTTGCCTCTAATTGGGGTGGAATCGGATCGAAGAAACCAGACGATTTCCGCGATGCTCGCCCGAATCGGCTTGATGGAAGAAAGAGGATCAGGGTTTGATTTGATTCTAAACGACTACGCCCTTTTAGACGAACGTTACACTCCGCGCATCACCGCGACCAAAACCTACTTCACTTTATCGCTTAAAAACAAAAAGTACGATTACGGGTCCCTTTTAGGAGTCGCTAATGGAACCAGTTCTCTCGTCCACGTTCCCAACACCCCAATGTTTTCTTCGCGCGAATCTCTTTACAAAGAAAATCTAAAATATCCCCTTGTCGAAGATTTGATCCGTCAAAATCCAAACGCCAAATTTGCCGATATTCAAAAAGGAACCGGATTAACTCTAGGCGGAGCAAAATACTTAATCACAGCCATGAAAAAAGCTTGTTTGATCCGGAGGGAAGGAAATCCCGTCAATGGTCATTACGAAGTCGTTCAAGACTCCGATCGCCCCGCGGATTTTCTCCGTCTTGACATAGAAAGCCGCACCAAAGCCGTCGCGTGGTGCGTCCGTTATTTTATGGCTTCTTCTACTTACGATCCCAGGTGCACTTCCATTGAATTAAAAGGGACATTGGAGGCTTTTGATGGCACTTATTTAAGCAATGGGCAATTCAAAGGTGCAATGCTTTTATCGGGATATAAACCCCAAAATGAAGAAGACTTAAATTGGGTTTTTGCCGTCTCGGAGAAATCTCCCGCCTTTCATCTCAAAAAATAGATTGTGATTTCTAGGGCTTATAGCCCTTTTCGGCATGGTTAGCCATTGACAGGAAAAAGGAGTATCGATAAACTACGAATCGATAAAGGCAAAACCTAGGTAACTAGGCGACGCAAAGCTACAGGGCCCCGAAGGAGGCAGCCAGTTCCCGAGAAGTGGAGTGGCTTCTTTTTGGGCAATTGAAGCGTTGTACTCCCTTCAAAAATTGGGCAAAATATCTTATCTCTCCTTTAGGAGAGTTCATTTTCGTGTGTTATGCGCGCGAACGAAAGGAGGCACTTCCTTTGGGCAAATCCACTTCCAATCCGCCAAGCGACTCCGCTTTTCCCTCGCCAAGCTATAAG
>ENA-OPNW01001659-OPNW01001659.1-human-gut-metagenome-genome-assembly--contig:-NODE-1659-length-10733-cov-1.937348_pt1 | contig 10733 bp, 6 predicted proteins | sample MGYA00241540_ERZ501777 | MGnify/ENA primary metagenome ERZ501777 (study PRJEB25962, sample SAMEA2042615) | human gut metagenome | biome: human gut; feature: human-associated habitat; material: faeces...
TGAGCCTCAACCTTTTGACCCTCGGAAACTATCGGGCGCTGATTTATGCATGTGCCCTGGTTAGAACGCATAAATTTGATTATGTCATAATGGTCAACCGAACCGTCATCCGTAGTGATTTCAACAGTTTCCGCATCAGCCTTGGTTACGGTACCGGCGCGCTTTGCGAGAACTACGGTGCCCGAATCGACCGCCGCCTTGTATTCCATACCGGTTCCTACTATAGGAGACTCGGTTGTGGGAACCGCCTGTCTCTGCATGTTTGAACCCATAAGTGCACGGTTTGCGTCGTCGTTCTCAAGGAAAGGAATCATTGCGGTTGCAACGGAAACTACCATCTTCGGCGATACGTCCATGTAGTCGGCTTCCGAAGCCTCAATCTCCATAAACTCGTCACGATAACGGGCATTGACCTTTTTGCGCTTGAATTTGCCGTTTTCGTCGAGAGGCTCGTTAGCCTGAGCTACCATGTAGTTATCCTCGACGTCTGCGGTCATATAGGTGACCTCATCAAGCACCGTTCCCGTTTCCTTATCTATGCGGCGGAACGGAGCCTCGATAAAGCCGTATTTATTGATTCTTGCAAAGGTTGCAAGATAAGAGATAAGTCCGATGTTCGGTCCTTCGGGGGTCTCTATGGGGCACATACGGCCGTAGTGGCTGTAATGAACGTCACGAAACCTGCACGGTCACGTGAAAGACCGCCGGGACCGAGAGCGGAAAGTCTTCTCTTATGAGTAAGCTCTGCGAGGGGGTTTGTCTGATCCATGAACTGAGAAAGCGGAGACGAACCGAAGAACTCTTTTATAGCCGCCATAACGGGGCGGATATTTATCAAAGCAGCGGGAGTTACCTTATCGGGCTCCTGCGCCTGAAGAGTCATTCTTTCTTTTACAACTCTCTCCATTCTGGAAAAGCCTATTCTGAACTGATTCTGAAGAAGCTCGCCGACGGAACGGATACGACGATTGCCGAGATGGTCTATGTCATCCGTTGTACCTACTCCGTCTGCAATGCAGTTGAGGTAGTTGATAGAAGCCATTATATCATCGATTATGATATGCTTCGGAATGAGGTCGTCGCAACGAGCCGAAAGCTCCTCGGAAAGCGCATCCTTATCATCGCCGCACTTTTCGAGCACTTCCTGAAGCACGGTAAAGCGTACCTTCTCGTTAATGCCGATATCCTCAAGCTCAGCCTCTGTGAACATGGGAACATACTCGCCGATGTCAACCATACCGTTTGAATAGACCTTAACGGTCTTATCCTCCGGGGTTACTATAACAGCGGTATTAACGCCCTCCTGCTCTATTCTGTAAGCAAGCTCGGGGGTTATGGTTTCGCCCGGCTCCGCAAGTATCTCACCGGTAAGATTGCTGATAATCGGTTCATCAGCCTTAAAGCCGGCTATGCGAGCGGAGATTGCAAGCTTTTTATTGTATTTATAGCGACCTACTCTTGAAAGGTCATATCTGTGCGGATCGAAGAAGAGATTATCAATCTGTGCCTGAGCAGTCTCGAGTGTGGGAGGCTCGCCGGGACGCAGTCTCTTGTATACTTCGATAAGAGCCTGCTCGGTATTTATGGTAGTATCCTTTTCGAGAGTAGCCTTGATTCTCTCGTCATAGCCGAAAAAGTCAAGTATCTCTTCGTTTGAGGAAAGTCCGAGTGCTCTGATAAAGGTAGTGATGTAAATCTTTCTGTTCTTATCAATTCTTACATAAAACAGGTCGTTCTGGTCAGTTTCGTACTCGAGCCATGCGCCTCTGTTGGGGATAACGGTAGTCGAGTAGAGCTCTTTACCCGTTTTATCATGCGTCATACCGTAGTACACGCTGGGAGAACGGACAAGCTGCGAAATAATAACGCGCTCCGCACCGTTGATTACGAAGGTACCGCTGTCTGTCATGAGCGGGAAATCGCCCATATAGACTTCGCTTTCTTTAATTTCGCCCGTTTCTTTGTTGAGCAGCCTTGCAGTAACTCTTAAAGGAGCAGCATATGTCGCGTCCCTCTCTTTACATTCCTTGACGGTATATTTGGGAGCATCGTCCATTCTGTAATCGACAAAGCTCAAAACAAGGTTGCCGGAATAGTCCGTAATATCTGCGACATCGCGGAATACTTCCTTCAGACCTTCGTCAAGAAACCATTGATAGGAATTTTTCTGTACCTCGATGAGGTTGGGCATCTCCATTACCTCATTGATTTTAGAAAAGCTCATGCGTGTGTTTCTTCCGAGTTTTACTGGTTTGACATTCACCATAGGGCTTATCACTCTCCGTTCGCAAAATTATTCCAAACGCCGACCGCAAAAATCAAGGGTATTGACAAATTGCAACCCGGCGGGAGATTACTATAATAATTGATTGTGATATGCTATTGATTTAATTGATTTTTTGTGATAAACTACTAATACAAAAAAACGACAAGAGCATATGCTTCCATTTTATAGCAGTTTATTATTATATGCTTGTCAATGGCATATGTCAAGTCTTTTTTGATTATTTTCGGAGATGTTATTGTATTATGTTGAATTTTGAAGAGCTTTCGCACAAGCTCTTTTCTCTTGTCATTTTCAGAAATCTGTTAAATGACGATGTCATCAAGTCGTTCACCGAGCTTGCCGATGAACAAAAGAGCGAAAAAGAAGAGGTTTACTTATATGCCGATTTTCTCTCGAAGCTGTTTGCGGAAACCGATAATTTTTCAAAATATGTTTTAAACGCCGTTCTTGAGGACGAAAACGCTTACATATTAAAGTACGGTCACAAAAAGCTCGGCAGCCATTATGACGAGGCTCTGAATATGGAGCTTGACACGCTTAACGAATTGGCAGCCGTGCGGTCGGACGATGTTAAAAAGAGCCTGCGTCTCGAAAATGAGTCTCTCCCCGGCTGGACTACCGAAAAAGCCGATATAAAAAGCATTTATCTCTCCAGAATAAAAAACATATCCAAAACCGGATACGGCATATGGGCAAAATACCACGTCTTTATCATTAAAAACGGTGATATTGTGCCTGTTAAATACCCCGACACGCAAAAACTTTCGGATTTTTCCGGTTACGAGCGCGAGCGCAGCGAGGTAATTGATAACACAAAGGCTCTTTTAAAGGGAGAACCGTGCAATAATGTTCTTTTATACGGCGACGCCGGAAGCGGTAAGAGCAGTACCGTAAAAGCAATAGCAAACGAATTTAAGGATGACGGTTTGAGACTTATCGAGGTTAAGAAAAATCAGCTCTATTCCCTGCCGGACATAATGGACAGAATATCGGGCAATCCGCTTAAATTCATAATATTTATAGATGATTTGAGCTTCACCAAAAACGATGAGGACTTCGGTGCACTGAAGGCTATTTTGGAGGGCAGCGTAAACGGCAGGGCCAAAAACATAGCGATATACGCAACATCAAACCGCCGTCATCTTGTCAAAGAGAGCTTTGCCGACCGAGACGGAGACGATGTTCATATTCAGGATACGATGCAGGAGCTTACAAGCCTTTCGGCAAGATTCGGCTTACAAATCACGTTTTCGAGGCCGGACAAAAATCTGTATTCGGGCATTGTTGTTGAACTTGCAAAGAAATACGGCATAGATATGCCGGAGGACAAGCTTATAATGAAAGCTGAGGCTCACGCTTTGAGAGCCGGCGGCAGAAGTCCGAGGACCGCAAGGCAATTTATAGAATATCTCGCATACAAGCAGGATGCTAAAAAGGAATAAGCTGTTATTAATTTGTTTGTATAAATTCAGTATAAAAAGATTGGAGAAGAAAATGGAGATCAAAAAAAGATACGATTGGGAAAATCCCGCCGTTATCAAAAGAAACAAAGAGGACGGCCACGTTATCGCATTTTCATACGATAACGCACTCGACGCCGCGGAAAGAAAAGAGTCGCCTTATAAGGTAACTCTTAACGGAAAATGGAAATTCCATTGGCAGATGGGCATAGACAACTGTCCGCCTGATTTTTATGAACCGAGCTTTGATGATTCGGATTGGCGATACATAACCGTTCCGTCGGTTTGGCAAACGGAGGGTACGGGCAGTGCTCCGTATTACTATGCAAGTACTTTTCCGAGGGCTATCAGCCGTCAAAAGAGCAAAATTCCCTGCATTGATCACAATATGCAGGAAATCGGTCTTTACAGACGCGCCTTTACCCTGCCCGAAAACTTCGACGGAAAAGAAATATTTTTACACTTCGGCGCAGCCAAATCAGCAATCGAGGTATATATAAACGGAAGCTTTGTAGGTTATTCTCAAGGCTCCATGACTCCGCACGAATTTGACATCACAAAATATGTTAAGAACGGAATCAACGAGGTAGCCGTAAAATGTTATCGTTACAGCGACGCTCAGTACATAGAGGATCAGGATATGTGGCTTCTCTGCGGTCTTTACAGAGAGGTATATATCTTCGCCGAGCCCAAGACCTGTCTTCGCGACTTCTTTATAACAACCGACCTTGATAAGGATTACAAGGACAGCGATACGAAGCTTGAAGCAAAAATCATAAATTACGAAGGCGAAGACAAAGCTTCAAAGCTCAGTGCTTATATTGAAAAAGACGGCAAAAAGCAAAAGCTGGGTTCGGAGGAATTCACGGTTGCCGGAAAAGACAGCAAAACAATAAACCTTGAAGCGGTAATAAAAAACCCGCTCAAATGGAGTGCCGAAACTCCGGAGCTCTACACTCTTGTTATCGAGCTTAAAACCGGTAAAACAACAACATACAAGTCAATCCGTTTCGGTTTCAAAAAGGTTGAGATAGTAGGAGAAAAAATTCTCTTTAACGGCCAGCCTCTGATGATTCGCGGTGTAAACCGTCACGATTTCGACCCGGATCACGGGTGGGCGGTTCCGAAGGAGAGATATTATCAAGATCTCGACATAATGAAACGCTGCAACATAAATTCTATCCGCACTTCTCACTATCCTGATGATCCGTTCTTCTATGAGCTTTGCGACGAATACGGTTTCTATGTTATGGACGAATGCGATATGGAAAGTCACGGCGTCCGCAGAAAGGGCGTTCCGGGAAGCAATCCCGTATGGACTAATGCGGTTGTGGACAAAATGCAGAGAATGGTACTTCGCGACAGAAACCACGCCTGCGTATTTATGTGGTCACTCGGCAATGAGGCCGGCGACGGCACAAACTTCGCTAAGATGAAGGAAGCCGCTTTGGAGCTTGACAAAACGAGACAGTTCCACTATGAGGGCGATTTTGACCTAACAAAGAGCGACGTTATATCGAGAATGTATCCCCTCCCCGACATTATGGAAAAGCTCGGCAATCGCGAGCCTATAACCATAAGCCTTTACGATAACGTTGCAAACCAGCTCGCCGCAGATTCAAAGCCAATTCCGAAAGAGGCTTACACGAAGCCCGTAATACTATGCGAATATGCGCACGCAATGGAAAACAGCCTCGGCAACTTCCAGGAATATATGGATGACTTCGAGAAATACGATAATATGTGCGGCGGATTTATTTGGGACTTCGTAGACCAGGCTCTTCGCTACAAGGCTCCCGACGGTGATCATTGGCTTTACGGTACGGACTTTGAAAAATCAGAGCCGCGCAGACCCTTCCAGCTTCCCAACACAACCGCTATGACAGGCAGTAACACATACTTCTGTGCAAACGGTATAATTGCCGCCGACAGAAAGGTTCACCCGTCGGCATATGAGGTCAAAAAGGTTTACGCCGAAATGAAGGTTATTGAAAAAGACCTTGAAAAGAAAGAATTTACCGTTAAAAATAAGCACTTATTCACCGACCTTTCGGAATTTGACCTTAAATGGACCGTAACCGCAAACGGCAAAGAGATCGAATCGGGTATTATCGACAATCTTTCGGTTCCCCCACTCTCTTCAAAGGACATCACGGTGCCGTTCTCTTCCGATAATCTTCCGAACGCCGAGTGCATTATCACATTCTCATTCCTTCGCAAAAACAAGGAGCGTTACTGCGAAAAGGGCTATGAACAGTCGTTTGACCAGATAATTCTAAAGAAGATGCCCGAAGCTCTTCCCGATAATTCAAAGGGTAAACTTCAATGCGTTCAGATAGGCACAACAGCTACAATTCAGGGTGAAAACTTCACGGTAAAGGTTACCGACGGCAAAATAGTTTCGCTGCGCTTTGACGGCAAGGAATATTTAAAAACACCCTTGAAGCCGAATTACTTCCGCGCGCTTATCGACAATGACTTTTCACTTACAAACTTTGTTCCCTTCCTTATACCGCTTCATCCGTATTACACATGGAGAACCGCAACCGATACGGCACAGGGCACAATAACGGCCATAGATGAGGGCGCAAACGGTGAAATCATCATATATGTTGACTGGGCAGTATTCTCCTTCTCGGGCGTTAAATCGAAATATATTATCTATCCCGACGGCAAAATCGAGGTCAACCACGAGGGTACTCCTAAGGCCTTTACACTTCTGAGATTCGGTACGCAGATGGGGCTTATACCCGAACTCAACTACGTAAAGTGGTACGGCAGAGGTCCACAGGAAACATATATCGACCGTAAAACCGGCGGCAAAATAGCTATTCACGAGATGAGCGTTGACGACCTTGAGCACCACTATATGCGTCCGCAGGAAAACGGCAACAGAGTTGACGTCCGTTATGTCGAAATAACCGACAAGGACGGCAAGGGTCTTAAATTTACCGCTCCGTACAACACTCCGCTCGCATTCAGCGCCTGGCATTACACGCAGAATGAGCTTGAGAAAGCCACACATATTCATGAGTTAAAGCACAAGGATATTACGACGTTTAACTTTGATTTAACTCAGCTCGGCGTAGGCGGAGATATGCCCGGTGACGCACACGTGCGTGAGCCGTATATACTCCATCCGAACAAGAAATATGCTTATTCCTTTACCATAGAGAGCATAAAGAAATAATACGGCAATTTAAAATCCCCGATTTTGTCAATGACAAATCGGGGATTTTTTATATGATAACATTTGTGCCGACGGAAGATTTTTTCGACCGAAACAACAGGCAAAGCAAGTTGAGACCCTATTTTTGGGTTTCACTTCTATGGGTGCGTGAACATTTAGGGCAACCTGTTCTGTTGTTGCCTGTTCTATTATGTGGAGTAGTTTGCCATTCATAGCCGCATTTGTGACATTTCCACCATACCTTTTTATGCGAGCCGCAAGTCACTTCTTTTGGAGATACAGTGTTTTTTTCATAATTCCAGTCTTTTAGTAATTCGGGCTTTTTAGAAGCCAAATCATTTATACCCGGAACTACAACACGACCCGCGCAACAAGGGCATCCGCAGCCTGATGTTCTTGTATTCGGAGTAGCCTGCCAGCCATAACCGCATTTATGGCATATCCACCACACTCTTTTATTTGAACCGCAAGACACCTTATCCGGAGATGTATCATTTTTTTCATAATCCCATTCTTCTGAAATCTGCGGATATTTTTCTGAAAGGCTATTTGTTTTAGCCGCTTCAAGTGATTTTTTCTTCCCTGCTTTCTTTCGCAAGCACTTTGTGCAACCGCCGCCGGCGTTTCGCAACGAAGGCGAAGCTTGCCACTCATAACCACATATGTGACATTTCCACCACACTTTCTTTTCAGAACCGCAGCAAATATCGTCCGGAGATATTTCATTCTTTTCATAATCCCAGTCTTTTAACAGTTCAGGCTTTTGTGAAGCCAAATCGGTTTTGCCCTTGATTGGCAAACGACCGAAACAATAAGGACACCCGGAGCCTAATTTGGTTCTTGTGTATGGGGCGGCTTGCCAACTGTTACCGCATTTTTGACATTTCCACCACACTTTTTTATTTGAGCCGCAGGAAACTTTATCCGGAGATACAGTATTCTTTTCATAATCCCATTCTTTCAGCAAATCAGGATGTTGTGAAGCAAAATCATTTATACCCGGAACTACCACTAAGCCTGCACAACAGTGGCATCCCCTACCTAATGTTCTTGTGTATGGTGTGGCTTGCCATTCGTAACCACACTTCTTGCACTTCCACCAATACTTTATATCAGAGCCACTGGAGACGGTTTCCGGATTTATATGTAAATTTTTCTCATAATTCCATTCTTCAAGCAGTTCCGGTTTTACATTGGCAATACAATTTTCTTTTATTGATTCTCTATATTTGGCTTTTATACCGATTCCGTCTTTGTCAACATCAACAATGATATTATTGCCCGGGGCAAGCAAGTCCAACAGACTCTTTATCGCCTTGTTTAGGTGTTTACCACCTGTATCTGTGCAAGTAATCCTTATTGAATTCTTCGTATCCGGCAACCTTGAATCACGTATTCTTATTAAACGGATATTATGTTCTTTACAAAGCTCATCTTTTTTATTTTCTTTTTCTAATGCGTGACTGCTATTATGATAGTATACTCCATCGTATTCTACCGCCGTTTTTATATCGGGGATAAAAACATCTAATTCCATACCGAGTTCCTTGTATCTTGACATCGCATCCGGATAAATTTTCTTTACATAATATAAGACAGTTTGCTCTGAAAACGAAGTACCAGCTAATGTACAGTTCGGGCAACCGCGCCCGGACGATCGTTCGTTTATTGTTGTTTGCCAACTGTTTCCGCAGAAAGAACACTTCCACCAGACTTTCTTGTTGCTTTTACTTGAATATTCATTAATATCTAAACCAACATTCTTCTCATAATCCCATTCTTTCGCTATATCCGGGTAATTTTTAACAAAACTATTTGTTTTAGCCGCATTGAGAGAGTTCTTCTTGGCAGCCGATTTATATGCGCATACAGGGCAACCTGTTCCGTTTTTTCCCGTCCTTCTGTTCGGTGTGGTTTGCCATTCATGACCGCACTTATGACATTTCCACCAAACCGTCTCATTTGACCCACATGAGTACTCGTTGGGTTTTTTAGTATTTTTATCATAATCCCAATCTTTTAGTAATTCAGGATATTTCTTTGCAAGATTATTTCTCTCAGCATAGGTTGCTTTTTGACTTATTCCTCTGTCCTTTGCGGCACAATAAGGGCATGCGGTTTTTCTGTAAGTTCTATTACTTAGACTTGCCTCATAAGATTTACCGCACTTCTTACACTTCCACCAATACTTTTCAGCTGAACCGTAACTAACATCATCGGGTGTTACTGGATAGTTTTTATCGTAATCCCACTCATCAACAAGTTCGGGGTTATGTTGCGATAATTCTTTACCGGTATATATGAGTTTGCTCATATTTACATTTCCTTTCTGAAGCGATAGTCGGTATTAATATAAGTGTAACACATTTTATATGGCTTCTCAAGAAAACCATCTTTTTAAATGTACTTAAAATCGGACATAAGCTCATAAAACATCTTTATTTTGTGATATTTATTAGAAAAGCTACTTGACAATATACCCCTCACGGGTATATACTCAAGATACCCCCTAAGGGTATAGAAACGAGGTGCGGTTCATGGAAAAAGAAAAGTGCTGTCACTGCTCACAGCGAAAAAAAGAGCGGTCCCCCGAGGAATATAAAAAGCTTATACACAGACTTAACCGAATCGAGGGACAAATCCGCGGAATAAAGGGCATGGTGGAAAACAACGCTTACTGCCCGGATATACTCATACAATCCGCCGCCGTAAACGCCGCGATAAATGCTTTTAATAAAGAACTGCTTGCAAATCACATCAGAACATGCGTTGCCGACGATATAAGGAACGGCAAAGACGAAGCGATTGACGAGCTTGTGGTTACACTTCAAAAGCTTATGAAATAAAGAAAGAACGGTAAAATATAATGAACGTTGTTTTAATAATAATTCTCATAGCAGTTGTGGTATTGGCGGCGGTTTCCGGCGAAACACTTTAAAGGTCAGGGCGGCTGTTGCGGTGGCGGCGGAGAATTAAGACCCGAGCACAAAAAGCTCGACGGCCCCGTAACGGAAGAAAAGATAATTTCGATAGACGGAATGAGCTGCGAAAACTGCCGGAATCGCGTTGAGCGAGCTATAAACAAAATAGACGGAGCTTCGGCGAGAGTAAATCTTCGCAAAAAAGAAGCGGTTGTTTCGCTCGACAGAGAAATTGACGACGGAACGCTCAAAAACGCTGTTGAATCGGCAGGCTACAAGGCTGTTTCCGTAAAGACACGGGAGGTAAAAAAATAATGACACAGTATAACGTCACCGGTATGAGCTGTGCGGCGTGTTCTGCGAGAGTTGAAAAAGCGGTATCAAAAGTGCCCGGCGTAACTTCGTGTTCTGTCAGTTTACTCACCAACTCCATGGGCGTTGAAGGGACGGCATCGGACAAAGCAATAATATCCGCAGTACAAAAAGCCGGCTACGGAGCATCTAAGAAAGGCGGAAGTAAAGCCGCCGAGAGTGCCGATGAATCCGCACTCCGCGACACAGAAACACCAAAGCTCAAAAAGCGTCTGTTTTGGTCCGTCGGATTTCTTATAATACTGATGTATTTTTCGATGGGTCATATGATGTGGGGATGGCCCCTCCCCTCTTTTTATAACAGCAATCACGTTGCAATGGGACTTACTCAGCTTTTGCTTACCGTTATAATTATGGTAATAAACCAAAAGTTCTTTATCAGCGGCTTTAAGGCGCTGTGGAACCGTGCCCCCAATATGGATACCCTGGTATCCCTTGGCGCTACTGCGGCCTTTGGCTACAGCACTTACGCTCTGTTTGCCATGACGGTGGCCCAGGTGCAG
>ENA-OPNW01001663-OPNW01001663.1-human-gut-metagenome-genome-assembly--contig:-NODE-1663-length-10720-cov-1.861885_pt1 | contig 10720 bp, 4 predicted proteins | sample MGYA00241540_ERZ501777 | MGnify/ENA primary metagenome ERZ501777 (study PRJEB25962, sample SAMEA2042615) | human gut metagenome | biome: human gut; feature: human-associated habitat; material: faeces...
TATATTATCGCCTGCGTGTAAAGGAAATTCTTGTCGGTATCCGAACGCATTTTCCAATACCGTGATGAAACCGAGAGAGGTGTCTATGTCGTTCTTGTGGCATGCGTCTATCTCGGGCAGTGTCATTAGGAATCGTTTGCGACAGGCCGGGCAAATGAAAGATATGTTGCAGGAAGCGTCGTAACGAGACTCGTCGAAAGAAAACGTTTTTCCGCATTTCGGACAGATTACCTGTTTCATAAATATCGAGAAGTAAGTGGCAAATTATTTTTCTTTGTCGAAATAATAGTCTAACACATCTTTGGCCGCCATAAACGAACTTTGCTCGTTGTTCAACACTTTCTGTTGTTTCTCTTCCAACATTCTTTCGATTTGAGGATTGCGATAGAAGTGGTCGCGAAGTTGTTCGTTTATCGTTTCGAACATCCAGTATTTGGCTTGTTCCTGCCGTTTGTAATCGAAATATCCGTTTTTCTTGACAAAAGCGATGTATTTGTCTATCATGTCCCAAACCTCGGCGATTCCCAACTCGTAGTATCCAGAGTAGGTGAGCACTTGCGGAGTCCAGCCCGAAGGCGTAGGCGGGAACAGATGTAATGCGTTACGGAATTGGGCTTGGGCTAATTTGGCTTTTTCGATGTTGCTTCCGTCGGCTTTGTTGATGACGATACCATCTGCCATTTCCATGATACCGCGTTTAATACCTTGAAGTTCGTCTCCCGTACCGGCCAACTGAATCAACAGAAAGAAATCGACCATCGAGTGAACAGCCGTTTCACTCTGTCCCACTCCCACCGTCTCTACAAATATCTTATCGAAGCCGGCCGCTTCACACAGAATGATTGTTTCACGGGTTTTACGGGCTACTCCTCCCAAAGAACCGGCGGAAGGGCTGGGACGTATAAATGATTTAGGATGCACTGAAAGCTGCTCCATACGGGTTTTATCACCCAAAATACTTCCTTTGCTGCGTTCACTGCTCGGGTCGATGGCTAAAACCGCTAACTTACCTCCCTTTTCGAGAACGTGCAATCCAAAGACATCAATCGAGGTGCTTTTACCGGCTCCCGGTACACCACTGATACCTACACGGATTGAATTTCCGGAATAAGGCAGACATTTTTCAATAACTTCCTGGGCAGTAGCTTGATGTTCAGGACGCACACTTTCTACCAAAGTCACAGCCTGACTCAAGATCGTCACATCTCCCTTGACAATTCCCTCCACAAACTCACTAACCGACAATTGACGCTTCTTTACCTTCCGTTTCAGATAAGGATTTACAGATGACGGTTGTTCAATGCCTGCATTCACAACCAAACCTTTATACGCTTCGTTATTCTCAGGATGTTCCATGGCAGATATTAATTATGTGATTCGTTATTCGTAGCTTTTACATCGATCTCCACTTTCGGTTGCACCGGATCATTGGTGATCATCAGGATACGTAAATGTCTCTTTTTCTTTCCAAGGTTCTTTTTCAGAACAGTCACCCTCAACCGAGTACTTTCACCCGGTTGCAGTACAGTTTTTTTCAAAGCAACCCCCACTGCCGGATTAAACACTTGCAGTTTGCTAATTTGCAGAGGAGATTTACCTGTATTAGTGATAACAATGTCTCGTCTGGCTTTGTTTTTCTTGGCCAGCACCTGACTTAAATCAATCTTAGATTCGGACAGGCGAATAACAGGAGCGACCGCCTTATCCTGTTCGGTCATTCCTGAAAAGTCCGGAAGAAGGACTGCTGACACAGGTATTTCGTTCTCTTCACCCACTTTATCACCGGCAAAACGAGCCAGATAAACAGAAGACTGGGTCAAGCCCAAATCCATTAGTTGTTTGGTGTCGAGTGTGAGAGTAATGGTTCCTTTCTTACCCTTTAAAAGGACGGTCGGATTAGTTTCCATTTTCAGATAAGGCGGAAGGTGCATCAATACAGGTTCGTATGGACGATCGGAAAGATTGACTACTCCTAATGTGATTACCGGTTTCTCTCCACTGTGTGCATCCGGAAAATCAATATCTGTACGATCAATCCGGATTTGCCCGATTGCATAAGGATGTGTTTTAGTAAAGTCCTTGATTTCCTGAACCACCTCCCCGTCAAAATTCAGATAAACCAAACTGGGCTGTGCATTGCTGTAAATGCCGATTGACTTATTGAAATGCCCTAGCGCTTTAGCATCAAACGTAGCACTAACTGTTCCTTTTTCTCCGGGAGCAATCGGAGTTTTCGTCCAGTTAGCAACCGAACAGGCACAAGAAGTGGTAACATTAGTCAGTACCAAAGGTTTATCACCTGTATTGGTAATAGTATATTCTACAGAAACCGGACGTTTCCATTCGATTTGTCCGAAATGATGGGTCTCCTTATTAGAAGAGATACGAGGTTGAGCTACAGCCGATAAAGTAATAGTAAGTAAAGTAAATATGAAGAGTAAACTACGTTTCATTCGTCTCTGTTTTATAATTATTAGTTGTTTAGAGTACAAAAATAGGGGTTTTCAGTGAGATTCTGCCATTGATTACATATTTTTAAGCACAGGCAGAACGGCTTTCGCTTATATACCCTAATCGAAACTCTTTTTACCACGGAGTGACACGGAGTATCACAGAGTCTTTTCATCAAGAATCAACAACTTAAAATTGCCTCTGTGTTACTCTGTGTCCTCTGTGGTGGGTTTTGACGATCCTCCCCTTTCAAAAGACAGAGTTCTATTTACTGAGAAACTTCGTAACGGGCAGAAGCTGAATGGGCAGCATATTCGGGTGCATAGGCACTTTGAATAGTAGCAATTCCTGCTTCATAACTTCCCGCACGATCTACACGATAACTGTATTCTAAAACATAAGTCCCCTTATTCAAAGTATCGAAGAAGAAATCGGTAGAAGCATCTTTTACTGCAACATAACAACCGACATCACCGACATTACGATATCCGGACAGGACCTCTACCGGTTCAAGACAAGCAGCACGTTGATCTTTCAATTGTACAAAGTCCATTGTACGATCGAGACGAACGGTCAGACGAACAACTACTTTATCACCAACCTTTAATTGAGTTTTACCGATAACCGGCTGTAACAGGCGATTATTATTAACAATCGTCTCTACATACAATTTCTTATCAACATTCAACCCACTTCCCTGGCGGACCACTTTATCAAGATTCTCTTCGAACTGTGCATAAACTGCTCCCCAGGCAATACCCGGATCTCTCTTTTCAACGATAATCTCATCGGTATTCACGGTCTTCTTATCGGTAAAAGTCTTTTTGATATAGCCTAATCCCGGAACAGTCGTCTTGGCAGGACTTATCGTTTCTAAAACTTCATTGCCAAGGACAATACGCACGTCTCCCTGATTATCCAATAAATTAGTACCCCGGTAAAGCAAAGCATAAACAGCATTGGCTGTAGCTACCGGAGAGTCCCACTGTTGAGTTTGCTTCTGTTTTAAAAGCCACATTTTCATTTCTTCAACAATCGTGGCATTGCTGCCTACCATCTCAAAAGCCTCCATTACATCAACATGGGCAGGCACTTTTAAGTTATTCCAAGCATACGGACTATCAGTCCTATCAAAGAACATGCCTTGCTCGTCTGTTTGAGTAAGATATTCTTTGAGAGATGCCATAAACTCCTGAGCTTCTTTTACCTTACCTGCCTTCTGTAATACAATAGCCGACCAGGCCTTCTCGGTGACGGATTGTTGAGACAATGATGGAGCAACTTTGGATAGGAAGTAATCATAACCTTCTTTCACCGATGCCGGAACTTTTTCGCCAGAGACAGCAATCAAATAAAGATACTTCAATGCACTTCGTGAAATTCCCTCTGATTTATTGCCAACCTTTTCTGCCTCACGGATAGAACGATATTCCTGCAAGGCTTCTTTATGGAGATAACCGAAAGCTGCTTGTTGCATATCCAGCGCTCCTCCCTCCAGCGGCTTCCCTGTAAGCAGGGCTATACGTGCATTCTGTTCTACAATGAAGTCGGTGACAAAAAGACTTCCGTCCATTCCTTTATACCAGCTCCACGAACCATCAGGTAACTGGAGTTCCTTTAATTTCAACAAAGCTGCTGTATTACTGTTACGGATATTATTCAAATCGAATAAAGTGGCAATACGCTCTTTTTGTTCGCTTTCCGAAGTCGCTTCCATCACCCAAGGAGATTCAGAAAGAAGGATATTCTTCACTTCCTGATTTTTTTGCAAATTACTCAAGAAGCTTTCTTTAGTGCCTCCCTGGAGTTTCCAACTATCAAATATTGCCTGAATACGTGGCTGAGCATTCATGATATAAGAAGCCATTGTATTGGCATACCAGGAAGTAGCCCACGAAATAGCATCATCATTCCGAGGTTGTGATAGTGCCGGTAATGCTTGCACTGCATACCAAGCCGGATTGGAAGTAAACTCTACAGTTAAACGGCGGTTGGTCGCAGTCTTACTATGGTGATTGAACAGATCGGCCAAAGAAAAAGTACGTGTTTGCTCGCCACGAACAGGCATGGGCAAAGTCTCTGTCAAGTTCTCCTTATCACTGAGAACCGGAAGCAAATGCTGCTCTCCATCACTGAAATTTCCTCCTTCGGCAATCATCCGGCATCCCAAAAGTTCATATTTATCGGTTACTGTGAACAAGAAACTTACACCGACACTCTGTCCGGCTCCGGCATTAAATTTCTTCTGTTGGGTCGATATTACCTGATCTGTCATTGGATCGAAAAGTACCAGTTTCACAGTACCAGACAGATTTTTACCGGTCAGATTACTAACAGAAGCAGCCATGGAAGTGTGATCTCCTACCCGGACAAACCGAGGTAGATTCGGAGTAAGCATAAACTCTTTACTGGTAACAGCAGTAGCATCCATCTGCCCTGTCATCATATCTTGTGTATGAGCATATCCTCGGAAATTCCAGGTCGTGAGACTTTGAGGCATACGGAAAGAGAAACTGACCTCACCCTGAACGTTCGTGTGAAGCTGCGGATAAAAGAAGGCAGTTTCCGCAAAGTCGGTACGTAACTCTATATCTGTTGTCCTACCCATATCGGCATTGTCCATTGACATTGCCATTCCGCTCTCTTCCGTAACAGGAACCATTTCAGATTCGAAAACGACATCGGCTACGGCAGCGCTCTTCATTTGTGGTTTTGCAGCACCCATTCCGCGCAGACGTGCATATCGGGTAGTCGGGGCAGCATCATTGGTGACCGACAACATTTCGGCAACCGCATATAAAACCGGAGGCAAGTCAAAATGATCATAGCTAAACGGAGGCACCTTAAAATCAGTCCGGCGGAAACCAAAATAAAAATAGTTTGAGCCAACATAATCTCTCCTCCAACGAGCAATGGGGACAGAAAGTTGATAATGTAATTGCAATGACTGGTTGGTCTTCCAAATTTTATCCAAAGAGGCATCATACATAGTAGCCAGCATTTCGGCCAAAACAGGTGATTTCTGTGGATTACGGATAGTCAGTTTCCATTCCTCTTCCTGCCCGGGACGTAATTTATCACGGAATACATCCCAACGCATATTCAAGTTATGATCGGGCAAACGTTTTATCAGGCTTACCTCCTGTTCGTAAACAACACCTTTACGAACAAATACAAAGGTAATACCCAAACCATTCCCGTAGGCTTCCCGATACGGATATTCAAAACGAACAAGAGAATCGGACAAATGAAGAAGCTTACTCTCCAGATGCTTATTACCACAGAACACATCCATTAAGACATAAGTATCTTTTTCGGAAGTACCAAAATAGAACAGGGCAGGATGTGCTGCATCAAACCGGGTATTCACTTCATAACACCACAAAGGCATAGATACCGGAGGACGCTTATCATCGGAAGCAAAAAGAATCACTACCTTTTCCGCATCTACCTTACGGCCTTGATCATCTTTCACCGAAGCTACAAGTTTGTAAGCACCTGAAGGAAGTTTTTTCCAATCGGACAACAAGATCTCTTCATTGGACCTAAACGAACCGGAAAGAGCCGGTTGATCGGAAACGTCCTGTTCTTTCAAGGGTTTTGATTTCTGATAATCGGAAATCAAAAACAACCGGTAACTGCCTTCGACACTGACCGGTTTACGATCCAGATTATTTACCCGAAAAGTCGCTTTCACAGAATCATCCTTGCAAATCAGTCCGGATATATCAGCAAACAATAACAAAGAGGTCTTTCCTGCCCGCAGACTTATTTCTGAAGTTTGCGTTTCACCTGCGACATTGGTTACTGAAAGCTGCACTTTATAGTCATAATATAAAGAGGTATTGTCACCGTCTCCCAAATCGGGATTCGAAGTGTCAGGTTTCAGATCCACAGGAATTTCGAAGTTTCCATCTACTCCCAAACGGACAGTGTCAGAGGCCAAAATAACCGGATTCATCCCCCACATCCGCCAAGTATACAATGAGCGGGTAATGGTATAAGTAACAGGAATATCCTGTAACGGCACACCACTGAAAGTTTTTACACTCCCTTTCAACTCGACACGATCTCCCAACCGATAACTTTCAGTCACCGGCTCAAAAGTAATATCAAATGTAGGACGTTTGTAATCCTCTACACGAATGGAACGAAATCCGTTTTGAGTATTCAAACTAAAAGTACCGTTCAAACAAACAGACGGTAAAACAAATTCTGCGGTGAAAGATCCAAAATCATTGGTACGCAGCTTCTTTGCACTGATTTCTTGCCCATTGGCATCCGAAAGAGTCAGCGTATATTCCTGTCCCGCAATCACATGGGCAGAGTCAGGATACTGTTCATAGGCAATGCCTTTTACATAGACAGTCTGCCCCGGACGATAAACAGAACGGTCGGTAAGCAAAGTTACCACAGAAACAGGTTTTGAATGGTCTGCAAAATTATAATCTCCTCCCCATAAATACATCTGCGGCATAGCTGTATCATTCCCTTTGGCAGCAGTCAGATACCTGTATTTTTCCGACGAAGCAAACTGTACTTTCCCTTCGGTATTGGTAGTGGCTGTCAGAAGTTGTTTGTTCTGTCGATCGAAGAATGAAAGAACAACACCCTGCAAAGGCTTGCCACTCATAGCATCGAGAATAGCTACCTCACTCAGATTAGAAGGTAGAGATCGGGTAAGAACTTTAAAGCAAGTAGAATAGAGAAATTTTGAAACATTGGAACGAACCTTAACACCCGGAATAACACGGAGGGCGTACAGTCCTGTTTCAGGTGCCTTTATGTGGTAGATGGAATCTTTCACTTTATAGTCATCCGACGGGAAGAGAACATAATGTTCCGATGAAAGTAAACGTCCATGTTTTTTTAGAAATACGTCATTGGGTGCTTCCACCGTATTCGGACGTGCCGGTAAATTAATTGCATACAACTCTACCGTAAAGTCTTTCAAATTTTTAAAGCTGACTTTTAAATCAAACTCCTCACCCGGATAAACTGTTGACGGGGATTGCACTGTCAGATCGGGACGCAGAATTTCTTGCTTCAGTTCTTTCAGAGCATTGATGCGGCGATAGTCCGGATAGCGAGAGATAGCCTCTTCGCACAATTGTAACGCAGAAGCGGGCACTCCTGCATCCATTGCCGCCGGCGCCTTGAGCAAATAAACTTCTGCACAGACATCATGTGACTTATTTTCGGCAATCAGTTTGTCCAGTGCAGCCAAATAAGGATCCTGTGTCAAGCCAAGTTTCCCCTCCGGAGCACGATAAGGCCGAAAATCGATATCAGTACGCCTCTTCCACTGCAAATAATCCAAAGTAGTAAGCAACAGAGCATCGTGATTATCAGTCCGACGATATGAATTCATCATGTGCTGATAAATTTCTTCAATGCGTACATTTATTAAAGAATCACGACCAAATCCGGACAGATTCTCCAATGAAGTAATGGCACGGGAAGCCAACAAATGATACATATCATGATGATAGTAATCACTGGTTACTCCAAGTTCCACAAAAGGAATGTAGCTTCGGGAGGAAGTATCGAGCAGTAGCAAAGAGTCTTGAAATGTTACGGCTATTTCTGTCATTACTTTAGTTACAAACTGATTCTTACTCCACTCCCGGATATCAACAGAGGGAGCTTCTTCTTCCAAATCCGTACGTTGATTCAGTTTCCAACGGTTTTGGGAAGCATAATCTGCATACATACTACCGATGAGCGAATGCAGGATTGCACGGTCCAATGGCTTGTCCGTAGTCACCGCCCACTGCTCTAAGCCATTCAACGACACGTAAAAGCTATCCGGAGTAATCTCTTCCCTAAATTTCATCTGCCAAATATAAGCTTTCAGCATTTGAGGAGAATTCTTCTCTGCTTTAGCTTTTTGATAAATTTCACCGGTTAATCGGACAACTGTTTGGGGCAAACTTTTCTGCTGGGCCTGCTCCACTTGCTTCCATAATCTATCGTATGATTGAGCATGTGTCCATGACATCATCCCCATAGAAAGTAACACGATAATACAAATCAGTTTAATTCTCATATATTAAAAGTTTAAGTATCAATACATAATTAACAAAGAAACAAATTAAAGTTTAAAGATTTGTTCTTTTTAGCTTAAAAAAAGAGAACAGGGCAAACGTGATACGATTATTAATGGTTCTAATTAATCTCTTTTAACACAAAAATCAAAATAGCAAAACTTTTTCGGGTATCTTTGTAACAAGAACCATTTATCTAATCACAAACTAAGGCGCAACATTTTATGAAAAACCGACATTACTTAAGGCACATACTGGCCATTACTGCGTTATTATTCAATGGAGAAGCCATTTACTCGCAAACTTATCCAATAGAAAACTACTTAAAAGCAGCAGGAGACTATGTTACTATTTACAATGGTGAAATCGAATTAACATACAGTCTTGCCCAATACGACAATCTTCCCTATTTTCAAGGTGATGAATTTACCACAGGAGAGATTATCTTCAAAGGAAACCGATACCCGGGACTGGATCTTCATTTGGATTTACACAAAGACCAACTTTGTGCACTGACTCCTGACAGCCATTACAGCATGATTATCAATAATGAAGGAATCGAACAAGTCAACCTGCACAATACTACATTTATCTATTTCCGTCCGACAAAGAAGACAGATCTCAATAAGGGATTTTACGAATTACTACAAGACGGAAAGCGACTGAGACTGCTGGCACGAAAAACATACTCCGTTGCTCAGATCAACGTAGAAAAAATAGCCAAAACCCGCAAACATCAAACTGAATATTTCATATACGGAGTAAAATATTATCTGGAATACAATGGGATATATTATCCCGTCAGTAACAACAAGTCGTTTGCCAAGATCTTTCCGGAGCAACATAAACTGATAAAACGTTACGCACGAAAACATAAACTTAATTTTCGCCATGACGCTGATGCCTCATTAATCGCTCTTACTAACTTTTGTGAAGAATTGATAGACCAAAAACAAACACGATGAAAAAAAGTACATACTTATGGATGTTGCCCCTACTATTTGCATGGCCGCAACAAATGACGGCTCAACACCCCCTCTCACTTCCTGCCGACAGTATAACTATTGACTCCTTATTGGAGACTGTAGAAAAAAATACACCCTATAGGGTTTTCAGCACTATTAGTGCTCCTTTCAAGGTTTTGGTGAAAGGAAAAGCTTCACCCCTGCAACAATTAAAAGAAGCACTTGAGCCGACTCCCTATAAATTGTCAGTATCCGGAAACAATTTATTCGTGCTGAAAGAGCAGGAACTCATCACGCTATTACCTGCTAAACTGACCGGAGAACCGGAAAAAGGCGAAAGTTATTATGGTGACGTATATACTTACCTAAGCGGAGAACCTGAAAAAGCATCTTCAGAAAACAAAGTGTATAATGTGGGAGATGTACGAATCAAGCAACCACCACGAAAAGCGGTACTCAAAGGGCAAGTTACTAACTTTAAAACCGGTGAGCCCATGATAGGCATCAATCTGATTTTAAAGGACCCATGGATTGCGACGACAACAGATGTTAAGGGAAACTTTACTCTTGAACTTCCTACCGGACACAAACAAATTGATATCAAAGGACTTAACATTAAAGATACCCGTCGACAAATTATGCTTTACAGTGATGGTACACTGGACATCGAACTTGAAGAAACTACACATATGCTGGACGAAGTAACCATTACTTCCGGACGTATACAAAATGTGAAAAGTACGCAATTAGGTGCAGAAACACTGCGTCCAACCCAATTGAAGAATATCCCGATGGCCTTGGGAGAAGTAGACATTTTAAAGATGGTACAGGCTTTACCCGGTGTAAAAACAGTAGGTGAAGCTTCAAGCGGCTTCAACGTACGTGGTGGAGCTACCGACCAGAATCTAATTCTGCTAAATGACGGAACCATCTATAACCCGAACCATTTATTCGGCTTTTTTGCAGCCTTCAATTCAGATATGGTAAAAGAAGCCGAGATATATAAAAGCAGCATCCCGGCACAATATGGTGGACGTATTTCATCCATTCTAGATATCACCGGTAAAGAAGCCAATAAAGAAAAATTCACCGGTTCGGCCGGTATCGGTCTGGTAACGAGTAAACTGAATCTGGAGATTCCGATTATCAAAGACAGAACGTCTGTATTACTAAGTGGGCGTACTACGTATTCTGACTGGATCATGAAGCAGCTTCCGGAGAAAAGCGGATACAAAAACGGTACCGCCGGCTTTTATG
>ENA-OPNW01001667-OPNW01001667.1-human-gut-metagenome-genome-assembly--contig:-NODE-1667-length-10700-cov-4.776139_pt1 | contig 10700 bp, 8 predicted proteins | sample MGYA00241540_ERZ501777 | MGnify/ENA primary metagenome ERZ501777 (study PRJEB25962, sample SAMEA2042615) | human gut metagenome | biome: human gut; feature: human-associated habitat; material: faeces...
GTTTCCAGCATTCTTCCGGATCAAAGATAACCAGATCGGCAGCAGCACCTTCTTTGCGCCACTGTCAAGGCAGACCTGAAGCGCGTTTGCAAGCTCGTCCACCTTGAGCATGGTTCCCGCAATGCTGATTTCGCCCAGCACCGCAAGACTGCTGAGAGTCGGCTTTCCAAGCGCAATCGAACAGAGCGCAATCAGCGTGGGAAGTGCCAGCTTCTCGGTCATGCCGATGCCCTGCAAATCCTGATAGTTGATGATATAGTCCTTCGTTGTGGTGCTGATCGCACCACTGATGCGGTTTCCGTTTGCTTTCAGATAGTTGAAGGCAGTATTTGCCGCTTCCTTACACTTGCCATCAGAATTTAGTCCCGTCCGCTCAAACTTTCCGCTGCCGGGAAGCATCTGTGATTCCAGACGGAAGACGCCGATCATGCCGCTCTTTCCCTGTGAAACCGTATAGACCTGACCGGGATTGCACATTCCTTCGGGGATGAGTTTTCCGCCGCCCTGTTCCGGGACGGAGACGAAATGTTCCTCAAAGGTGTCGTTGTCAATGTACGAAAAATTGACATCGTAGAACTCCATGCCGCCCAGTTTCTTGAGCTGTTCCTTGACGCGGCGGCGCATTTCAAGGGCAAACTTGAGGATTTCTTCAAGCTGTTCCTTCGTGAACACCCCATCCGGATAGAGCAGCTTGATCATGCCGCCAACCATCTTGCGGACGGCAATGGTATCACGCTGGTTGAGGTTCTTGCCAAGGCGGAAATACTTGTCCAGCGCATCACCGTACTGCTCCTTGCGAAGCTCACGGATGAACTCTGCCAGATAGTCAGTGATGAAGCCGTAGTCGTTGGTGAAATGCTCCGGACGGAACTTTGGTATCTCCCAGCCGGGAATATAGCAGTGCATACGGTCAAGGAATGCCGTATCCGTTCCCATCTCCGGAGGGAATGGGTCAAAAAGGCTGGACGTTTTGAGAAGCACATCCACGCTCTGATTGATGTTACCGACAAAGACCATAGAAGCGGTCGCGGCTTTTTCCTCCTTGCCGCGCGCAAAGGAGCCGGACGCCATATAGTCCTTCATGATCTGGATACCGTCTTTGTCCTTGAAATTGATACCGGCAACCTCATCAAACGCCACGCAGTCCCACATGCCGACCAAGCCGACTGTTTTTCTGCCCATGTTGTAAAACAAATTGGCAACGGTAGTCTGACCGCCGGAAACAAGGATGCTGTTCGGGGAGATTTCTTTGTAGATATGGGATTTGCCGGTGCTTCGCGGTCCTAACTCACAGAGGTTGAAGTTGTTCTCGACAAGCGGCAGCATACGGGCAAGCAGGAGCCAGCGTTCGCGGTCATTCAGCTTATCCGGCTCATAACCGCAGGAGCGCAGCATAATCTCAAGCCACTCTTCTTCGGTGAAGTTCTTTCTGCCTTCCTTCAATTCCTCAATGTCCACATGGGGCATCTGGATCGGCGTCAGCTTACGGATGTGGATGGGAGAGGCATTTTTCTCTTCTTCCAGAAACTCATATTCGAGCTGCACAATGCACCAGATACCGCCGCAGAGCAGCCGGTCAAACTTTGCGGGATAGTCCTCTGAAATGGGAATATTCTTGATACCGAGGTTGGAGAACTCCGCCTCATAGGTATCTTTTTTCATATTCAGATTGACAGTGATCTTGTCGATGACCGTGTGCATCCCGCGCTGACGCAGCATGGAGAGGATCTTCTGCGCCTCGTCCGGACGGACATAGTTGTCCGCCAAGATGCGCTTGACATTCTCCACGCCGGTCTCAATGACCTCCGGATCATCCGAGCTGCAATACTGACCAAGCAAAAACTCAAGGACGTAGATCGGCACATTCGCGCCTTCCTTGATCTTCTTCGTCAGGTCTTTCCGGACGATCTTTCCGTCAAAGAATTGCCGCAGTTTTTGGTCGATCACTGCGTTCTTATCGCCGGTTTCTCCGGTCTTCATCTGCTCATCCATTCTTTTCACCTCACAGGTCAAAGCCGAAGTCATCAGCAAAAGCAATGTCGATGTGGAACTCGATCTCTTCCACGTCAATCTCGTTTGCGATCACCAGACGGTAGACTTTCTTCTTATCATACGTTCCAGCTTTCAGATTGAACCGGACGCGGAACACGCGATCTGCCGCGTTGTCGCTGGTCTTATCCGCAATGACTGTCTGCCGGTCGCTGATCACCACGCCCTCATCGTCCGTCATGTAGATGGAGTAAGTGCAGGGCTGGATTTTATCGCCCACGGGCTGACGCTGATGGAACTCCAACGAGAAAATCAGGTTGGAAATCTTGCGGCTTTCACTCAAAAGCTTCAGCTCCGCGTTCTTAACCTCGACGTAATTCTTGTTGCCCGTGCGGAGGTTCTTGAAGGCAATCACAGGCACGACAAGCTCCTGCAAGCTGATACCGCCGTGGACATAGTTCTCACCACCGCCCTGAACCTTCATGCGGATGGTGTCCTGCGGGGCATAGCCCTTGATGGGCGTTCCGTCCAGCTCCCTTTCCAGATTGACGGGAAGCAGGAAATCAGCGGTTGTGTCAGGAGCGGTCAGCGCATAACGCCTTCCAAGCTCATACACGTTGCCAGAGAAGGCTTTCCGGTCAATCTTGTCGCTCTCATTCAGAGGCTTATAGGTATAGAGGAAGCCGTGATCCGCCGTGATGAAAATATTTGTTCCGCTCAGTTCGTTCACGATGATACGCAGAATGCCGGAAAGCTCCTGAATTGCCATCTCACAGGCATCAAAGACTTTGGACTCCGTAGGGGCTTTGTCTCCGATGGCGTCGATGGAGTTGTGGTAGATGTATATTACATCTTTTCCGGCTACCAGCTCCCGCCGCTCATCCTTCTTCATGTTCAGAAGATCGTTGTATTGAATGGCAACGCTGGCTTTCGGCGTCGCGTTCAGGATCGCGTTTCGCTCCACGGTGGAACGGGTGGGATTCCCGTCAACAAGAACATCCATGCTGTCGTTCACGGAAATGCTCTTTCCTGGAAGAAGGGCTGCCATACCAAACTTCGTGATGGACGGGAAGATTGCCTGCATCGACTCCAACTCAGCGGTACCCTTTGTGTTGCGGACGATGCGTTCGGAAAGCTCGGAGGCGACCTCATAGCGAAGCGCGTCCGAGATGATCACAAACGCACGGGTGTTCTTACTGCTTGCGGGAGCGACATATCTCTTATAGAAATCCCGCTGCTTCTCGATCTCTGAGATGTAGCCCAGAGCAGCGAGGTCTTCTGCCGCCGCGTTTGTCCAGCAAGCGGTCAATTCCCGCAGGAACCAGTTCTGATACAGCGCCTCAACAAACTCCGTCGAGTGCTTCAAGCCGTCTTCCAGAATGTCATTTGCATTCTTGAGAGAGTTGCCGAAGGCATAATGGAAGTGGCGATAGTAGGCATCCATACGGTAGAGATCACTCGTATAGAGCTTCCAGATTTTCTTCGGCTCGACGATATGGAATCCGCCGCCGTGTTCCTGATAGAAGGTCTGCATCTTTCCGATGAAGAAGAGGCAGTCAAAATAATTTGAAAACCGCTTGTACCATCCGGCTGTCCGTCTGTTTTCACAGACCTTCCTAATGAGATCGACTTTCACAACATGGTCGCTGATCTCGGCAAAGAGCTGTTTCAGGATGCTTTCGTTGATGCACGGGAAGACATCTCCTGTGATCAGCGTTTCGGGTTCAAACTTGTCAAAGCGTGTCGGGAGCTGCAATTCGTTCTCCACAGTGCGGCACAGTTCGTACAAGTCCTCGTTACCCTCGCGGGAACGCCATTCATGGACGATGCTGTAACAGTACGCCTTGTTGGTCTCGGAAACGAAACGCTCCAAGCCTTTCAGGACGGAGGCGTTCATCGTCTGAGAAAGCGCGGTCAGCAGAACGTGCGCTGCAAAGTAGCCCAGCGGCTTGTCCTCTTCCTCGATGTAGCCAGTGTACTTCCGCGCGAGCTGCCAGAAGGCTTCGATGCTGCCAAACTTGCGGATGTTCTGCAAGACACTGTTTGTTTCCTTATCGAGACCCGCGGCAAGGACGGCGATGATGACATCCTGCGCGGAACCTTCGCTCAGACCGGCAAGAACCGCCATAATGTCGATATGGAGCTGGAGGGGCGTCTGATAGTCCCGCCCGATCCTGCGCAGCTTTTGAATACGTTCTTTGCTGTCGAAGAACTTTGTATAGAGCTTGACCGTCTTCCGCATTGCGGCAGACGGTGCGATATTCAGCTCATCCATCTGCATGGAGATAAAATCCGCGCGGAAGGTCTCGCTGTAATATTCAATGTCCTGAAGCCAGTTGTCTTCGTCACCGCTGTATGTAATCGGGCAATAGATAAGATAGTTGCTGTCCAAGTCATCGTGAAGCAGCAGCTTCTTGACGGCAAAATTATTTGTGCCGGTCAGCTTGATGATCTTGACGCCTTCCAAATTCAGCTCGTCAACGTCCTTCTCAAACTCCCGATCCTCGTCCTTCCAGAAGACGATCCTGCGGCGATAGAACTCCGGCAAGGGGGCTGCAAAACGCTCTCGCAAATTAAATTGAATAGATTCTGTGGACATGATTTTTCTCCGTTCTGTGTAATTGCGGCTATGCAGGAAGTGTTCCAGCATCTTTAGCCGCAGTTACTTCGTTTCTCAAGTCATCAACAAGGCGCCCTTTTATTTCAGACCAAACCGTTCCACCATCATTCGCTAATTCCGTTTTGCATCTGATTAAGCACTTTTCTAATACACGACGCGCATACTCTTCGAGGCAATGTAATTCCGTCTTTGAAATGTTTGTCCCGTCTCCTTCGTGGAGAGATTCAGACCGGAAACGATAGAATTTAAGCATTTCTCCATGTATTTTTGCTACATCAGTAGGCGATGTGCCTAATAATACTGCAACTCGGTTTGCCAACTTCTGTTTCTTGCCCTCTGTGTTCTTTTCGAGCAATGTCATTTCTAATGCTGTTGTGTACTGCTCAAATCCAGTTGGAACATCAATTTGCTCAATACCCCAGACGAACTCATCAATGCTTGGTTTGAGAAGACAAAAAGGATCTTCACTATAATCTGAGAGAAACTGATTACACGCTATGATACCATCTGGGGTGAGCGTGTATTTCCGCTGGTCAACAATATTTCTGCTTCTACTATGGCTGTTACTGTGAACAGTATTATTCATAATACCAAGCGTCTTGTATGAATAATCAAAGAATACATTGTAGAAGCCAATATTACCTTGCTGGAATAAATGAAGAAGTGAAAAAAACTTATACAAGTATGACATTTCTTTTTCTTGATAAGGCTCTAATTGTTCACTGCACATAGGACCAGAAATTAGGATGGGTACATTCGGCTCAATATTGATGCCTTCAATCTGAAAGCTGTCGTGCTTATTTAAGCAGATAAAGAACTTACCCCCTTCATCTGTTAGGCAAGACCCCATGTATTCAATGTCCAGATTACCACAAGCATCTGTTATTTTATCCCTGAAAGGAATATCCCTTAGGTATTTTTTGCTAAGAGTGTATCCATGACCGATGTTTAGGTCAAGAATACTCTCGTCACAGTACATGACAATTCCAGATATATCAACAGTGACATCAATCATGGCTCTCTCCTTATCACTTAATCTTCGCCAGCACGTCGGCAAACAGTTCGTAGTTATGCTTCACGCCGTCATCAAGGTCGATCTCGATGTTCTGGTCGGCAAGATGGTGAACCTTTTCCTCGTACTTTTGAAGCTCGGTCGCTTGATCTTGGAACTTCTTCTGTTGCTTCGTCAGCTTCACGCGCTCGGATGTGCTGGCACGATCAATGGCATCACCGAGCTGGGCAAGCTGGGTGCGGTAACGCTCCTGCTGCTCATGCACATAGTCGGTGCGCAGACGGGCGAGAAGATCACGCTGATAGCGGTGCATATAGCAAAGCGCTTTGAACCCGTTCTTCTTGCCACTGTCAAAGAGCCAGTAGATCGGACGCTTCTGATAGGTTTTCAGGTGGTCGGCGTAGAAGTCATTTAGGAAGTAGCTGCGGATCACCTCGCGGGGCGTACCCTTGCCGCCGAGCGCGTCGGCAACAAACTTGAGGTTTTCTTCCAGCGTATCATCGCCGTAGACCTTGCGGACAAACTCCACGAAGCGTCCGGTAATGTCATCATCAAAATACTCGTCATCGCAGATGGGGATGATGTTGTCGCTGTCCGGGATGATGGTTTTGTACTTGCTGGCATCCCATTCACCGCCCGCATAGGCAAGCCCGTTCACGTCCAGAGAATACCGCCCGAACATACAGCCCACGGCATAGGAGATGAGGGAGACAATCTCGTCGCGCATGGTGCGGACATAGTTGCTGCCCTTCATAGATTCCGGCACATCGTCTTTGCTGTCAAACACGCGATGCACAGTCACATCCTTGTCCGCCACATCTGGCGTCAATTCGTCCTGCAAACCGTAAATGTCAATGAAAATGCGGTTCAATTCTTCTTCGTTCTTTTTGAGCTGCTGGAAGCGTTCTTCGCACTCGGCTTGCCAAGCAGCATATTTCTCGGAAATCAGTTTTCCCATATCAATTATCCCTCCACCAACTTAAACGCGGATCTTGCGTGTTGAGTTGTAATTCCCGCAAGTTTCCCGCAAGTTACACGCAAGTTTTCCGCAAGTCCACTTCCATCAATTTATAGCAAACCACCTTGCAGCGCTTGTCTTTCCTTCGCAAAAAACCTTTCCGTCCTTTTTCAATTCCTTCATCAAATCTTGAATCTGATTGCGATTGAGACCCGGCAAAACTTGCTGCAATTCTTTGAACGGAGTACCAACTTCGTTGTTTTGGCGGATGTGCTTTAGCAGCAGCTCCTTGTTGGTATCTCGATCCAGACCGACGTGCCTTGTATGCACACCGGTTTTGCCCGTCGCTGCATAGAGACTTCTGGCAAGAACATACTTCTTGCGACCGATATGCTCGACAATGCCCAGCTCGATCAGCCGATTCAATCGAGACTGCATCTTCTCGTTCAGCGGTCTTTCATGGTACAGAGCATCAATCACAAGGAAATCCTCGGTGGACAGCAGCTCCGCGCCTCTTTCGCTGATCCGATTGAGAACGGAAAGCATCGCCTTGTCGAGAATCAGTCCATTCAGTGTAACGCTGACGAAGAAGTCATCCGTTCCCGTGAAGTCGGGAAGCGGCTTTGCCTCCTGCACACTCAGCTCAAACATCAGGTTCATGCCCTGACCGGAACGCTCCACCATGCCGCACAGAGAAAGGATCTCCGCAATACGGCGGTTGCGCGGAAGCTGGCGATCCAGTATGTTGTCGAGCGTAATGCCGAAGGGCAGTCCACCGGGACTTTCAATAACCAATCTGTCGCGGAACTGGCGGACAAAGATGCTGCCGCCAAACTGATAGTTTCTGTGGCTCACCGCGTTCAGGATCGCTTCACGGACAACGCGCTCATTAAAGGTCGCAATGTCGAACACGAAAAAGCCCTCCTGATAGTGCTGCTTGTCGTTCCGCAGATTGACAAGCTCCCACACGCGGTCATAGCAAGCGAAAAAGCCGACCTTAAACTCTTCTCTCTGATTGGCAGGACCCGACGCTTCGGAGGAACGATACTCAAAAATGATCTCAGCCTGCGGCAGATACTTGATGATCGCTGCGTTCTTTCCGAACAGGATCAGGGCTGCATACGTCACGCCTTCATCCGTGATTGCGCCGCAGTCATGGAGAAGCTGCTGCTTTGACAGCGTGGCAAGCTGCTTTTTTCCGCTCTTTTCGATCCACTTGGCACGGAAGTTTTCAATGGCGGTCTCGTCCAAATCATCGACCGTTGCCCCGGCGCAGATCGTCCCGGAGAAATCACCGCCGGTCTCTTCATAGATGCTGCGGCGCATATCCTCCGGCATGGGCTTGAGCGTATCGCCCTCGTAAATCCACGCTACACCTTCGTACTGTACCGGCAAACCGATTGGGCGGCTCTTCACATCGAAGACCAAAACCCGCTTTCTTTCATAGTTGAAGAGCTGAAAATCAACATTGACCTTCAATTTCTCGATCAAGCCCATGCGGGTACGCTCCGGCTGGTCAAAAGCTGCGCTTCCGACCACGCTGCGGGGTCTCTTGTCTGTGATGCCAAATACCAGCTTGCCGCCGCCATTATTCGCCAGAGCGCAGCAGCACTTCGCCGCCTCTCCGAAGTCAAACCGATTTTTGGCTTCCTTGAATTGGACGTGTTCGCCCTCTTTGGCTTCCAGAAGCTCTTGAACAGTTTCTAAATATGGCATAGCGTTTCTCCTTTGTTTCGTTGCGCTTTATCATTTCAGGGTTCCATTCTTACAACTTGGCAACTGTCCAAGTACTTATTCAGGAACGAGATCGTCATTAGGATGTCTACTGCTTCATCCTCATCAATAATCCACTTGATTTTAGGCGTATGTGCAGTAACATTTCGCACCATGCTGTTTATACCTTTTAACATTAGACAAAAACCTTTTTGTTGGTTTTTTTCGCTTTCAGTTTGGAGACTGTTTAATATCAAATATGGCGAGGAAGTTGAAAATGCCTTATCATACAAAGGCGAACCATCTTCCGTGAGGTTACTCAACTGCCTAACTTGCTCTGCAAGACTTTTTGTTGCTTCGAGAACAGCGTGAAAATAATTCTCTTTCAGAAGTTCTTCGTTGCAGTACTGAATTACGCGTGCGTGAACGCCTCGTTGACGAAGTTTGGGTAGAATGCTCTGTATTCTTTTTTGAGCATCGCTTATAGTCGTTGCTGCTGACACCTTTTCAAACTTTCCGTCGTTCCGATATTGTATTCCACTAAACGAAAGGATGCCATTAAGCTCGGAACGGTAATCCTCAAATTCATCTTGCCGCTGAACATAGTTTACAGGTGACAATACTTCTTGAATAAAACGCAAGATTGCATTTCCTGCGTGGTCATTATTCTGGCGAGCGGTAAAGGCGTATTCCAGCCTGCGCCATTTTGTAGACTCTCCACTGCTATCAGAAATGCCGAGTCGGGTGAACACGCGCGTAATTTCACTTCCTGTCATCACCCGGTCACCAAACAGATGACTAATTTGCGTTATTTGACTGTTGTTGAAGATAATTATATCAGCCATGCTTTCCTCCTAAGCCAACAGACTCCGCTTGTAGTCTCACGAGGTTTCGTGGGAGCCGTAATCATACTCCGAATATGTGTTGTGAAGCGGCGTATTTATTGGAAAACATTCCGCCCATAGGTCTGCTTCTCAAATCCTTATCTATATACTGATCCATTGAATATCAGTCTTTCTCGCAGAATCACCACGGCAGCCAATCTTGTATGAATTTCATTCCTTTATATGTTTTCATCAGTGCAGAGTTATTGTGCAGGTATTCTAATCCGGAAACCGTTAGTTTCACTGTATCCAGCCACAAGCCGCAGACTTTATTTCCTTGACCACCTCTAATTACCTTTGCATTCTTGATATACCCTGCATCTTGACACATCTCTATAATGTCTCCAAATTCATCCGCAGTAATATCATAATCTGCGGCACAGGGAATATTATTATCGTTGAGTTCGCGCATGAAACTAAGCATTATTTTCAACTTATCCTTCGCCATGATATATTCTCCTTTAGTAGTTAGAGTATTGAGAAATTAGGTATCTTACTAATTGTAATGACGCTATTACTCGGCTTCCATATCACACCAGCGGATGCCGCTTGAAATCCCAAGAGACTTCGGAAGAATCCCAATCTGTCGTGGACTCGTCGATATTTGAAGAAACCAACCCTCGAATAGTTTCAGTCTCAACTCCATAGTCAACAATCGGGAGTCTTCCAATATCACCGGCTTGGAAGTTGATTGTCGGTGCTAAAATTCTAAGGATTTCAAGGGCTATCTTGGAATTACAGAAACCGAGAAGAATAAGCAATTCTTGCTTTTCTGTAAAAAAGGACATACCGGCTATATCGGAAAGATTATTCTCTTTGTACCTAAATGCAGGCTGTCCAGAAGTAACAAGTGACCACGAAGCTGACGGCTTGAATTTCAGCTCAAGAGGATAGTCCTGCACATTGCGTTCTCCATTCGAGCCGGTCTCCCAAGCTCACTGTTATCATATCATATTGGCTGTCCTATAAAGCGGACTCTTACTTGCTTTCGTCTACAAATTCCACGATGTCACCGATATTACAGCCGAGACAAATGCAGATTTTTCTCAGAGCTTCCATTGACACATCTTCGCCCTTTCTGAGCTTGGTCATCGTGCTGGACGAAAGCCCTGATGCTTTATGAAGATCGCCCTTGCTCATTTCCTTGTCAACGAGCAGCTTCCACAATTTTTTGTAGCTTGCTTTCATGCTTTTCACCTCAGCAAAGTATGTAGAATAAACCTAATTTATATTATAGCACAAGTCGGGCTTCTATTCAATAGAGTCTCTTATATTTCGGATGAATATGACCGTTTTGCAGGAATTACTCAGTATTTAAGCGTGATACTCGTTATTATCAGAGAGAACGCCTGTGCCGTCTTTGCTCGGCACAGGCGTTCTCCTTCATTCTATCTGATTATTTCGTTTCTGTTCCTGTTCTCTCTCTGAAACTGGCTTGAGGAAGTCATCCACGTTTGCCTTCAAAGTGTCGATCATCCGTGCTTCCTTTTTGAGCTTCGCACGTTCATCATAGAGCCGCTGTTG
>ENA-OPNW01001675-OPNW01001675.1-human-gut-metagenome-genome-assembly--contig:-NODE-1675-length-10673-cov-3.125636_pt1 | contig 10673 bp, 6 predicted proteins | sample MGYA00241540_ERZ501777 | MGnify/ENA primary metagenome ERZ501777 (study PRJEB25962, sample SAMEA2042615) | human gut metagenome | biome: human gut; feature: human-associated habitat; material: faeces...
TTATTCTGATAGAAACTATAAAAAATATAGTTGACCACTTTAAACTTTATTAATATAAGAAAAAAAGTAATCCGAAACAGAAGCCATATCAGCTATCTGTTTCGGACTTTTTATTACCTATAGTAAATATCTTACTAAGCTCTTTATCAAGATGTCATTACTTAGCAACCATGATAGAAACACGGTTCTTGTCATTCTCAGAGAATGGTTGAACACGAGCACCCTTTGAATCTTCAGTGATTCTGGATTCTTCAATACCATATTTCTCTTTGAGTGCCTTTACTACAGCTGCAGCACGCTTTGCAGAAATCGCATCATTGATTCTGTCATTACCTGTGCCGGCATCTGCATAACCTGTTACGACTACCTTTGCCTCAGGATACTGATTCAAGTAGTCAACTACTTCCTTGATCTTAGCGTCCTCAGACTCACGAATCTTATTGGAGTTGATAACGAAGAATACGTCACGACGAATCTCCTCCACCTTCTTCTCCTCTACTGGAGCTGGCTTAGGTTCTGGCTTTACATACTCCTCTACAGGACGTGGAGCAGGAACTTCCTTTACAGGCGCTGTCTTGGTGTGGCTCTTGCCGAGGTTGATGCGAAGACCAGCGAGTGCGTTGAAGTACCAGTCTGGGTTGTCTGCGTTCTTGGAATTGTACTTGTCGGTAGTGATGTTGGCATTACCCTCCAACATGATGCTTACAGATTTGCTTACCTTGAACTCTAAGTCGAGACCAGCACGACCGAATGGACGTACCTTGGTACCATCCCAGAGATACAACAAGTTGTACTTGTCGAGGTCCTTGATGTGTGCACCAATTTCATTGGCCTCGTCGTTACCCCAGGCGATGTTGGCACCACCACCGACGAAGGCAGTCACGTTGAACACACGGTTAGGATTCCAGCCACAGAAGAGATTGCTCAAGTTGAACATGAAATCCAAACCAGGAGCCACGTAGTTGAATTTATAGTCAGCAGAGAATGGCGCATCACCGATTTTATCACGATAAGCAGCCCATCCACCCTTGCTCTGCCATCCGTTAGCCTGGAGGCGCATGCCGAATACTGGGTTGAACTGGTAGCCCAATCCCAACTGTACGTTAGGAGAAAGCAAATCACCGAACTTAGCCTCGCCGAGTGTGTACTGAGCACCACCTTGGAGGTCTAGGAACCAATGCTTTTGGAAAGTGTACACGTTCTCCTCGGAGTCAGTGTAAGTGGCCTGAGCCATAGCAGCTGTGCTCATACCCATCAAAGCAGCAGCCAATAAAACTTTAGACTTTTTCATAACTGTTTAATTGCTTTATTATGTTATACTTATTGTTTCTCTTTTTTGTCTTCTAGCTGCGAGCAGCTAGAAGACTTTCTATATTTACTTCTTTACAACCTTCTTGCCGTTGACGATGTAGATGCCAGGGCGAGACATGTTTTGTACTCGACGACCCATCAAGTCGTAGATGACGCTTGGTTTATCCGAATCAGTAGTAATCTCATCAATACCTGTAACCGCATCATTATCTACAGTGTAGGTATATGTCTCTCTATCATTTGCATGGCAGAGAGAAGGACTTATGGATGTCTTGTCTTGCAAGTACTGTCCGAAATTAGCATCTCCAAAAGTTCCAGCTAAGAGAACGACAGCATAATCATCCTTTCTAAGCTCACCTTCTTGTATTGGATTGTCAAATACCAACTTTAATATATAGTAATCTGGCATGTCATCGCGGGTGGACTTAACTAAGCGTCCTGAGCGTATAGTTGCATTATTGTCATATCTTGCGATTCTTACCTCCATGTTTGGATCAGCTACAAGATCTGTAATATTGCTCTTGTGTACGCAGATGCAGAAATCGTTAAAATCCGTATCCTTGATAACGTCATTCGAAGGAATGAGCTTGAAGCGAGATAAATCATAGTTGATGCCCGCATCTTCGCCAGAACCGTTCTTTCCTATTTCAAATGTGTATCGGATGGTCTGGGTTTTGACTTCATTGCCATCCAGCATATAGTGGAATGCACCTTCTTTCAAGACCAATGCATACTTGCCTTTACTTAGGTTGTTTAATGCAACCGTGAATGCATTGTCACCATTTGCTGTAAGTTGAGCCTTTGCTATGACGGTAGAAGATGACTGGCTTGTGAAATATATGTTTGCGTCGTCTGCCAGTGAAATCTTTGCAACCTTAGGGAATGTCAATGTCAAAGTCTGCTGGTTGTCACTTACAATGTCTGGAGTGATAGAATAAGCTGTTTCCACTGTCTTGATTGCATCAGCTGGCTTGCTCGTTTCTTCCAATTCAAAAGCGGTTGACACATTCTCAGTGAATAGAAGTGTTGTAGAGCCTGGAGTAGAGTTTACCTTCTGCTTGGTGAAATCCACGCTAGCATATGTGGAAACTTCCACACCGTCACCACCTTTGCCTAGTGAACCCTGGAAAGAGAACAGACCGAATACTTTTTGTGCCTCCACTTCCTCATTGGTAAATTTGCTCCATGTCAAGTTCTTCACGTTAGAAGTGACATCATCTGTTACGTTCTTTGAAGATGTTCCATCATATACGTCATTGATATTGGTCAGCACGTGGAGATACTTGTCATCAGATGGAGTTTGGAAAGAAAGCGTTCCGTCACCATTGTTTGTTGCATAGAATGCAGTCGCTTCGTTCTTGTTGGTAGTGAGGCTTACTGCATTATTATTGTAATAAAGATAAAGTCTTTTACCACTGTTGTTGACTGCTGCTATGTGATAATACTTGCCTGTAGTTGGCAACGTGACATTACCCTCTTTGTAGAAATTGTCAATAGCAACTTGTAGTTGTTCGTCTGTAGGCGTATTTTCTGCATTAACCAAAGCTACTAAAGCTTGTCGTGCAGTGCTGTTTTCTGCTGGGAAACCTATACCGGAGGCATTGATTAAATCTTTTGCCAGTTTCATCGTTTCCGAATCATCTATTACGTATGTCAGGGTAAAGGCAGGATTATATCGCTCACGAGAAGTATTACCTTTCATCAAATTGAATATGGTCTTTTCTGGAATGATGATTTTATATACGCCTTTCTCCGTAATCTCATGTTCGAGATTTGACATTTTTAATGTTACTGTTTTTTCAGCCGTCTTCTCTACTGTGAGTGCGCAAAAGTCTTCTCCGTTTTTGGTCACATAAAAATCTGTGTTTTCTACACCGCCTATAGCATTGTCGTAATGGAGAGTAAATTCCAAAGGTAGCTTTTGATATGTACCTTCTGCTGGTGTTACAGAAGAGAAGGTAAATGTATTCTTTGGGGCTTTTACTGTGAAAGTGTAAGTCAAAGCTTTGTTCTCAAATCCTTCAGAGTTTTTGAATGTCTTTGCTGGAATGGTAATGGTATAGGTGCCATCGTCCTCAACTTTATTGGCAGGGGAAATCCTGACAACCTTGCCAGAAACGGAAACGTTGAGATCTTGAGAGCTAGTTCCATTACTCATGGTGAGTTTATTTGAGGAGGCTTGATATACAGGGGTATCAAAAGTTAGCACCAAACTCCCAAAGCTGTCAAGCACACTTCCAGTGGAAATGTTAGAAGATGGAACCAAAGTTTCAGAAGGGGTAGTGTAGTAAACATATATCTGTTGTAGCTCAGATGGCTGGGCGCTATTGAAGAAACTAACCTTTGTCGTATTCTTTCCTTCGTCATTTTTCCAAAATTTAAAACTTTGGTATGGATCTTGATAGCCAGGATTACCATCTACAAGATGCAAATCTCCTATGGTGCTCAAGTCTGATATACGAATAGAATCAAGCTTGCTATCCCCATTGCAGCCGAAAGTCATTGTTGTGGTTGCAGTGACACGAAGATAATAGGAAGTTTGGCCATTTCTAATAATAGTCACATATTCAGAGCCGATTGGCTGTGAGCCGGCTTTGAAACTTATGTTAGTCTGCCCATTTTTGAAAATAGTATTGGTGGTTTTGACAAAGTCACCATTTTCTGTACCTGGGGTGATGGCAGGGGTTAGACTGCTTGGTGTACAGAAATCATACACAGCCACTCTATGTATCTGTGCAAAACTATTTGCAGAAACTAAGAGTAAGAGGAATAGTATTGCTTTTTTCATTGTTGTTTTTGATAAAATTAGCGCATGGTTTCGTCGATTTCGTCGGAAGCTGTTTTGATGCAGAGTTTCCAACTGCCATCCACTTTCACTGGGTTAAACATATATGCAGTTTTTGCTGGCTCTGTTGTTCCTGCTTGCTCGGCAGTAGCCCATACTACACTGTATTTTACATCATTGCAACCTTCTAGTTGGAAGGAATAATAGGTACGTTCATATTCCTTGACAGGGAACATCATGAATTTTGTGCGATATTTCCTCTTCAGTTCTTCAGAGAGAGGTTTCACTTGCTGTGGAGAGTCTATATATTCATACATGTTGCTCAAAACCTTGTCATATTGCTTAGCCTTTAAGTCTTCCATAGCATTATCACAAAGTTTTAGCATGGTGGCGGTATCTTCTGCCGTCAATTCACTTCTGAATTCATCCACACGTTCTTCACGAGATTTCTTTTGGTCTCCACAAGAGGCAAAGGCAAACATCATGATTGCCACAAAAGCAAATAAAATATATTTTTTCATTTTTAGATAAAGTGTATATAAATTGAAAAGAGGGTGTGCCGCTCTTTTAGGCACACCCTCTAATTAGAGCTATGTTTGATACTTAGGTATCACTGAGATTTACTCGTGACCCAAAGTTGTCTTGATATTAATCTTAACCATTGTCTTGAATGTACCCCACTCATATTCAACAGTTACAGGGACCTTAACGTAGAACTCATTTACGTTGTCACCATTGTTCTTGTAGTAGATAGCACCGAACTTCTCAGGATTCTCGTTCATGTACTTAACGAGGGCATTGTTCTTAGCTTCATACTGGAAGCCGTTGGTTGCTCCGTACCAGTAGTTAGCCTTTCTCAAGTTGAAGGTGTAAGTTGTCTTCTGAGCCATCTGTGGATATGTACGCAACTCTGCCTGTGTTGTTACTTCGCTCAACTTGTGCTCTGTACCATAGTGCATGTTGGTCAATACATTAGATGGAGTAACATCTACTGTGATTGCCTTTACATTGTAGTATGCCCAGAACCAAGTGTTCTTGCCCCACATGTAACCATTAGCTTCACCACGCCAGTCAAACATCTTCAAAATGTCGATGAGGTAGATAGTGTTACCGTTGGTGTTAGCATCAACCATCTGCTGCTCTTCAGTAGCCTTCAAGTTGATAGGACGCTGCCAGCTTGCGAGGTTAAGACCCTCAGCAACCTTCTCAGCGAGACCACACTTAGTAGGAGCTACGATAGCCACCCAAGCGCTCATCTCAGTTGTGATGTTCTTGTGACCCTCTGTATAACCAACTGCGTTCAATACCTTCTGGCAGAAGTCGTTGTTGATCAAAGAAATCTCACCAGTTGTCTGGTTCAATGTTGCAATCTGCTTGTAAACACCATCACACTCAGCATAGAGCTTATCGTTTGTGAATGCACCCTTCTCTGCATTGTAGTCGATTGCACACTCTTCAAGAGTCTTGTCAAGTGTAGCCTCGTCCCAAACGTGCTCGTCAGCTACTGGAGCTGTTACGTGCTTGCAGTACAACTTGTTGTATGTAACATCAGCAGCACCGCTCTTAGGAGTTATGGTATAAGTCTTACCGTCCTGAGCAACTACAGAAGTAGCCTTAGGAGCGAAGTAGTACTTGTGACCGTTTGTGAAACCAGTCTCGATGTTCTCTACCAAAGTAGAACGGATACCACGGTTGATGCTAACAATGTCACCACCGTCAGTAGGCTCCTTAACGTCAAGAACGAATGCCTTGGCATCAGCACCTGTTACGTTTGGCGTACCATCAAGCTTGAACCAGTAGTTCTTGTTCTTGGTAGCGAATGTAACAGAACCTACAACGTCACGAGTCAAGTTATAAGACAACTTGATATAGATGTACTGGTACTTAGCACCGCTACCCGCGATAGCCTTGTAACGTACATAACGTGTAACGTTAACTGGGAACTCTGTCTTGTGGTGTGTCAAAGCCTCAACTTCGTCAGCAGCAAGTCTCCAAGCAAACACGTGGTTTGTTGTACCCTGAGAGTTGCCATAGTACTTAGCAAGACCGAGAGAACTCTCTGTTGCATTGTTGTTTGCGTCAAGAACGAAGGTCTTCAACGCATAAACATTATTACCACTAGCAGTTGTCTCGATAGGGTCGTTGCTCTTCAAGTCTGGCTCATACTGGCTGTCGAAGGTATTCTTCTCCATACCCTCCAAAGTCTGAGTCAATACATAGTCGTTGAACTGTGCCCATGTTGTCTTGTAGCTATCGATATCATTGCAAAGGTCGAAGTTTGCAGCTGCAGTTGGGAATTTCTCAATCTTAGTTGTAGGAAGTTCTGCCTCAGCAACTGGCTTCTTGGTGATGTGAATCAAGATGTAGCCATCGAGAACCACCTTGTCGCCACGCTTAACGAGAACCTGTACTAATGGCTCACGGTCGATAGCAGATGGAGATGTTTCACCCTGTGGTGTCTCGTCGTACTTAACGTTCCATGCGCGAATCTGACCATTCTTCTTATCTACCCACTTAGCGAACTTAGAATCTGCGGTCTTGTTACCATCTACCTTATAGTCAACGAGGTTGTACTCGAATGTGAGACCCCACTTAGCGGCCTCTTCGATAGACCAAGTATCCTGCTCGTATGGATATCCAGCCTTCTTGATGTTCTGCTTCATAGCATGGAGAGCCATGTAGTCAGAAATCTTGATACCTTCCTTGCTATCATAGTAAACTTCGAGAGCTGCACCATCAGGATCAGCGAGAGCCTCCTGTGGAGAATCCCATACGTGAACTCTATCCTGCTTGCAGGCTGTCTCAAGACCGAGCTCGTCGCCATCGCGATTAGCTGCAGAAGTCTGATTCAAATCTGGAGCGATGCGAGCGTACATAGGTTTCTGGCCCCATACCAATGCCTCTACGTAAGCTTTCTCTGGCTGAAGCAAAGCATAGTCAGAAGTTACTGTAGCCTCGTTACCGCTGTTGTCCGTAGTTGCAGACTGGAGAGCGATAGTGTTTGGCAAGTTCTCTTTATCGTTATAATCCTTTGTTGTAGGTGTCTCGTTCAAGAGCTCAGGATGTGCAACCTGCAAACCTGCTGTCAAGATACCATTAGAATTCATGAACAACTGTGTACCAGCATCGTTCTTCTCTGGTGAAGTTACACCGAGCTTGTTGGCTTCTGCACGTGTATGATAGTTGATAATCTCTGGCGCAAGTACGTTGTAACCCTTGATGTCTGCAAACTTAGTGTTAGCGTTAGAAGGATTCATGTGGTACTGAACACCCCAAGCTGGACCATAGTTGAATACTTCTGCAGTCTCAGAAGTTGGGTCGTTTGGCAATGTGTTTGGCAAGTAATCCTCAAGACCAGTGATAGTCTTAGGCTTTTTAAGATCGTTTTTCAATGTTTCACGAGTCTTACCAGTCAAACCTGTCTCTACCTTCTTGTATGTACCAGTCAAGTAATCGTAAACGATAGTCTCGATACCATCCAAGTACAAGTGTGGCATGAATACCAAACCACGGAGGTAACCAGACAATGAGATAACTACAGTCTTGCTAGCAACACCCTCGACACCTGTAAGAATCAAGTTCTCTTTGTCCAAAACGGCAGAGATACCATTCTGAGCTTCGTTGCGGAAGCTGATAGTTGTAGACTTGACAAACTCGCCATCCTTCCAGATGTCGAAGCAACCACTCTCAGCGTTAGGAACGTAGTACTCGTAAGATGTTGTGGTAGAAGTGCCGTCGTTGCCATTGCTTCCAGCATCGCCTTTGTCACCCTTGTCACCCTTTTCACCTTGGTCACCCTTGTCACCCTTTTCACCTTGGTCACCCTTGTCACCTTTGTCACCCTTGGTTCCAAGTGCGTAGAACTCGGTCTTTTCACCATTTTTGTACCAATAACCATCGGTACCGATAGTCCAAGCTGTACCAGGAGTACCATCTTTACCATTGGCGATGGTGAATTTCTTACCGTCACTCAAGGTGACAATCACACCATTGTCTGCTTCTGCTACATTTGTGATTACGCTTCCATTCTTGATCAAGTCCTCAATAGCCTTGATAGCCTTGGAGTTGGCATCGATTTGCTGTTGCAAATTCTGGATGTCATCATCGTAATCCTTACATGACTGCAATGAAGTAGTGGCACCTACTACCATTGCGCCCATAAGCAAAGCACTAAAAAATTGTCTTTTCATACGATAAAAATTAATTAAACATTGTATATATTAACTACTTTATTCTATGCTTTTTCTCTCTATCTCCTGACGAGAGATATTATATTTCGGTGCAAATTTACACAAAAATCTTGAAACATGCAAATAAATAAAAGGATTTTTGATGTTTTTTTTTCAAAAATCCTTTATTTTCTTGTTGTAGATCATTGAAACAGGGTAAATATTGCCCTTTTTAACATTTCTGTAACCTTCTTGGCGTGCCTTATATTTCTGATTACGATGTGCAGGGCATCAATATGAATCTTTTTTGATACATACTCATCAAAATCTATTGAAGAAATGTCATTCACAATCCAATATATTCCTCCTTTTTACGTTATTAAAACAAAGAATGCCCTTATTCTTTATTCTATGCATATCATCATAAAAAATAGTAAATAAGAATAATATGGTTTTAAAAATTGAAATTCCAGAGAATATAATATTAAGCAAGAATGACGAACTCGTCATCAGGTTTACAAACACACAGAATGCAACTTGCACTGTACATACTCCGTCTAACGATTTATCTATCGTCCCTAAGAGTACGGCTGCCGAAAGCCATAACACTTCTCTTCTTTCTTTTGTAAATCAGCTAAGAACACAATTTCTTCAACAGAATAAACTCAGATTAGCAGAAACTTATCAAAGTGCCTTGAACAGTTTCTGCCTATATATTAATAAGGTGGAAATACTTATGGAAGATATAGACAGCAAGATGATAGAAGGCTATGAGAGTTATCTCAAACAGAAGAAGCTCACTCTCAATACCATTTCCTTCTACATGCGGATTTTGCGAGCGATCTACAACAGGGCTGTTAAAAGTGGAGTCATAGCAGATAAAAAGCCTTTCGATCATGTATTCACGAACATGATTTTGGAGAATATCGAGAAAAGGAAACGAAAAGATACGCTTTCAAGTACAAGAATGCAGGCAAGTCTCCACTTGTCATATACAAGGCTGAGAGCGATTGTGGTTGCACACAAGTCAAATTCAATCCACAGCCTTTGATGCCAGGCGAGTATGATTCTATCATTGTAGTATATGATGGAAATGGCTTTTTGAACGGTTCTTTTAGAAAGTTCATCAACATATACTCAAATGCTTCAGAAAATCCAATGGAGTTGAGCATCAAGGGCTGTTATTTTGATAAGAGTGAAGAATGATTCTTCGCATGATGTTTGATTATGTAATAACAATCAAATTATAAACTTTTATAATAACTCTCTAATAAATTATGCGAAAAAAGCGAGGTTTCATAGATATCCAAAACATGAAACCTCGCTTTACTTTTATTTTTCCCTGCCCACGGAAAAATTCATGCGTGGGCAGGGAGAAAAAAATACCCCGGCAGAGAAGGGAAATTACAAGAGTATTTTGGGGGAAATGGGAGTGTCATAGAAAAAGGGTGCGTCATATAGTATGACACACCCTCTACTCTATCTTTTTATCGTATTCTATTTAGAACTCTGCGTTCTTTGGCGTACGTGGGAATGGAATCACGTCACGGATGTTCTGCATACCGGTTACGAAGAGGATCAGACGCTCGAAACCGAGACCGAAACCTGCGTGTGGGCATGAACCATACTTACGGGTATCAAGATACCAGCTCATATCCTTCATAGGAATATTGCGAGCCTCAATCTCACCCATCAGCTTGTCATAGCTCTCCTCACGGACAGAACCACCGATAATCTCACCAATCTGTGGGAACAGTACGTCGGTACCCTGAACGGTCTGACCGCTCTTGCCTCCGAAACCGCTCTCCTCCTCGTCTATCTTCATATAGAATGCCTTGATAGCCTTTGGATAGTTGGTCATGATGACTGGGCGCTTGAAGTGCTCCTCTACGAGGAAGCGCTCGTGCTCTGAAGCCAGGTCATCACCCCACTCACATGGGAACTCAAACTTCTTGCCGTTGGCGATAGCCTCCTGCAGGATGCGGATACCCTCTGTATATGGAAGATGAACGAAGTCTGAATTCAAAACGCCCTCCAAACGAGCAATCAAGCCCTTGTCGATCATCTTGTTCAAGAAAGCAAGGTCGTCCTTGCAGTGCTCCAGTGCCCAACGGATACAATACTTGATGAAGTCTTCCTCCAGCTCCATCAAACCGTCCATATCCAGGAAAGCAACCTCTGGCTCAACCATCCAGAACTCAGCCAGGTGGCGAGGTGTGTTACTGTTCTCTGCACGGAAGGTAGGACCGAAGGTATAGATGGCACCGAGTGCTGTAGCACCCAACTCACCCTCCAACTGACCAGAAACAGTCAATGAAGTCTGCTTACCAAAGAAATCATCAGAATAGTCAATCTTGCCATCCTCTGTCTTCTTCAGGTTGTAGAGGTTCTTGGTGGTTACCTGGAAC
>ENA-OPNW01001676-OPNW01001676.1-human-gut-metagenome-genome-assembly--contig:-NODE-1676-length-10656-cov-2.071880_pt1 | contig 10656 bp, 7 predicted proteins | sample MGYA00241540_ERZ501777 | MGnify/ENA primary metagenome ERZ501777 (study PRJEB25962, sample SAMEA2042615) | human gut metagenome | biome: human gut; feature: human-associated habitat; material: faeces...
GGCTGTATTACTGCTCACCGCTTTATATCGTTGCAGTGTATCATTGCTGACACCAAGTATTTTGTGCTTAGCTTCATCGCAATAAGTAATATAGCCTTCGTGAAATATTTCTGATGCACCGCTTACATTTACAATTGAAGATGCAACCATACCGCCTGTGCAGGACTCAGCAGTTGTCAGCAGGCAGTTGCACTCTTTTAATTTCTTAACAACTTCTTCCTCTAATTTCATATTTCGTTTCGACTCCTTTTATTAATCCCTTCATAATTCAACAATGGTTCGGATGCACAATACACCCGAACCATCATCTGCAAATATTAAACATAAACATTTAACACATAAAAACATCGAATAGCTATTCCATATCAATCAGCAATTAACAATCACCTCAGTTTATTAATTAATCTGTCTTTATCAATTTTTCATAAAACAGCTTATCAATATCAACTAGTTATTAGAACCCTCTATAAAGATTTTATAATTCTTTACAATATAATCAATAAGTGAAACAACCGTAAGTATAAGGGCAATATATGTGACTACCATATTAACAACCCCGCTAAATGGATAATTCAGGTCTAATATAAGAAGAATTATCATTATCATCTGGAAAGTTGTCTTAAACTTGCCCCAGTAGCTCGCTGCAATAACAACACCATTGTCAGCCGCGATAAGCCTGAAACCACTTATTATAAATTCTCTTGCAATAATAATTATTACAATCCAGGCAGCAACTTTATCAAAGTCCACAAGTGCAATAAGTGCCGAACACACTAAAAGCTTATCAGCAAGTGGATCCATAAACTTTCCAAAGTTAGTTACAAGGTTATACTTTCTTGCAATCTTTCCATCAAGAAAATCTGTAATGCTTGCAAGTATAAATATTGCCGCAGCTGCTATATTTCCAGCCATTCCCAATCCCGGTATATATAATACAACAAGAAATACAGGAATCATAATCATTCTTAAAATTGTTAATTTGTTAGGTAAATTCATAATACTCTCCATTCCTACACTTCTGCATATAATCTTACTGCATTGTGCATATTAATATCTGTGATGTTAATTATTCAACAATAGTTCCAATAAGATCATATTCGGTTGAGCCTGTAATCTTAACATCAATGAAATCACCTGACATAAGCTCTCTGTCACATTCAACAAATACAAGACCATCAACATTAGGTGCATCTTTGTATGAACGTCCAACATATGTATTATCTTCTGGTATAAAGCCTTCAATCATAACTCTCACAATTCGTCCAATCATAGCGGCTGACCTGTCTGCTGATATTTCCTGCTGTAACTGCATTAACTCATCTCTGTATTTTCCCTTAATCTCTTCATCAATCTGGTCAGGCATCTGTGCGGCTACAGTATCCTCTTCTCTTGAATATGTAAATACACCTAATCTGTCAAACTCACACTCATCTATGAACTGCATAACTTCCTCGTGATCCACATCTGTCTCACCAGGAAAGCCTGTAATAAGTGTAGTTCTTAAGGCAATATCAGGAATCTCCCTTCTAAGCTTTGCAACAATATCTGTAAGCTCCTGCTTTGAAGTTCTTCTACCCATACGCTTAAGAATATTGTCGCTTGCGTGCTGTATAGGCATATCAAGATAATGACAGACCTTTGGCTCATTTTTAATAGCTTCTATAAGCTCATCATTAATCTCTTCCGGATAACAGTAAAGAATTCTTATCCATTCAAGTCCTTCTATTAAGCCAAGATTATGTAAAAGCTTAGGAAGCGACTTCTTTCCATATAAATCAACTCCATAAAGAGTTGTTTCCTGTGCAACAAGTATAATCTCTTTAACACCGCCCTCAACGAGCTTCTTAGTCTGGTTAACAAGATACTCAATAGGAAAGCTTCTAAAGCTTCCCCTTACCTTAGGTATTACACAGTAAGTACAGTGCTTATCACAACCCTCTGCAATCTTTAAATACTCATAATAACCCGGGGTTGTCACAATTCTATCAGCTTCAACCATTGGCATTCTGTTCGCATCTTCAACAAAATTAGATATGCCCTTTTCTTCAAGTACAGAATTAATCATATCAGCAATCTTATCATAAGAAGATGTTCCAACAAATGCATCTACTTCCGGAATTTCCTTAATAATCTCATCCTGATATCTGTGTGCAAGACAGCCTGCAACTACAAGCACCTTACATCTGGCATCTTTCTTATGTTCTGCCATCTCAAGTATTGTATTAATACTTTCCTGCTTGGCATCGCCTATAAAACAGCAGGTATTAATTGCTATAATATCAGCTTCCCATTCATCATCAGTGAACTCAAATCCCTTATTCTTTAAGATGCCAAGCATATTCTCAGTATCAACAAGATTCTTATCGCAGCCAAGCGAAACAAATAGTATCTTCATAAATAACCTCTATTATACTCTCATAATCATAAAATACTTGTGTATAATAGCATACATTTAACAAAAAATAAATGGCTATCCCCAAGTTAATACAATGTTTAATTAAAATTTAACACATATTAATTATATGATGTTGTGGCAAAAGCCCCAAAATATGAGCAAACTCACATAGTTTTAATCCTTTTGCCCCTGGTATCATTATATTAATGTAGTTATAATAAGTGCCACCGCGGGCAGTGTTATTATGCTTATAAATGTAGTAAGCACCACCATAGCCGCCGCAACATCCTCATCATATCCGAATTGCACCGCAAATACAGAAGATATTGATGCACAAGGACACGCCTCAAGAATAATTACAACATCAGCAACCATTCCGCTGATATTAAATATTTTAAAAATAGCTATGCACACTACAGGTATAATGAACATTCTGACAATAATTGCAAAATATACAAGCTTATTATTAAACATATTCTTTATTGGGCTTGCCGCAATTATCATACCTGTAATAAACATAGATAATGGCGTGTTAATAGCCGCCGCATAACTTATTGGCTGACTTATAATATCTGGAAGCGGAATTTCTGCAATAAATATTAAAAGTCCAATAAACACTGATATTATAGCTGGTGTTGTGAATATCTTTTTAACAATTGCTTTTAAATCAAAGGTTCTGCTTACAATTGAATATCCAAGTGTCCATAAAAAAATATTGAATGCTGTCACAAAGGCACTTGCATATATAAGTCCCTCACTTCCAAATAGAGCCTGTATCAGAGGAAATCCCATATATGCTGCATTAGAAAACATACAGCCAAATCTTACGATAGGCACATTATCTCCATTTAACTTAAAAGATAATAAAAATGTTATGGCAAATCCAACAACTAAAAGCAGTATGCTTAATCCCAATGCGTACAATATATTCTTAAAAATATTGTCATCAAATTCTGTCAGATAAGAATTAATTATCATACAAGGCACAACAAAATATACCAGAAGATCAGAAAATGCTTTCCTTCCCTCTATCTTTACTGCACCTGTCTTAACACATATAAATCCAGAAAATATTAATATAAATAATACAATAACCTGTTTTGCTGTTATAAGAGCTAACGTCATATATTTTTCCTCCATTGTTATATATAACATATAATAATGCGAAAGAAATTATTCGTCAATATTAAAGTCAGATATAACAATGTATATATTTGAATACTATTCTTTTTTTCTTCTTTAATTCCTTATAAATTTCTTCCGCCGCTTTTCTGTATAAGACCAATACATTCTTCTTATAATATGACCTGCCTTTATCTGTATCAGCAAAACGTATATACATAATACTATCGTATACATTTTTTGCTTCTTCGTATGTAATATTGCCATAACGTGCCGAAAGCTTATAAGCAAAATCTTCCTCTGTCCCGTTATATCCGGTGAAATCTCCCGCAAAATGCAGCATTTCCATTAATCTTTCATATATATCACACGAACTTAAAGACTGAATTTTCCTGAGCCTGCTTACCCTGTATAACTTAATCCATAATGGCAGCAAGACAATTAATATAACAAGAGTCAGTATTGCTATATATTTAACAACCACTACAGCCACTTTAAAGCCTTTTTTTAATGCCACCTTAACAGCTCCGCTTCTTGTACTTACATAAGTTACATCTTCACTGCTATCACCGCTAATGCTCGCTTTATCGAGTGTCCAGCCGTGTTCACTCATAACATTGTTAAATGTATTAATATCATAACCCGGATATGAAACTGCACAGCTTCCATCACTTGCTGGCGTAACATCTACAGGAACCCAGCCATAATTATCAATAAATATTTCCGTCCACGCGTGCATTTTTTTATCAGAAACCTCTGCAACATAAGTTGACTGATCAATTTCCTTGAAGTCCTCGGCACTTAATCTGTAACCACATACATATCTTGCTGGAACTCCGTACAGCCTGTACATAATTGTAGCCACCGTTGCATAATGAACGCAGTAACCCCTCTGTGCATTAAACAGAAAATCCTCCGCAATATCTGATGATCCCAACATTACCCCCGGAGTTCTTGTATATCTTGTATTGCTTAGCAGTGTATACATAATAAATGTAGTCTTATCACTTAGTGATGTTAATGGATTAGCCTGAACATATGAAGTCAGCCTTGGAACCAAACTTTTGGATACAGCAGAATAGATTGGAGTCATAGCTGCCTTATACAACTGCTGTACATTTTTATAATCCCGAACTGTTGTATTATATTTTTCATTACTCTTCTCTCTCCATTCAGACTGCATATCTGCCTGTTCAATATATTCAATATTGTATGTTTTCTTTCCGTCATCACCTTTGCTGAAATTCTTAGAACCACTATTGTAATAAGGCTCTATTGTCTGTTTATAATTATCATTAACATATTTAACATCTAATTTTCTGTTTATTTTATTATTGTTAGAGGTCGCAACAATTCCGCTGTTCCTCATATATATATTAATATAATAATACATCTTTTTAAAATATGTTGATGCGTAAACAGGCTGTGATATCGTTTCTTTCTTAAATTCAGTTCTGTCTATATTCTTACATATAGTATCATCATCAGTTGAATCCCAGCTTCCGCCCTTATATTCGCCACCTCTGAAACCGTAAAGATATAAATCCTCTGTTGGCATTTTACTTACTGTAACTGTCATCTGGGTAATTCCAGACTGGTAATTATTGCCTGAACTTATCTCCCCATTAATCTTAACATCAGAACCCTTGCCTGATATTCTCTTTGATGTCTTATAGATAGTCTGCTCTATGCCCGAAATAGAACCATACATATATTCAGAAAATATATTGGTAATAATATCAGCTGCAAAGAAAATAATCACTGTCGCTGCAATACAATATATTATACTTTTCTTATGTATCAACTTTCCGCTTCTTGTTGTATACAGCATTTTCTTACGTCTTCCAAGCACAGCGTAAGACACGCCCACTATAACCTGATGCATAACTATTACAAATATATGAAACAAGCTTACCTCTAATCTTAATATAGGTGAAGCTGCAAGCATTACAACTGTAACCAGTGTCAATATAACACGGTTTTTAAATATAACCTCTAACAGATATATAATATAAATAAGCACGACACTGCTTACAAACACCACATATGTAACATTCTGTGTATTTGCCCGTCCGTCAACCAGTGCCTGCATTATTGATACAGACTGCTCTGATATACGCTGTATATTAAATACAGACAATATAGCTGTTACAGCCACTTCTCCCACTATCACAAATGGCAGAAACTTCCTCTTATTATAATGTGCATAACTTAAAATATACGCATATATTCCTGAGAATAATAATACTCCCACAACTGTAAAGCTGACAGCATCTAATTCATCAACAAATAATATAACCGATAACAGCCCTGTCATTATCCCTGCAAAGGCTATATAAGGATTACCATTATATGTGTCAGAATGTGCCTGCCTTACATTAATACGCATGTTCTCCATATACATTTTCTCCCAATAACTCAGTAACATCAGATGATGTATCTATCTTTATGATATTCTTATCAATATACTCTCCAAGGCTGTATTCCCTGCTAATATCCGTATCATTATTACGACAATTATAATGAAGCCTATATAATATATAATATACATTCTTTAAATCATCATAATCTGATACTGTCTGTTTACATAAAGCTCCAGAATTAAGATCATTCCACAGCACTGATACCTTCGTGTCGTCCTGAATAAAACCCATAACAAGCATAGCTGTCTTATCATAAAAGCTGCTCATACGCTCAATATTATTAATATCATCAGGCAGTGTATCAAGAAGCACAAGTATCTCCCTGTCAACTTGTCCACAGAATTCCTTAATAAGCAGATCTCCTGTTCTTGAACTTAAATTCCAGTGTATGTGCCTATAAGAATCTCCTGTCTGATATTCCCTTATCTGTCTTATATCATCGTGTGAACTGCCTTTTCTGTTGATATACAACTCTATATTATTATTGCTTTCATATTGTGAAAAAGCGCCTTCATATATACTGCTTTCAACTTCTGGAAATATCAAAATATTCATTATGCTTAAAGGCTTTATTGTACAATAAAACAAGCCTGTGTAATCATACACTTTCGCTTTAACTATCTTTACATCCGCCATTCCACAATATGGCAGGCTGACAGATAAATCCATATTATCCTTCCTGCCCTTACAGCCTCCGTACAGCTTTACGTTCTTTCGGTATTTCTTGTATTCTTTACCTTTCTTATCACAATATGACACGACTACATCTAATCTGATTTTCGTGATTGGTATTCCTGTTTTATTGCTTACATTAATTCTTAACTGGCAGCCAGAATTCTTTAACTCCTCTGCCAGATTAACATCAAAATCAAATGCAACATTTCTTTTATATATACGAGTTAATATATACATACCTGCTATTAGCAGAAGATTAACAGCTACATAAAGCATAAGTGCAAATGAATGAAATATGCCTGCTACATACCACACAACAGCAAGTATAATAATCAAAAATACACCTGTCATTATGCCTTCTTTCCTACTGCTGGCTTAGCAACTGATTTCAAAATATCATTAATCACTTCTGCCTTGTCTTTACCGTCCATTCTCGCCGCCATATTAAGAATTATTCTGTGTGTTATAACATACTCAAACTGTGCAATAACGTCCGCAGGAACAACATAATCCCTTCCGTTAAGCCAGCTCCACGCCTTACACATCTTTACAAGTGCTATAGTCGCTCTTGGACTTGCACCTCTTTCTATATAACGTGACTTTCTTGTAGCTGTAACAAGATTAACTATATATTTGTATATGCTCTCGTTCATATATACATCATATATTTCATTCTGCATACTTATAAAATCATCTATGCTCACCACTGGTGTCATATCACTTGTCCTGCTCTGCTTTCCTACAGACATAGCCATATCAAGCTCACTTTCATAATCAGGGTAACCGATTGATAAAGTAATCATAAATCTATCCATCTGTGCTTCTGGAAGGCTCTGTGTTCCTGCATTACCAAGCGGATTTTGTGTTGCAATAACAATAAAAGGTTCTGGAACTTCTCTGGTAACGCCCTCAACGCTTACCTTTCTTTCTTCCATAACCTCTAAAAGTGCTGACTGTGTCTTAGGTGATGTTCTGTTAATCTCATCAGCAAGCAGCAGATTACAGAACACGCTTCCCGGCTGATATATGAATTGACCTAAGTCATTTCTGTATACAGAATATCCTGTAAGATCAGACGGCATTACGTCCGGAGTAAACTGCACCCTCTTGCAGTCAAGTGCCATTGCCTTGGAAAATGCTGTCGCAAGTGTTGTCTTACCAACACCCGGAATATCTTCCAAAAGTATATGTCCTCCGGCCAGAAATGCCGCCATAATCTCTCTTATTTGTTTATCTTTTCCTAATATAACATTGTTAACCTGCTCTATTACATTAAGTGCCTTTAGTACATTATTATCCAAAACCTCTTCCTCCCTGATATATATGCTTAAAATTATACACTATATACAATAACAAAGCAAAAACAATATATTTTTTATTCAGTTTTATTCATCTGTATAAGAGATGGCACATTTTACGGCTCTTCTCCAGCCTGCGAGAAGGTTATCCCTGTCTGATGGTGCCATACTGCTCTCAAATGTGGAAGCCAACTGCCAGTTATCTCTTATCTCATTCAGATCCTTAAAGAAACCAACTGCCAGACCAGCAAGATATGCCGCACCAAGTGCAGTAGTTTCTATACACTTAGGACGTCTTATCTTAGCTCCAAGAATGTCTGCCTGAAATTCCATTAGGAAATCATTGGCACTTGCCCCACCATCTACTTTTAACTCTTTAACTATATGTCCTGTGTCACTTTCCATTGCCTTTAACACATCATATGTCTGATATGCTATTGACTCAAGCGATGCCCTTATAAAATGTTCCTTGTTAGCACCTCTTGATAAGCCTACAACGCAGCCTCTTGCATAAGGATTCCAGTAAGGTGCACCCATTCCCGAAAATGCAGGAACAATATATACTCCATTGGTGTCATTTACCATTCTTGCATAATCTTCTGATTGTGAAGAGCTTCTTATAAGCCTCATCTCATCACGAAGCCATTGTACAATTGCACCGCCTGTAAATACACTTCCCTCAAGTGCATATTCCACTTCCCCTGCAGTACTCGCAGCAATGGTTGTAAGCAGTCCATGTCTGGAAATGATTGGTTCCTTTCCGGTATGCATCAAAAGAAAACAACCGGTTCCATAGGTATTTTTTACATCCCCTTTTTCAAAACAGCACTGTCCGAACAATGCCGCCTGCTGGTCTCCTGCCACACCCATCACAGGAATTTTACCGCCAAAAATCTGCTCCTGTGTCTCTCCGAAGAAACCACTCGACGGCCGCACTTCCGGCAGCATTTCTTTGGGAATGCGAAACAGCTCTAATATCTCTTCCTCCCAGCAGCATCTGTGTATGTCAAACAACATGGTTCTTGCCGCATTCGTATAATCCGTGACATGCACCGCCCCTTTGGTCAGATTCCAGATCAGCCATGTATCCACCGTGCCAAACAAAAGGTCCCCTTTTTCTGCCGCCTCGCGCGCGCCTTTCACATGATCAAGAATCCATGCGATCTTGCTTGCGGAAAAATAAGCATCCGGCACCAGACCTGTCCGCTTCTGCAGCATCGGTCCATATCCTTTTTCTTTCAGTTCATCAATCTGTTCTGCCGTGCGCCGGCACTGCCAGACGATCGCATTGTATACGGGTTCCCCGGTCTTTTTATCCCAGACGATTGTGGTTTCGCGCTGGTTCGTGATGCCAATGGCACGGATATTTTTGGATGATGCCCCGATATTCGCCATTGCCTCTATGGCAACCGACATCTGGGAGGACCAGATTTCCCTCGGATTCTGCTCTACCCAGCCCGGCTGCGGGTAAATCTGTGTAAATTCTTTCTGTGCCATCGTGACGATTTTTCCTGCATGATCAAACAGGATACAGCGGGAACTTGTCGTTCCCTGATCCAGTGCCATAATATATTCTTTCATCATCTGTAATCCCCCCATATAATTTTCCTGTAGCTTTTCTTTTTCCTATTTTACTGCATATTCCCATTTATCACCAGTTCATTTTCTCGTCAATTGTGGTTTTAACAACATATTTTCCATTTGCTTTCTGATAAATTACTTCTTGCTTACAAAATAAAATCAAAGGAGTATCTTATTATGGAACATAAAATGTTTTGCTATCAGTGTCAGGAAACCGCAGGATGCAGCGGCTGTACCCAGATGGGTGTCTGCGGCAAAAAGCCGGAAGTAGCAGCTATGCAGGATCTGCTCGTCTATGTGAGCAAGGGATTATCCGCGGTCACAACCCAGCTGCGCAAAGAAGGAACAAAGGTTTCAGAAGAAACCAACCACTTGATCACCTGGAATCTGTTTACCACCATCACAAATGCCAACTTCGACAATGAGGCGATCATCGCACGGATTCATAACACTCTGTCCGTGCGCCGCACACTCATTTTACAGGTAAAAGATACCTCAGGTCTGCCGGAAGCTGCTTTCTGGGATATAAAAACAAAAGATGGCTCTGACGCATCGGATGATGTGCTCTTTGCCAAGGCAAAAGAGGCAGGGGTTCTCTCCACAAAAGACGAGGACATCCGCAGTCTGCGTGAACTGATCACTTACGGATTAAAAGGTTTGTCCGCTTACTCCAAGCACGCCAATGTACTGCTTTCGGATGATCCGGAAATTGATGCCTTCCTGCAGCGGGCACTCGCTGCAACACTGGATGATTCCCTCACAGCCGATGACCTGGTCGCACTCACACTGGAAACCGGAAACTATGGTGTCAGAGGCATGGCGATGCTCGATACTGCAAATACCAGTGCCTATGGCAATCCTGAAATTACCAGAGTGAATATCGGTGTGGGAAAAAATCCGGGGATTCTTGTCTCCGGTCATGATTTAAAAGATCTGGAAATGCTTCTGGAACAGACACAGGGAACCGGTGTAGATGTGTATACACACTCAGAAATGCTTCCTGCCCACTACTACCCGGCATTCAAAAAATATCCGAACTTTGTCGGAAATTACGGAAATGCATGGTGGAAACAAAAAGAAGAATTTGAACGTTTCCACGGGCCAATTCTGATGACGACCAACTGTATTGTTCCACCAAAGGACAGCTACAAAGACCGGCTGG
>ENA-OPNW01001685-OPNW01001685.1-human-gut-metagenome-genome-assembly--contig:-NODE-1685-length-10590-cov-2.167157_pt1 | contig 10590 bp, 8 predicted proteins | sample MGYA00241540_ERZ501777 | MGnify/ENA primary metagenome ERZ501777 (study PRJEB25962, sample SAMEA2042615) | human gut metagenome | biome: human gut; feature: human-associated habitat; material: faeces...
CGATGGCATAGGAAATCATGCCAATGGCGATGAATACATAGTCTTGAATCTCTCGAAACAAGGGTCGCTTTGTTAAGTTTGCAGTCATGTCTTATTTTATTTTTTTATTTATTCTTGTTCGTTTTTCTTGTTTATTTAATTGATCTCTTTTATAAGATGATAATTGTGGCTGCAAAAGTACATAAAAAAACTCAGATAAAATAAATTATCTGAGTTTTTCTTGCATAAGAATGCGAATTGATGCCGATTTACCAGAACTTCTTCTGTTCTTCTGACCATTCGAAACCCTGGGTTGCCATTTTAGCTTCCAGATCGGCACGGTTTACATGGAAATGATAGCAAATCTCATCCAATGTATCAAACTCATGGTCGCGAAGCAGGAAGTTGATTGCGCTTACCAGCATCGGCACATCATTCATAGGTAATTTATCCATAAAGCAATCTTTTTTTTTTGTTAAAATATAGTGTTGATAATCTTATTTCTTTTCTCTCTTGAGTTCTTCTGCCAGGAATTTTGGAGTGAATCCTTTCTTGCTCTTGGCTACTTCCTCTGGGGTTCCTGCACACAGCAACTGACCGCCTCCTCGTCCGCCTTCTGGTCCCATGTCGATGATATAGTCTGCCAACTTGATAACGTCGAGATTGTGTTCGATGATAAGTACTGTGTTGCCTTTATCTACCAACTTCTCCAATACATCCATCAGGATGCGGATGTCTTCGAAGTGGAGTCCGGTTGTCGGTTCGTCCAGGATATAGAGGGTCTTGCCTGTATCACGCTTGGAAAGCTCGGTGGCAAGTTTTACTCGTTGGCTTTCACCGCCGGAGAGGGTAGTGGAACTTTGTCCTAACTTGATATATCCGAGTCCGACACTTTGCAAAGCCTTGACTTTCTGGAGTATCTGCGGTACGTTCTCGAAGAATTCTACAGCCTGATTGATGGTCATATCAAGCACATCTGCGATACTCTTTCCCTTGTATCTTACCTCTAAGGTCTCACGGTTGTATCGCTTGCCGTGGCAAACTTCGCATGGTACATATACATTCGGCAGGAAGTTCATCTCAATGGTCTTATATCCATTTCCCTTACAAGCCTGACAGCGGCCTTCACTAACGTTGAAAGAGAAGCGACCTGATTTATAACCGCGTATCTTGGCTTCCGGCAAACCTACAAAGAGTGAACGGATATCGCTGAATACTCCTGTATAAGTAGCAGGGTTGCTGCGAGGAGTACGACCGATAGGACTCTGATCAACATTTACTACTTTGTCGATGTTGTCTATTCCCTCAATACTGTCGTATGGCATCGGCTTCTTGAGCGAACGGTAGAAATGATGAGAGAGTATCGGTTGAAGCGTCTCATTGACGAGTGTTGATTTGCCCGATCCGCTGACACCTGTTACCACAATGAGTTTGCCGAGTGGGAACTCGATATCTACATTCTTCAGGTTATTGCCCTTTGCGCCACGGATGATAATGCTCTTGCCATTACCTTCACGCCGCTTTTCGGGTACTTTGATTTCCATCTCGCCATTCAGATATTGTGCGGTGATGGTCTGGGTCTTCAGCATTTCAGCCGGTGTTCCCTGAAATACAACTTCGCCTCCCTTGCGTCCTGCCTTCGGACCGATATCCACTATCCAGTCTGCTGCAAGCATCATGTCGCGGTCATGTTCTACTACGATGACGGTATTGCCGATGTCGCGAAGTTCTTTCAGACTGTTGATGAGGCGTTCGTTGTCACGCTGATGCAATCCGATGCTCGGCTCGTCGAGGATATAGAGTACATTGACCAACTGGCTACCTATCTGTGTGGCAAGTCGGATGCGCTGGCTTTCACCACCGGAAAGGGATGCAGACTGACGGTTCAGAGAGAGATAATTCAAACCGACATCGAGGAGGAAGGTTACGCGGGAACGTAATTCCTTTACGATTTCATGAGCTACTTTGGCTTTCATCTTCGGCAGATGTTCCTCTACGTGTTCGAGCCAATCGAGCAATTCATCAATATCGAGGGAGGCTACTTCTGAGATATTCTTATCCCAGATGCGATAGGAGAGAGACTCTTGTTTCAGACGCATACCGTGACATTTCGGGCAGTCGATGGTGGTGATAAACTGGTCTGCCCATTTCTTGCCGGCAGTAGAGTCGTCATTCTCTATTACTTTATGAAGATAATCGATTACACCATCGTAGGCGCAGATATAGTCGGAAGAGGTTCCTGCCTTTTCCTTCGGTATCTTCACGTTCTCAAGTGTGCCGTACATTACCTCTTGCATGGTGTCGTCATCAAGGTCCTTGATAGGGGTCTTGATGGTGGCATTATGTTTCTCTAACAATGATTGTAACTGCCAGAATATCATCTGGTTCTTGTATTTTCCTAAAGGCACGATTCCACCTGCGTAGATGCTGAGGTTGTCGTCTGGTATTACCTTCTTGAGGTCTATTTGATTAACCTTTCCTAAACCTTTACAGTGTGGACATGCTCCTTCGGGAGAGTTGAAGGAAAACATGTTTGGAGCTGGATCCCGATAAGCCATTCCGGTAACAGGGTCCATCAGTCTCTTGGAGAAAATCTTGGATTCTCCCTTTTCCTTATCGATGACCATCACCATGCCGTCTCCTTGTTTCATGGCAGTGGTGATACTCTTGCGGATGCGCTCTTCGTCATCATCGCGAACTGCAAGTTTGTCGATGAGAACCTCGATGTTGTGGTTCTTGTATCTGTCCACTTTCATTCCTCTTTCGAGTTCCATGATTTCCCCATCTACCCTCACATGTAGGTATCCCTTGCGTCGCATACTCTCGAAGAGTTCGCGGTAATGACCCTTGCGCTGACGAACGAGTGGGGCAAGGAGGAAGATGCGACGGCCTTTGTAATCGCTGAGAATCATATCGATGACCTGCTCCTCAGTATATTTTACCATCTCCTCGCCAGTATGATAGCTGTAAGCTGTACCGGCGCGTGCATAGAGCAGACGCAGGTAATCGTAGATCTCGGTCACGGTGCCCACAGTGGATCGGGGATTCTTGTTGGTGGGCTTCTGTTCGATGCTGATGACCGGACTGAGACCTGTAATCTTATCTACATCAGGACGTTCCATGCCGCCCAGAAAATTGCGGGCGTATGCAGAGAAAGTTTCGATATAGCGTCGCTGGCCTTCGGCAAAGATGGTGTCGAAGGCTAAAGATGACTTGCCGGAACCTGAAAGTCCTGTAATTACTGTCAGTGAGTTGCGGGGAATCTCTACGTCCACATTCTTCAGGTTGTGAACTCTGGCTCCCCACACGTTTATCTTTTCTTCTTCTGAATTCATTGAAGTTAATTGATTCTTGTTGAAATGCTATTTTTATACTGAAATGCTTCTTGAAAAGCTTTTCTCTTCTTGAAATACTCCTTTTTTATGGAAATACGACTTGAATGATTTCCTCTCTTTCTAATCCTATTGCTCTCGGGTTTATTCCGTGGCAGTAGAACCTGATTCGATGTAACCCCTCAACAGGTTGACATCCTTTTTGATGTTGTAGGTCTTGCCATCGGCTCCTTTTGCCTTGACCAGGCAGAAATAGACACCATCTTTCACAGGCTTACCCTTATAGGTGCCATCCCAACCGTCTGCAGGGTCGTTCCATTCATGAAGTTTCTGTCCCCATCGATTGAAGATATATGCATGAAATTCGGTCAGACTCTGGTATCCGTCTTTCGCCTTGTAGATGTCATTGATACCATCACCGTTTGGGGAGAAGGCATTAGGCATCTGCAAGAAACTTTCAGAGATGGTAAGAGTGAGAGGAGAATCCTCATTGTTCTGTTCGATAACCTGTCCATCTTTCGTGAATTTGGCATAGAGGATGATGCGGTGCAGACCAGACTGATTAAACTCAAGATCTGTATTTTCTTCATACCTTATTATATATGGCTCTGTATCATTGTCGTGATAGATGCGCCACTCATAGTATTCAGTCCATCCGGTAATGCCAGTAGGATTCGCCTTGAAAGCAGCCTTGATAGGTGCCGAACCGGAATAGGATGCGTCTTCACTGGTCTCACCATCACTTGTAGTATAGGTGACTGATGGGGCAATAGATGGAGCATCGTCTGCGAAACTGGTTGTTGCCATGGTTAAAAACACCATCAATAATAATATGAAATTCGTCTTTATTTTCATGTCTTTATGTAAATTTCTGCAAAGATAGCGCAATTTTCTGAATTAGAGTATGGTTGAATGAGAGTTTTTTTGTATTTTTGCAAATGAAATTATAAAATTAAGCAAAAGAAATCATAATTTTGTGGATTAATAACATAAATCAACGAAAAAGATGAAACAAAAAATGAGATACATCTTGTTGGGCATAGGATTGATTATTTTCAATGCCTCAGCGTTCTGTCAGACTACTAAATGGCGTGACATTTATACGGTGAAGAAAAAAGATACGATTTTCGGTATCGCCATTAAGTATGGACTGAGTTTGCCTGAACTGATGGAAGCTAACCCGGAAATGAAGAAGGAAGGATATATGCTCCAGAAGGGTGCTACCATCTTTATTCCTTTCGAGAAGAATAATACCGCTACAGGTGGAACTGCTCAGGCAGGTCGGACCCATGCAGCTCAGAAACAGGTGGCTCCTCAGAAGAAAGCCAATACGGTGAATGTGGGTGTGATGCTTCCTCTTCATGATGTAGATGGTGACGGCAAGCGTATGGTGGAGTTCTATCGTGGCATTCTGATGGCTTGCGAAAAGTTGAAGCAGCAGGGTATCTCTACGAATATTCATGCCTGGAATGTGCCTATTGATGCGGATATTCGTACTACACTGGTACAGGAAGGTGCCAATCAGTGTGATCTTATCTTTGGTCCGCTTTATACCAAGCAGGTGGCATCATTGGCTGATTTCTGCAAGACCTATGGCATCAAGATGGTGATTCCTTTTTCTATCAATGGTGACCAGGTGGATCGCTGCAAGGAAATCTTCCAGGTATATCAGTCTCCGGAATCGCTCAATGATGCAAGCATCAAGGCTTTCCTGAACCGTTTTAAGAATGTACATCCTATCTTTGTGGATTGCAATGACACTACTTCCCGTAAGGGTAACTTTACTTTTGGTCTCCGCAAGGAACTGGAGAAGAGAAAGATTACTTATAGTGTGACCAATGTAAATTCTTCATTGGAATATTTTGCCAAGGCGTTTGTTCCTTCCAAGCAAAATGTAGTGATACTCAATACCGGACGTTCGCCACAGCTGACTCAGGTTTTGAATAAGTTGGATGAGTTTACCGCCAAGTATCCTGGTGCTGTTATCTCTCTCTATGGTTATACCGAGTGGCTGATGTATGCCAAGTACAATCTGGAAAGGTTCTACAAGTATGACACCTATATCCCTTCCACCTTTTATTATAATGCTAGCAATGTGCGTACCCAGTCGTTGGAGACGAGTTATCAGCGTTGGTTCCATCAGCCGATGCAGGTAGCCCTGCCACGTTTCGCCATTACGGGTTATGACCATGCCATGTTCTTTATCCAGGGCGTGAAGAAGGAGGGGCGCAACTTTACGGGCGACAGCAAGCATTCTACTTACCAGCCTGTACAGACACCGCTGGATTTCGAGAAGACGGGACTCAAGGGAGGTTATAAGAACAAGAGTTTCATGCTGATCCACTATACCTTCAATCATCAGATTGAGGCGGTGAAGTATTAGGACTTTGAACTTTGAACTTTGAACTTTGAGCTCTGAAAGTTTGATCTTTGAATATAGAAAAATGAACTTTATGATATGTATTTGATAAGAAGATATATACTGCTTTCTCTGGTCTTGGGGGGCGGACTGACTGCTTCGGCACAGATTGGAGAGCATCGCAATGACTTTGCAGTCGGATTGAATGGGGGCTTCATTATGAGCTCAGTAGGTTTTACGCCAGACGTACAGCAGACGCAGCACGGCGGAATGACGGCGGGTTTCTCGATGAAGTATACCTGCGAGAAATATTTCAACACTATCTGCTCCATCTATGCCGAGGTAAACTATGCCAAGGTGGGATGGAAAGAGGATATCCTTGATAAGGAAAACAATCCGGTGATTATCACGGAGACTCAGGAGCCGATGGCGTATAGCCGTACCATCAACTATATCCAGGTGCCGGTGTTCGCTCATCTGGCATGGGGTAGGGAGACGAGAGGACTGAACATCTTCGTGAATGCCGGTCCACAGTTCGGTTATTATCTCAGTGAATCGACCAAGACCAATTTTGATGTGAAGAAGTTGCCTCAGACGGACAACAACCGAGTGAGCCCGGTGATGGCACAGGATACGATGGCAGTAGAGAACAAGCTGGATTACGGTATCGCCGTGGGTCTGGGTGCAGAATACAGCATTCCGAGAGTGGGGCACTTCCTTGCCGAAGCCCGCTACTACTACGGATTGGGAAATATCTACGGTTCGTCGAAGCGAGATTATTTCGGAAAGAGCAACTTCGGACAGATAGTCCTGAAGCTCTCTTATCTCTTCGATATCACAAGAACGAAGAACGTGAAGAGGAAATAGATGATAATTAATAATTAATAATTGATAATAAATCAATGATAACGGGTTTATCATTGATGTTTTGAAAAAAATGAGTACAACAGAAAAAATTCAGATGAAATTGAGCGACTCAACGTCAGCTCGCTGGATCGCCCTCCTCATCGTGAGTGTCACGATGATGTTCGGCTACTTTTTTACAGACGTGATGTCTCCACTGGAGCCACTCTTGACAGCAGCCAAGGGGGCAGAGAATGGTCTCGGGCTCGGATGGAGTTCGGATGAGTATGGCTTCTTCTCCGGTGCCTATGGATACTTCAATGTGTTCCTCCTGCTTCTCTTCTTCGGTGGTCTTATCCTCGATAAGTTTGGCATCCGTTTTACGGGTGTGATTGCCACATTATTGATGTTTGCTGGTGCGTTGGTAAAATGGTATGCGGTTAGCAATCAGTTTACGGGTACTATCGCTGTGCCTTTCTTTGGTGAATATCAGACCCAAGTGGTACTTGCTTCTACTGGTTTTGCTATTTTCGGTGTAGGTAGTGAGATTTGTGGAGTTACCGTAACCAAGATACTTGCCAAGTGGTTTACTGGTCACGAAATGGCTTTGGCGATGGGTGTGCAGGTTGCTTTGGCTCGTCTGGGTACAGCTGCAGCCTTGAGTGCTTCTCTTCCGTTTGCCAAGATGATGGGTAGCGTTTCTGCTTCTGTAGGCTTAGGTCTTGCCCTGCTTTGTGCTGGTATCATGGTTTATCTTGTTTATTGCGTGATGGATAAGAAGGAAGATGCATCTGTTGCTGCTGTTGAAACGGAACCGGAAGAGGGATTCAAGTTCTCTGATTTGGCTGGTTTGGTGAAGACTACAGGTTTCTGGTATGTTGCAGTGCTCTGCCTCATGTTCTATGCAGGTGTGTTCCCATTCCTGAAGTTTGCTACCAAGTTGATGATTTTCAAATATGGAGTAAGTGAAGATGTAGCTGGTTTTATTCCTGCTATGCTGCCTTATGGTACTATTATCCTGACTCCACTTTTCGGTAGTATATATGATAAATATGGTAAGGGTGCAACCTTGATGCTTATCGGCAGTAGCCTCTTGACCTTGGTTCATGTCGTATTTGCTTTGCCAATGGATTCATACGTGGTGGCTATCATCATGATGCTTATCTTAGGTGTTGCTTTCGGATTGGTTCCGTCAGCCATGTGGCCATCTGTACCAAAGATTATTCCGATGAAATTCTTAGGTTCTGCTTACGCCCTTATCTTCTATATTCAGAATATCGGCTTGGCTCTTGTTCCAGTTTGGATTGGTAAGGTTAATCAGGCTAACACGGCGGCTAATGGTGTGATAGACTATACAGAGACGATGACTATCTTTGCTGGTTTCGGTGTAGTGGCTATCTTAATCTCCATTCTTCTTATGATGGAAGATAAGCGCAAGGGATATGGCTTGCAGGAGCCTAATATCAAGAAATAATATTTCTCTGATATGGTCTGCTGATTTTCTGATGTTTTTTTCAGAAATCATATTTGAATGATATTGAGTACTAAATAATTATAAACCCGGATGTTCTCTCATCCTATTGGTGGGATGAGGAACATCTATAAAAAAGAAAGGACTAACCATGAACACGACACCTGAAGCTCTTATAAAAGAGTATGCTGACCCGATAGAGCAGCAAGAGATTGACAAGTTCGTCTGTGCAGAAATGGGAAGACAAATTCACCGGTATATCAAAGGTATGTCGGGTACTAAAACTGCCATGCTCAAGTTTGAGGAACGATTGGCAAGTTTGACCTTGCCAGAGAAAGAAAAGGCGATAGCCAAGTATATTGACTTGAATAGAAAGGCGCTGGATGGCCTTGATTTGAAGATGATACTGGTACGTTCTGTTGCTAACTATTGTGATACATTCCAATATATGTTGGAATTTGTCAATGACAAGCGCAAGATGATTTTCTATTATCTTCGCCTCAAAGAGAAGTATATCCAGTATCATGAGGTATTTGAGCAGGATGGTAAGTTTGGTATGAAGAATCATACGGGTGAGATTATGCTTTCGCCTCAGTATGACTTCCTCCGTACTTGCTATATTTACAATGACGACTTGAGCATGATGCCTGTAATAGCAGAAAAGAATGGCAAGATGGGGTTGGTTTATCCTGATGGTAATGATACCATTGTTGCAGACTTCCTCTATGATGAGATCTGTTTACGCGATGAATATCCTTATTTTGAAGCAGTCAAGGATGGTATGTCTGGACTGATAGATAAGGATGGAAATTTCATCCAGCATTAATTTTCATCCAGCATTGAGGCAAGACTTGATGAAGTAAAAGGACCCCTTTTTAGTTAATAGAGAAATATAAAAAAGCTTGGCAAATAAATTTTGCCAAGCTTTTTTTATCCTAAGTATTTCATGAGAATTTTTATCTTTCCACTGTCGCGAAGCTTCAGAATACTTTTTTCGCGAATCTGACGTACACGTTCACGAGTGAGATTGAACTCGCTTCCGATTTCTTCCAAGCCTTTCTCATGGCATCCGATGCCATAGCAATAGCAGAGAATATCACGCTCACGAGGTTTGAGAACAGCGTCAAGTACGCGCTTCAACTCACTGCTCATTGACTCGAAATCCACCTGCTTGTCTGTACGTGTGTCATCACCTGATGCCATCACGTCAACCATCGCATTGTCATCATCCTCGCCACCGAATGGAGCATCGATACTCATGTGGTGATTGTCAGCCTTGATGGTCTGGTCAATCTTAGTTTCCTCCATGTTGGTTATCTTACTCAATTCTGAAACGGATGGCTTGCGCTGATGCTCTTGCTCAAACTTACTAATCTCAGCCTGGATTTTACTCAAAGCACCTACCTGATTGAGCGGCAGACGAACAATACGGCTCTGCTCTGCAATGGCCTGAAGGATGCTCTGGCGAATCCACCAAACTGCGTATGAGATAAACTTAAAACCGCGAGTCTCATCAAATTTCTCAGCAGCCTTTACAAGTCCGATATTTCCCTCATCAATCAAGTCGGTGAGCGAAAGACCCTGATGCTGGTATTGTTTTGCTACAGAAACCACGAAGCGGAGGTTGGCTTTCACCAATTTATCTTTAGCACGCTCACCCTCGCGACCGCCTTTGCGAATCTTCTGTGCGAGTTCGATCTCCTCATCGATAGAGACCATAGGTTCACGACCAATCTCCACCAAGTACTTGTCAAGTGCTTCACTGGAACGGTTGGTTATACTCTTGCTAATCTTAAGTTGTCTCATAAATATTTATCTTTTTACCTGTATTTAATTGTCTATTAAATTATCTGTTTTATTATCGCTGAAACCGATATTACCTGTTTCGGGGTGCAAAATTACAAAAAAAACCGCAACTTCTTTGTCATATAAACCGAAAAAGTTTGATTTTATTGTGTATCTTTTGGGATATTTTTATTTTTTATCTCATTGATTATAAGTAAAAGAATTGGAAATATGCCTAAGTTATTACATGATTTTACAACAAAAGTGAGGTAAAATTGATGAAAATAGTGCATATTGTTTGTATATTCAAAGATTTTCCGTATCTTTGCAAACTGAAAAACAAGTAAAAAATAAATAAATTATTATGTTTGAGAATCAACCTAAAGGTCTTTGGACCTTAGCTTTGGCGAATACGGGTGAGCGTTTCGGCTATTATACGATGCTTGCTGTCTTCGCTCTGTTTTTGGGTGAGAACTTCGGCTTTGATGCTGGAACGGCATCGGAGATTTATACATGGTTCCTCACCGCAGTGTATTTCTTGCCTCTTTTTGGCGGTATGGCGGCTGATAAGTGGGGGTATAACAAGATGGTTATCATCGGTATCCTCATTATGTTCTTAGGCTATTTCTTCCTTGCTATACCATTGGGTGGAGGATCTGTGGCTGTGGCTGCGATGGGAGCAGCGCTGTTGCTTGTAAGTTTGGGTACTGGTTTCTTTAAAGGTAACCTCCAGGTGATGGTCGGCGACCTCTACAATGATCCTAAGTATTCTCAGCATCGCGACTCTGGCTTTTCGCTCTTCTATATGGCTATCAACATTG